>MDTC01157973.1_pt1 | contig 25309 bp, 22 predicted proteins | sample 811181 | NCBI WGS metagenome assembly MDTC01 (sample SAMN05326644, study PRJNA326480) | marine metagenome | isolation source: seawater | place: Pacific Ocean: North | collected 2011
CGATTTTGGACCAACCATACTTATATCATCTAACAATTCATTATTTAGATTCATCTGTGCTAAATTTTTAGTAGCCCATCCTGTTGGAATGGTAAATATTATTGTCGAGGGGAATTCTAATCGAAGTTCATCCACTATTTCTTTGTGTATAAGCTCGTTTATGTAATAATCATAAAACTCTTGAATAGAATTGAAACCATTGTCTGATGCGAACGTATCCCAATCTGGTCGCGTACCATTAGAATTTCCATTTGGAAAGTCAAATGAACCAATAGCAATGAAAATAATAATATTTGGATTATTCTGTAGTGCATAGTTTATCCACGCACTGTGCCCTTCGGTTGGATTGTCAGAATCAATATCATAACCAGACGTCATTCCAAAAACTTCGATGTTACCCTGATCCAATGTAGATTTAATGAGTTGATGTTCCTCAGTGTTTGAGTCGTTCCATAAATTAATTGGCCTTCCATTTTCTCCACCTCTTTTAACTACAGTACTATTGTGTTCATTAAGGTTAGCTTCAGTGGCAAGATTGTTGAGGTGATCTGCATATGGTTTAAAAAAGCTATTCCCAATCAGAAGCATGTTATATCCTGTTGACTCATCTTGAGTTAATTCTTCTCCTTTATCACAGGAGAAAAATGAGAAAATGGTAATAAAAAGGAAGATTTGGGACAGTTTCATAGCGTTTTGAAGTTTAGCATTTATTACATAAGCACCTCAAGTGAATTATACCCTACTAAAAAGTTCAATAAAAATCACAGCTTTCTTTTTAATCTTTTTGATTAAAACGATCAGGATGTAATTCATTGTAGCGTTTGTTGTCTTTTAAACCCATAAAAACAGGGGCTATATTAAAGGCATTCCACTTTTGAATTTCTTTTTCGAGCAAATCTACTTCTCGACTTAATGAATCTTTAAGGTTACGTGTTTCAGGGAGGTCATGCTTCATATCAAATAACATCGTATCACTTTTACGTATCAGTAGTTTAGTGTGTGGTGTTCTCACCGACCAAGTGATGTATCTGGGGCGAGTTCCATTTTCAAGAGGGGGTTGATGACCGTTGTTTCTCCAAAAAAGATATGGATGTGGTGCTTTTTTGTTAAAACCTGTCAAATAAGGCATTAAATTCGTGCCTTGAATTTCATTAGGAAGTCTGAGGTCAGGATGCACTATAGATTTAAGTGTTGCGAATATGTCTAGTGCAATAATGGGTTCTTGATAGCGTCGCCCTCCTTCTAATTTCGTTGGCCAGTGCATAAAAAAAGGCACTTTAATACCTCCCTCAAACAATTCGCCTTTATGACCGCGAAGCGGCGTATTTTGAGAACCGTTAAACCTCGAACCTCCATTATCAGATAAAAAATAAATGATAGTGTGCTCTTTTAGTTGATGTTCTTTTAAAGCATTTACTATAGCACCTATTCCATCGTCTACAGCACTAACCATTGCTGCATAGGTTTTACGTTTGCCTTTGGGTAAATGTTCGTAACGGTCGAGATACTTTTGAGTTGCTTGCAAAGGACTATGAGGTGCATTGTAAGAGAGGTAAAGAAAAAAGGGTTGATTCGAATTACGCCCGATAAAATCAACGGCTTCTCTTGAGAGTGCTTCTGTGAGGTATTCGCTTTCCTCTACTCTAGTACCATTTTTTAGCAGTTTTGTTTTGTACGAATCGTACTGACTTTTTACCGCTGTTTCATCTACCAAAATCCATTCATGTGGAAAATAGCGATGTCCTCCACTTAAAAACCCAAAAAACTCATCAAAACCCCTTTGCCTTGGACGAAGAGATTCATGCGCACCTAGATGCCATTTACCAATAGCCGAAGTCTTGTAATTTTTAGTTTTAAATAGGTCAGCCAGGGTAAATTCAGTTTTGGGTAATCCCATATGTTCATCCTTAGGAGCAAATAGCACGTTGAGACCATAACCGAAGTGATCTTGATATCTACCTGTTAACAAACCTGCGCGGCTCGGTGAGCACACAGGATAAGACACATAAGCGTTATCAAAAACAACACTTTGCTTCGCCAATTCATCAATATGAGGAGTAAAAATATCTTTAGCACCGTTAAAACCGACATCAGCATAACCTAAGTCATCCAAAAGAATTAGGATAATATTTGGAGTTTCATCTTTCTGTTTTTGACAGGAGGACATCAATAAAGACGCGGATAAAACTAGAAAAGAACTCATTTTCATAAATTTAAATTAGAGATAATTATCCATTTATAGGAGAAGAATAACCCTAAATTGTTTGTTTTCAGCAGGATCAAAGAACTAATGTTATATTAGAGGAGCAATCTATTGATAAAAACCATGTATACTTCATTTCTGAAAAAGGAGACCGTTTTCAATGCCCTTGCTATTTTCATTTCCATATTGGGCTCTTTTGCTGTAGAAAGATACATTCAATTCAACAAAGAACAGGCTGAACTTGAGATACTTGAAAACAATCTCTTATACGAATTAGAGCAAAACTATTTTTCGCTCATATCACTACGAGGAACACTAAAATCGGTTATTGCGGTTTCGGATAGCACTACCTCAAATTGGAATGAAATTTCATCACAGAAAATCAAAAAATATCATCAAGATAACTTATACGATAACAATGAAAGAATTGAATTCATCCTATCAAATTCTTACGGATTTTCTGCGAAGAACATGTATTTCAACTCACTCCAAAACTCTGGTTTAATTCTTAAAATCGAACGTAAAGAATTGAGAAACGAAATTGAATCCGTAGGTTCACTCATCAATAGAAATTACTACAGCAGCAATCAAAAAATATCAGAGGGTGTTCGAGCCTGGTTTCATGAAAAAGCCCTCATTGAAGAAAGCCTTAACAACGACCTCATCTTTGATAAACACAAAAACTTCAAGCTTCTAAAATTATTAAGTGATCGCCGTAGAAATGAAATTTACAAACTCTACGGCGTTGAAAATGATATTGAATTTCTAGAGGGTCTAATAGATGACATCAAAACAAAAGGCATGTTTTAAGTGTTAATTCATGTGTTTCACTTCAAATTTAACATGGCGTGCAGCTGTTCTTTCGAATAAAAGCGGCCATCTTTTACAAGCGCATAACTTTTTTGAGTGTTTTTAATATCGTCTAAAGGATTGGCATCAAGAATTAGTAAGTCGGCACGATAACCCTCTTTCACTCTCCCAAGTTCGTCATCAAGTTCAAAAAACGAAGCAGGATTGACCGTTGCCGCTCGAAGCGCTTCTAAATTTGAAAAACCTGTCATCACAAAAAGTTCTAATTCTCGGTGCAGACTTCTACCTGGAATCAAAAAACCTATAGGCGTATCTGTACCAGTCATAAACGGTATATCGTATGTCCTTAGTTTCTTTACGGTATTCAACATCCAATTCGAATAAGTCTTATCAGTAGTCGTATCGATAAGGGCTAATTGCGAAGTCCATTCATTTCGCACAAATTCAGGTAATTTATTTAACTCCTTCAAAAAAGAGGAATCTTTAAAGGCTTTGGTTGCATAATTCCTGTAAAGCACTAAGGTTGGAGTTTGAAACACTTGCTTTTCTTCAAGTAATTTGGCCACTTTTTTAAAGCGCTCAGCATCTTCAGCTTTAATGGCAGGGATTCGTTGTTTTTGATGAATTAATAATCTAAGAAATCCTCCACTCAAGTCGTCTTTATTCTTGAGCAGCCCTAAACGCTGTCTTTGTAATCCTTCAGCATTTGAGGCGGCCGTCATTTCTAGATTTCTCAAATGCTCCATACCATTTAATCCAGCCTCTACTGCTGAAAATAAATTCATACTTAACGGAATATGACCGGTGACTTTCAGCTTATGTTCTTGAGCAATTTTTGTCAGACTCTTGAATTGTTCCTCGGTCAGCATTTCATAAGCTTTCAAAAAATCAACCTCAGAAGCAATCAAACCTGCAGTGTTTTGTACGATTTCTTCTGGATCTTTATTTTCTATAGAAAGTAATGGATAAGATGGGCTTGAATCATTATACACATTGGGTGTACCATCAATTAATGGCCCTGCAAAAAATACATTTGGTGATGTTGTTGTGTGTTCTTTTGTGTATTTTTTGACCTCACCTACAATTTCCATGGGACCACCTGTATCTCTGACACTTGTTATTCCGTGTGCTAAAAAAAGCCTGTTCATTGAAGACCTAAGCGAATCATTGAACGCATAATGCACATGAGCGTCCCACAAACCAGGAATCAAAAATTTACCAGTGAGATCGTATTGCGAATACCCCTCAAAAATACGTTTGTCATTTGCCCCAAAGATTTGACCTATTTTACCATCTTTAATCAAAAGAGACTTGTTTGACTCCGATCCATCCACAGGATCAATTAGAGTGACATTACTCAATACATAAGTGTCCTGTATTTTTGATTCAGATTCAGTGCAAGATTGTAGTATTAAAACAAGAATAATAAGAAAATGAAAGTACAACCTCATTAGTTTTAATTGTTGATGTAGGGCATTGAAATTAAGAAATTCAAAATTAAGACATGGGTATTTGCAAGATGGATTTTCAAATTTTAGATTGTATCTTACATGAAATAACAACCTAATTATGCTTAAAAAGTCATTGTACCTTCTGCTCTTTGTTTTTTTAATAGGGGCCTGTAAAAGTTCTAAAAATCAATTTGAAAAGGGAAACTATGCGGCGGCCGTTGAAATCAGTATAAAAAAACTGCGCAAAAAGGCATCCAATAAAAAAGAGAAAGCCGTTCTTAAATCTGCTTATACGCTTGCTGTTCAACTTGCAGAGCGAAAAGTAATGGATTATAAATCGAGTCAAAATCGATTTAAATGGGATGATATCATTAGAGAATACACCCAAATGCAACGCTTATATACTGAATTAATGCAATGCCCAGGATGTTTAACAGAGGTAGAACTCGTCAATTACCAAAGCCAATTAAACGAAGCGCTAAATATCGGTGCTCAGGTTTATGTCGAAGAAGGTCAACTACAGCTCGAACAAGAAAACAAAGAAGCGGCCAGGCAAGCTTTTCGCTATTTTGTTAAGGCCAAATCGTACAAGGTTGATTACCTCAACATTGACAACTACATTGGTCAGGCCAGAGCTATGGGTACTGAAGTAATCGGTATCACTAAAATACCTGTGAGAAGTAAAGGCTTAGAGGTCAATAATCGACTATTTTCTAGACAGTTGCTACAGCGCCTGAACAATATGAATTTTGAATTTGCACAATTTTATGATGTTGAAGAATTGCGAAACCAAAGGCGAATGCCTGACCAAATCGTTGAACTCTCTTTCGACGACTACTACGTCGGACAAGTATATCTCAAAGAAACGCGAGAAACGGTCTCAAAAGACAGCGTGAGAATCGGAAAAGCAAAAGACAGCCTTGGTAATACATTCGATGTATACGGCACAGTAGAAGCAGATTTGAGAATTTTTAGCAAAACCATAGAAAGTGGTGGTCTTTTAGACGTTGTTGTTGTCAATCCAAATACAGACGAAGTTTTGCTACAACAAAAAATCCCCAGCACCTATGCTTGGATTAATGAGTGGGCAACTTACAAGGGAGACAAGCGCGCCTTGAACAAAGAAGAACTCAGCTTAACTCGAGAGCGAGAGTTGCTTCCGCCCCAACCTCAAGAAATGTTCGAAGCCTTTGCACAACCCTTACAGCGAAAAGCAACAAACCTAATTCGAAGGCGATATCGCTATTTAAACAACTAGTTTTTGACACTAAAGCAGGTGAAACATATAGACTTCGTGTTAAAACATGGTTTTATCGGTTTTATGCTCAGCGTGTTTTTAAGTTCAACGGCTTTAAACGCTCAACGTATAGAATTTGATGGACAGATTCAACTTCAAGCCAATCAAGGTTTACAAGAAAACAGCTCGTTTTTTTGGGGAGGACGATATCTGCCAGAATTCAATTTTGAATCAGAACAAGATAGTCTACAATCCTGGAGTGTTCAGGTAGCAGCTAATTTAAATGCCTTTGAATCATTGACCTCAGCCCAGCAATTCAATACTGATGTTGCACCCTACAGAGCTTGGATCAGGTACCTCAACAAAGAATGGGAATTTAGATTAGGTCTTCAAAAAATTGATTTTGGTGCAGCCTCTCTACTTCGACCATTACAATGGTTTAATCAAATTGATCCCAGAGACCCGCTAGCACTCACTAATGGGGTTTATGCAATGCTAATACGGTATTATTTTAAAAACAACACTAATCTTTGGTTGTGGAGTTTATACGGAAATCAAAAACCCCGAGGTTTTGACCTCTTTGATTCCTCTAAAACAAAAATAGAATGGGGAGGTCGTTTTCAATTTTTAGTGCCCAAGGGAGAGTGGGGACTAACCTACCACTACCGAACCACTGATTTCACAGAAAATACCCTTATTGATTACTTAGGTGAGAGTCCTGAATATCGCTTGGGCTTAGATGCAAAATGGGATTTAGGCATCGGTCTTTGGACCGAATCTACCTACATCAAACGAACCCAACCAATAGGCCTCTTTAAACATCAATTTCTGAGCACACTAGGGGCTGATTATACCTTTGGTGTTGGAAATGGATTACACCTAATCGGTGAACATTTAATCAGTAGTTTTGGAGCTGAACACGCCTTTGAAAATCAAGCTTCACATGTTTCTGCAATTAATGCCAACTATCCACTAGGGTTATTTAACTCAATAAGTTTTTTGGTATACCACCAATGGTCTACAAATCAAAATTCTATGGTGTTAAACTATCAAGAACAATTCAACAAAATAAGTGCTTATCTTATCGCTTATTACAACTCCAATCAATTCGAGGCTGCACAACAAAATGAAATTTTATATACCTTTTCAGGGCCTGGCCTACAACTACTATTGATTTACAATCATTAAATATGAAAGAAAACCTAATCATAGAACTTAAAGATTTAAGCAAGAGCTATCCCGTAGCCGACGATTCCTTTTTCGCCTTAAAAAACGTCACGACTCAGTTTGTAAAAGGCGAATTCTCAGGTATAGTTGGGCCTAGTGGATCTGGAAAAACCACCCTTCTCAATATATTAGGTTCGCTCGATCAACCTACCATAGGTACTGCAACAGTCTTAGGGCGTGACATTTCTAATCTATCACACCATAGCAGTGCTAATTTAAGAAACTACCATATAGGTTTCATTTTTCAAGTCTTTAATCTTTTACCCGTTTACACCGTTTTTGAGAATGTTGAATTTGCTTTACTCTTACAGAAAAAAAGCTCAAGTGAGCGTAAAAAAGCAGTAATGCAAGCCCTTGAATGGGTTGGACTCGCGGACAAAGCCGCTAAAAAGCCAAATAAATTATCCGGTGGAGAAAGTCAAAGAGTAGCCATCGCAAGAGCAATGGTTAAAAAACCAGAACTCTTATTGGCTGACGAACCCACAGCTAATTTAGATGCTGAAAACGCCCACGGTATTTTAAAAACCATGAAGACCTTAAATCGAGAGTTGGGTACAAGTTTTATTTTCTCCACCCATGACGAAAAAGTAATGGGATACCTCAATAGAATTATTCACCTCAGAGATGGTCGCATCGAAAATGATGAGGAAATTTCAAATCCTAAATTCGCATGAAACTCGCTCTCAAATTAGCTTTTAAAAACATTTACGGAGCGGGCTTACGCACTATACTCAACGTAATTGTACTCTCGTTTTCTTTTGTCATCATCATCTTTTTAAACGGCGTAATGGACGGCTGGAATGCACAGGCGAAAAAAGATACTATAGAATGGGAATACGGCTCTGGCCAGCTTCGCCATAAAGACTATGACCCCTTTGATCCTTATACCATTCTCGATAGCCATGCCCCAATTCCAGAGAATCGTCCTGACCTGACTCCAATACTCATTCACCAAGCTTCTATTTATCCTGAAGGACGAATGATGAATATCGTATTGAAAGGAATTACATCAGACCAACAAACACTGCTATTACCCACCTCCTATTTGAACGCACAAGAAAAACAATATCCTGTCATTATTGGAAAACGCTTTGCAGCCTCTTCAAAACTCAATGTAGGTGATGAAGTTCTATTGCGCTGGAGGGATGTCAACGGCACTTATGATGCCAATACCATATACATATCAGCCATTTTTGACTCCAATGTACCGACCATTGACAACGGTCAAATTTGGATTAATATTGATGACTTGTGGCAAATGACTAGTCAAGTTAATGAAGCTACACTTTTAGTCCTAAATGAGACCTCTACTCCACTTGAATCAACACTATGGAATTTCACTAGCCAAAAAGAATTATTGAGCACCATTGAAGAGATCATTGCCACTAAAAAAATCAGTTCGTCTATCATGTATATTCTATTACTATCCATTGCACTCCTGGCTATTTTTGATACTCAGGTGCTTTCAATCTTTAGAAGACAAAAAGAAATTGGCACTTATGTAGCTCTCGGAATGACAAGGCGTAAAGTCGTAGGTCTCTTTACGGTAGAAGGAAGTATGTACAGTATTCTAGCCCTTTTATTGGCTAGTTTATACGGTACCCCTTTTTTCATTTTTATTAAGAAAATCGGAATCCCTGTGGCAGCAGCGGATCAGGAAGTGGGATTAGCTATTGCCGAACGCATTTTTCCCATTTACGGATTTTCTCTTGTTGTAGGAACTGTAATTGTAGTTGTGCTAGCCTCCACGATAGTCAGTTTTTTACCAGCCAAAAAAATCGCAAAAATCAATCCGGTCTCGGCCCTTAAAGGAAAAATACAATGATTTCATTTTTGATTAAAGGTATTTTAAGAGATCGAAGTAAAAGCTTGATTCCCATTGTCATCATAAGTATAGGGGTGACTTTGACGGTTTTAACTACAGGATATGTAACAGGTGCACTTTCAGATATCGTAGATCAAAATGCCAAACTCGATACCGGGCACCTTAAGGTCATGACTAAGCCTTATGCAGAAAACAAAGATCAAATCCCAAATGATTTAGCGTTATTAGGACTTGAAGAACTCACGGCTTCTTTACAAACCCAATTTCCAGATGTACTGTGGACTCCTCGAATTCGTTTTGGAGGAATCTTAGATGTCCCTGACCAAAATGGAGATACTAAAAGTCAAGGCCCAGGAATGGGCTTGGCCGTGAATTTATTAAATCCGAATTCAGGTGAGGGCTCACGTCTAAATTTAGACAGAGCTTTAGTCAGGGGAAATTTACCTCAAAATCCAGGTGAAGTGGTATTGAGCGAATTTTTTGCTCAAAAACTTGAAGTTAATTTAGGTGAGGAACTGACCTTTTTTGGCTCAAGTATGGAAGGCAGTATGGTTTTCTACAAATTCATTTTAACCGGAACAGTGCAATTCGGTATGCCAGCAATGGATAAAGGGGCATTTGTTATAGACATCACCGATGCTCAACGCGTATTAGACATGCAAGATGGCAGTGGAGAACTTCTAGGTTATTTGCCCTATGAAATTTACGATGATGCGAGAGCCAGCGAAATCGCAACAACTTTCAATGCTCAATACGACAATAGCGAGGATTATTACGCTCCGGTAATGCTCACCTTAAAACAGCAAAATAACCTAGGCTCTACCCTTGATTATTCTCAAACCGTGGTATCCTTATTTATATTCATTTTCGTATTTTCAATGTCTATTGTCTTGTGGAACACAGGACTTATAGGTGGTCTTAGAAGGTATAAAGAATTTGGGATTCGATTAGCGCTAGGAGAATCCAAGCGAAAAGTATATCGACTCTTATTGACAGAGGCAAGTATTATAGGAATAATAGGTTCTCTTATAGGAACATCACTAGGACTTGCAGGAACGTATTATCTTCAAATAGTCGGTATTGATATTTCTAAATACATTGAAAACTCAACCATGATTATGCCCTCTGTAATCAGGGCAAGAGTGACAAGCAATCTCTTTTTTATCGGCTTTATTCCAGGTTTACTTTCCATGCTTTTTGGAACAATGCTCTCTGGTCGGGCTATTTTCAAAAGAGACACCGCAAGACTTTTTAACGAATTAGAGGTTTAACTTTAGAACTTATGAACAACTTTTTAAGATTTTTACTTCTTTTCATTTTCAGCCTTTCCCTTTCTCTTCAGGCGCAAGAATCGGGTATGACCGTAGATGAGATTCTTGACAAAGTAGACACAAATATGATTGCTGATACTCAAATTATAAGCTCAGAAATGATAGTTTACGGCAAGCGAAAAAGCCGAACTATAAAATCAAAAGGGTATTCCAGAGGTAGCGACAAACATTTTACGGAATACCTCTCACCTGAGCGCGAAAAAGGCACCAAAATGCTCAAGTTAGAAGATCGACTTTGGATCTACTCACCAGCTACAGATCGTATCATTCAACTCTCAGGTCATTTACTTCGACAATCTGTTATGGGTTCCGATCTATCCTACGAAGACATGATGGAAGAGCGAAAATTAACAGAGTTGTACAACGCTAGTATTTTAGGTAATGAAGAATTGGATAATCGTCAAACCTACAAAATGGAATTATTGGCCAAAGTAGAAGACTTGAGCTACCACAAAAGAATACTTTGGATTGATACCGAGCGTTATGTTCCACTCAAAGAAGAGCTCTACGCCAAGAGCGGTAAACTCCTTAAAAAAACGAGTTTGAGCGAAGTGAAAAAAATTCAAGGCCGTTGGTATCCGACTAAAATCAACTACAAGGATATGCTTAAAGATGGTCAAGGCACTGATTTTATAGTCAACGAAATCATTTTCAATTCGCAGATAGCTGATCGGCTTTTTCTTAAGTCAACACTTAAAAATTGAGTTTGTGGCCAAAAAAACCTGGAAAGAAAAATTCAATAATGGTAAACAACCTCAAATCAAGACAATAGATAAAGGGTTTTAGGGCATGGACAAAGGAAGTCGAATGCTGATTCCCACTTCAAAATTAATCCAAGATTATATTTATCACTGCGAAAAAGGAAGTTTTTGGGAGGTTCAAACCATGAGAAATGATTTAGCTATAAAATCAGGTGCCGATTTTACATGTCCAATGACCTCAGGGATTTTTTTAAGAACTGTATGCGAATACATTACGAAAAATGGCAGCTCAATACAAGAGTTGAGGACGTTTGTCCTTTTTGGCGTATGATTGACCCAAAAAGTGATTTGGCCAAAAAACTTAGTTTTGTCCATGATTTTATTGAAGAGATGAGACTAAAATAAACCTTTTAAGTAAGAATATTATGAGCTTTACATCAAATATCGTTTATGTGTTAGCAGTGCTGTTTTTAATGCTGATTTTGGCATCACAAGCAGCAAAAACAAAGTGGGGTAAACAAGTCGGCGCATCATTATTAGTTATTGTTTTTACAGCTATAACAGCCAATTTAAATTTGATTCCCTCGGCTTCGAACAGCATACCACTGTACGACAGTATATTCACTTATATCGCTCCGATTTCAATCTTTTTTCTTTTACTCAATGTGAATTTAGCCTCTATTCGAAAGGCAGGCTTACCCATGATTGGCTTGTTCCTCATAGGATCAGTAATGACCACTATCGGCATTTTATTAGCATGGATGATTATCTCTCCCGAAAAAACATTAGGCGAAGATGCTCGCATTATTGCAGGTATGCTAACAGGCACATACACCGGCGGAAGTGTCAATTTCAATGCCATCGCTTTAGAATATGACTTTCAGAAAAGAGGAGTGCTTTACGCAGGGACTATTGCAGTAGACAATGTAGTAACCACCTTATGGATCATTGTCACCTTGACCATACCCATTTTTATGCACAAGATTTGGAAATCCAAAAAACAAGATGAAGCAAAAGTGCATCCCGTCACAAAGCGGACAGAATCTGCAATTGACATGCACTCTTTAATCTGGTTGAGTTTCTTAGGAGTGACCTCTTTTTTGGTGTCAGACTTTTTATCGGAGTACTTTCCTAAAGTCCCCTTTATTTTGATTTTATCTACCCTAGGTATTTTACTCGCACAAATCCCAGCAGTTTCAAAACTCAAAGGGAGTCACACCCTAGGTCTCTTTTTGGTCAATCTATTTCTAGCCGTTATTGGAGCGTATTGCGAACTCTCCGCTGTGAGCGCTTTAAAAGAGATAGGTGTTAGCTTATTACTATTTACAAGTATAGCGGTACTATTGCACGGCATTGGAACGGTTTTGATTGGCGGATTGTTCTACAGAGATTGGCAAATGATTGCCATTGTAAGTCAGGCTAATGTCGGTGGTGGAACAACAGCTATAGCCCTAGCCGAAACCTTTAAAAGAAATGAACTTATATTACCGGCTATATTAGTTGGAACACTAGGAAACGCCTTAGGAACGTATTTAGGGTTTTTAGTGATTTACCTACTCTAAAGCTTAATTTCAAAATAAAAGACAACCATTTATTTGTAAGAAAAGTCTGTATTAATGAACATATTATTTGTTATAATACATTCATTATCATTTGATTAAAAAATAAAAGCCAATTTATAACGTCAAAAATATCGATTAAGTGTATCTTAATATCGACGATTTACACTAATCTCTACATTCATGATCAAAACTCAGGGCGTAAATATTGATATCCAGGAACTTATACTTACCCGTAAAGAGCGTCAAGAGGTCATAGAAGATTTGTTTCAAAATGAAGATCAATTCCGCAAAAAGATTAACCTTTTGTGTCAAATTCCTGAACTCAACTAATTCATGAAAGCCATCTTAACCTCCATCAGTATTGGTGTAATTATTGGAATAGCTTTAACTTTTATTATCTTAGAAGTACTTTTTTTTAAACACTTTTAATGCGTTTATTTTTAGTAGCCTCAATACTACTCTTGTCCTCGAAATGTGGGCCAGATGAACCTTACTACGGTTGTGTGTTAGATCCTCAAAGTGAAATAAATTGCACAACAGAATACGATCCCGTATGTGGCTGTAATAAAGTGACTTATGCAAACTCTTGTTCAGCTGAAGCAGCAGGAATGTGGAATTATGTAGGTGGCGCCTGTGAGAATGGAAATTAGTTTCGCGCAATGACGATTTTAAAGGACTCTAAGTTATTGATTTTCAACACATAAAAACCCGTAACAACACTTCCTGAAATTTTCAAAGTGCTAATTTTTGTTGACACGTCATAATCAATGCGCTCAATTCCCAATTTTTTTCCTCCTAAGTCAAAGAGTTGAAATTCGTCATCTTGTTCTGTACCACTAATGTAAAACTCTTCAGAACCAGAAAACAACGGATTGGGATAGACCTTTAAATTCAATTCAGGCTCTGGAAGTTCCGGTTCAATTTCTTCAAAATAAGATTCTGCAAAAGCTACTGCATTTATTCCGATTTGTCTACCCATAAGTCGTCCTGGAATATCATCTAATGGGGGATGAATACCTCCCCAAATTCGAGATAAACTACACTGATCGGCAGCATCTCTATAAGTTGCCCATTGAAGGGTAACATCTACTGACGGTCCTTGTTCAAAAACTAAAAATTCATTTTGAGTAGCTTTAAATTCCCCTAAACCTCCAGGAAAATATTCATCGCCTGTAAATAAAGTCAATACTTCAGCGGCAGCTCGAGAAAAGGTCGAATGACCAGAGACATATGCTGCAAAAGGAGGAGTCACAAAAGTTGGCCTTTGATATGGCCACCAATTTTCAGCCAAAATCCATCCAACGCCAGCTTGATCTAAGCTTGTATCTTCAATGTAATCATGCCCTTTCCAAGAAAATAATTTGATTTTACCAAGGTGTTCTCCTGAATCTCCTGCCAAGGGGTCTCCTTGTTGAATTACCTCAATATATCCTTCTTGAAGGGGTATACCATTTGGATGGTAATTACTCAAATTCTCATCGGTACTTTGACCTTTTTCAGCAATATATCGTATGGCCGAAATGGGCCTTATATAATCATACCACCCTTTAGAACCCCAGGCTGCAATCGCAGCATCATGCATGGCTCCTCCAAGAATTAAATACGATTTAACATCCCATTCTAAATCACTCAAAACAGGACCTTCTCCCTTAAATCGTTTGATTAAAACTGGATTATCACTTACATAGTTTAATATAGTGAACCAATGCCCTGGTGGTGTTTCTGAGTCTGGTCCATCAGCCCAGAATTCGGCAAGTACTCTGGTATAGTCTCCTCTAGGAACAAGTTGAGTCTCGTAGGGTTCTGAAGTAAATGGATTTAATGCTCGCCCCTGTCCGATATCATTACCATCTAATTCGTCGTAAAAATTTGGCATCTCTTCAAAAGAGGATGGAAAATTTCGATAGTCCACTGCACCAATAGAGATAGGTGAGATATCCCAAATCACTCCATCATTGGCATCCAAATGTGACCCCCATTTAGACACCATGCTGAATCCCCATTTATAAGAGTCTTCATCCACCAGTGGGGGAGCACCTGGATCTAGGTATACAGAATAGCTTCCGCCATTACGACTGAAAATTTTTCGGTCTGAGTTCGCCAGTGAAAAAGGATTCACATTACCCCACTCAGGACCAATAAATTCAGGTGTACTGCCCGCAATTAAGTTGCCACTTTGGTCGATAAAGAAATCAAATGATAATGGTTGCCATCTATTAGGGTTGATGTCAGCCAAAGAGGAACTGCTGTCGAGAATAAGAGGTTCGTTGACGGCTTCATAAAATCGACTAGTGTAGGCATTACCCTCATTAGACCCGTCTTGAAGTCCATAATTAATTACTTGTTGCGCAATATAATTACCCAATGCCCTTGGGTCACCTCCTGAATAATCTGCACTGTTAAAGTCAACATCAAATCCAAGAACAGCCATTTGTTCTTCAATAATCTGTTTCGAAAGTTCAGGATTAGGAGTATTCGTAAAACGATGCTCTAACACCCGATATGCCGCATAACTGATAGTTTCTATTTGGGCTTCTTCTTTATTTATTGAAGTTGTAAAACCATCAAAAACACTCGTAAATCCATGCAGTTGATTTCCTAATAAATAAAATTTCGCGCCCTCTTCGTATGCCGACCAAGCATCATACATCGCAACACTAGTGTGAAATAAGTTTCGAGCGTGTACTGTAGGTCTTGCAAAATCTTTTCGAATCATTTCTAATAAGACCTCATTCCATTCTCGTCCAATAGAGAAGTCTTGATTTTGTTGATTTTCATCTCGTATATTGATTTCAAATCTCAGTTCTCCAGAGCTACACGATCCAATATTTTCGACTAGGACAATTTCTCCTTCAGGGTTATTACCCCATTGAATAAGCACACTTCCGTTTCCTTCATTTTCAATAATTTCTCCTCCTGTTACGCTCCAAGTTAAGGTGCTAAATTCACTTTTAGGATAAACATAAGTCTCAGTACTATTTAAGTCAACATTTCGTTTACCCGTAAGGTTCTTTCTGTCGACAGAACGGCAATAATTAGTTGCAATTGTAGCATAGGGATTGTAATTACACGAATTGACATCCATACAACCGTATACCTTTTGACTTGCCTCATAGGGTATTACGCTTACCCCCTCACCTTCTTTGATTTTTAGATAAGAGTTTGCCTGATAATTCTCATAAACTTCAGTTGAACCAGATGGCCAGTATATGGTAATGCTTAGAATATCATTAGTATCAGCCAACCCAAAATGCACGGCCTGAAGATTTTGGCCCAAAATACTCTTTCCTGTGTAATAGCGATACAATAGACCCTCTGCGGTTTCTACTGCCACCTTTGTGCCAATTGCATCTCGATTCGAAGTAGTTCCTTCAAGAGCAATCATCAACCAATTGGTAACAGACGATTCTTGAGTAAACTCGATGGTTTTGTTTTCGTAAAAAAGTAAAGCGTCTTCAGGACTTGTAACTGCGATATCCAAATCTCCATCCTTATCATAGTCAAATACAGCTTGAGAGAGCGTGTTGTTGATACCCTCAAATCCTAATTGAGTACTGCGATCATTGAATAAAATTTGTGTGGGACTCGATACATTTTCGAAATAATAGTTACGTGTTACTTCTCTTTTAGTATAACCATTGACTATGAAAAGGTCTTCATCCCTATCGTGGTCAAAATCAGTAAAAGTTACCGCCCACCCAAATTCGGTCTCTTCTACTCCGAGTTGCGCTGCGATATCTTCAAAAGTATTGTCACCACGATTGCGAAAAAATCCATTTTCATTGATAGCCGTAAGTACAAAATCGAAATTCCCGTCGTTATCTGGGTCTCCAATAGCAATACCCATATCGTCTTTATCCCGTTCAAATCCCAAATTGACATTGGCTTGAACAAATGAATTACCCTGTTCATTGATTAAAATTTCATTTAACCCCCCGTCATCATTAGCGATTAAAAGATCTAACCACCCATCATCATTGAAATCATAGGGTATACTTTGATAAGAGGGTGCAGGAGTACTTCCTTGTATAATGGAACTCACCTCTTCAAAAGTGCCATCTCCATTTCCTTTGTAAAGCTGATTTAAAGCTGTTTCTAATTCCCAGTTTGAGATGTATATATCCAAAAATCCATCCTTGTTGTAATCAAACCAAGTGGCGTCGTTGATCGCAGAATCATCTACAACTTGATCAAGTCCTGCGGTAGAACTTACATCCAAGAAGGTTCCATTTTTTTGATTGTGAAACAAATGCACTTTAAAGCGACTCGTAATCAGTAAATCAGGGTAACCATCATTGTCATAATCTCCCCAGAATGCCCCGTATTGATATCCGACAAAAGGCGGAGTAGTAGCCAGTCCCTCTTCAGCCTCAGGGTATAAATTACCCAATCCACTTTGATCGGTAACATCAGTAAAAGTTCCGTCGTTATTATTGGAAAACAATCGACTGCGCTGGTATTGATTTGAATTACCCCTGTCTTCTGTAGCTACAATAAAAAGGTCTAGATCACCATCTCTATCAAAATCTGCAACAGAAAGACCATTGTTGTCAGCTACTTGATTTATTCCTGTGTAAGATGCAATCTGTTGAAAGTCTTGGGCAAAAGTCAAAGTCAATTTCAGCAGTAAGCAGCTAAAAACCAGAACGGATTTGTTGCTTCTTAAAGAGGTATTAACTTTTTGCAAATGATCCATAGCACTTTTCACCTTTTCTACAAAGTTAATGTCTATATCAATGGGGAAAACTCAACTAAAACTGTGAAATCTGAGCATCCATCCAGATCAAACGCTGATTGAGCCAATCTTTGAGATAATTCACCTCTTCTTCGTAAGTTGAACCTACGAATTGATTAGGCCAAACCCACTCACCTAAGACAGGCCAGCGCTGAAAATTTCGCTCTGCATTTTCGAGATTATTCAAGGTGTCGTAATACGAATCAATACTACCCATAAGCTGTCCGTTGCCTAATGCTCCAGATCTCAAACTCTCCCATCGATTTTTGAGCTGAGTTCTGAAATAAGGATCTGTCATCAGCTTCTCCCACCAAAACGGCACATTCCAAAAATCACCCGCACAGCGTTGATTGAACTCAAATGACCACACGTCAGTTTGACCTCCACCACAATAATTTGCATTTCCAAACCCCAAATTAAAATCCCATACTGGGCCCATAGAAAGTTTAGCGTTTTTGTCTTTGGTAATCCATGTACTAATGCGATAAGCATCTACATTATTAGAAATTTCATTGACGATAAGAAAATCCACAAAGCTCTCGACATCGATATACGCACGGTATCCCGTTTCAGGATCGTCGAAATTCTCTGACTGAAGAGCCGTCTCAAAATCGTACATATAGTTTTCTATATACTCTTTTTGGGCTGCAGTAATCTCATCGTAATCCGGACTGTCATAAAAAAATCGAATGCTCGAACCTGGCACATCCGTATAATTAGAAACAAAATGAGTTTGCGAGTCGTTATCAGGCCCTTTATCTATTTTTAAAATATAGCCTCCCGTTAAGTCTTCACCTTCATTTTCATCAGGCTTTAATTTATTGATGTTAATTCGTTCCTTATCTCTCTTAAGTTTTTCCATGAACACATAAATGCCTTCATTCAATCCATTTAGTTTCATATTAACGAATTGCGTTCTAGATGCATAACGACCCATACTACGCGCAATGTCGTAAGCTAGAACATTTCTCATAAGCGACTTATCGCTGTAAGGTGCATATAAAATCCAATCTTCTTCAAGGGGCATTCCTAAAAGAGAAACATCGACATCTTGATTACTGGCATCCTTAGTTTCTAGACCGTACTGTTTTTTGGGGAAAGACTGTGAGGATTGACCTCTGCGTTCAATTCCAATTGAGCCTTGAAACAACTGGTTCCCTCGATCAGAAATTTGCATAATCCCTGGGATTTTTGGTTCATCTGGGATTTCTTGATTATAGGTATCCACTGATACAAGAGGTAAGGTATAAGGAGGATAAACAATAGGCCCTGAGTTAGGTTCTTCTTCATCAATCTCGACCTCTACATCTTTTGAACAGCTCAAAATAAATAGAGAAATGAGCAAAAGAGTGTAATGTGGACGAATATAAACTTTTGAAAATAAGGTATACTTCATTTTTGCAAATTACAAATAATTCGCAAGTTCATAAGCAATTTAGTACCTTGAAAAGACATTCTTAACCTACACCTATGCGAAATATCCTTTTTCTCATATCAATATGGAGTAGCACCTTGATCAGTGCACAAGAAATATTTGCTGTCGACTATGCCTCAAAAGCCGATGTAAAAGTCTTTGTCGTTGATTATGCTTCTCGTGCCGATTTAAAAGTATTTAAAGTGGATTACTCAGGTCAAGCTTCAGGAAATGAAGGTCTATGGTATTTTGCAGAATACAGCGGTCAGGCTGATAAAACCATCTTTTACGTCGACTATGAATCCCAAGCAGATCTAAAAATATTCTTTGTCGATTACAAGGGTCAAGCAGGCTGGAATAGCAATTCCAAAAAACATTTATTGTATTAAACGCAAAGTATGCATTTCAAACTTTTTCTTCGCCTAATAGTATTGAGTTTTACAGTAACTCTCAGCGCGCAAGAGCTCACTGCCTTTTCCATAAATATTCGATACAACAGCAACAATGACGGTGATGATTTATGGGAATTGAGAAAAAAAGAAGTTGTCGAGCACATTGCAACTCAAAAACCCTCAGTATTTGGTGTACAAGAAGCTACACATACGCAAATGCTTTATTTAAATGAAGAACTACCTAATTATACTTATGTAGGTGTCGGTAGAGATGACGGAAAAACCAAAGGAGAATACTCCGCTATTTTCTATCACAAAGGTGAAGTGGAACTCATCGAAGAAGAGACTTTTTGGCTTTCAAGCACTCCTGAACGCGTATCAAAAGGATGGGATGCCGTCATTGTCCGAGTTTGCACCTATGCCAAATTCAAACACATCGAATCAGAGCGGCAATTTTGGCATTTCAATACACATTTTGATCACATAGGACAAATGGCCCGAACTGAATCCGCCATACTTATAAGAGAGAAAATAAAAAGTATAAATAGGGAGCAACTTCCTGTCGTTTTAAGTGGTGACTTTAATGCACTTCCTGAGGAACAGCCTATCGCAGAGCTGAAAAAACTTTTTCGAGACCCTCTTGAAGATATTGTCTTAATAGGACCTCTAGGAACATTTAACGGCTTTGAAGTAGGGGTACAGCCCGATAGACGAATCGACTACATCTTCTCAGATGGTTTTAATGTCAAATCTTATAAACACTTAGACGACAAACGAAAAAACGGCCGTTGGATCTCTGATCACTTGGCCGTTTCAATACATTTATTTTTTAAGGAGCTTTAACCTGCAAAAATATATCCGCAACCTCGGTTTTGAGCACGACCTAGGGCCCAAACACCTGATGGCACTAACTTTATTCCAGGAAGAATAGAAGCGACCATTTCTTTGTAGACATCGTCTGCATTCAATCCCATATTTGCAGCCACAGCAGAGCTATAAACCTTGGTAGCCAAATCGCAAACACAAAACATAGAACCTCTAGCTTGCAAATCTTTAATTCCCTGAATCGGAGGAAGCGGCATATCCCCTTCTTGAGGTTCAAAAACAGTGTTTCGAAGCGCGTGTTCACCTGTCTTATTGTCTTTAAAGTCGACGAGCGCACCGAGTTTAAATTTATTCCAAGCCTCAGAATTAAAGGCGAAAACAATTCCAGAATGCCTAAGCACCGTCATTGCTGTAATATTATCATCTTTGATTCCTGTGGAATTATTAGACTCTAAAAAGGCCCAATTCCAAACAATGGGCAAGGTGTTGTGAGGCTGACTACCATCATATACGATAGTGTGGTCCCCTTTGATTCCGTCAAACCAACTGTCTAATTCTTGATTGTCAAAATCAAAGGTGTTGTTGGTATCTGAAATCGATTCCATTTGATCAAAAGTGTTGACCATATTTGGAAAAGCTGAAGCGCTTACCCCTAAAGCCATAGTGGCAAAAAATTGTCTACGTGAAGTATCCATTTTGAAGTGTTTTTAAGTTAAGTTCGATTTTAAGATACCAAAAAAATGATAATAATTGTTTTTTGAAATTAAAAAATTGGTCCAAAACATTCAATTCAAATTGAATGCTTACATTAGAGTGACAGCAACCAAAAACATGAGAACTACATTACTTTCAAAAATCAGTCTCAAGTCAAGTCTTTTAGAGCTCCTTATTCTATTTTTAGCTATTACTATGGGGTTTCTCGTAGAAAACTATCGTGAGACGTATCTCGAAGAAAAACGATCAGAAAGATTACTCAATTCTCTACACATAGACCTACAAGGTGATATCGTTCGCTTTGATGAATTTACAGGTTTGCGAAAAACACTTATCGATGATGTCTACCAGTTTATAGATGATGTAGAACAACGAGGACTTTTAGAAAATGACATGAAACAACAAGAATTGTTCGCCAAGGCTATTTTCAACTGGACCTACTTCGAACCTAATACAGCCAATATTGAGCAAATCATAAGTTCAGGAGCACTTCGATATTTAGGGGATGACGAACTCATTCACCAAATCGGAATGATGCAGTCTCGCAATTTATTATTGATGGATCGACAAGAACGTGAACAAGAATATTTTCTAAATTATCTACAACCTATGATGCATCAGTATTACAATTTCAAGTGGCTCAATAAAAATTATGTGCGAAACTGGCAATCCTTTCCAGAGGCTAATGAAAATTTAATACAGGTGAATCCTGAAGAGCAACGAATGATGCTTTGGAAGCATTCAGATGCCTTAGCCGAAAGAGTAATGAACCTCTTTGAAAACTACGTTTTTATTCTCCGTTCAAGTTATGTGGTCAACTATGATGAGTACATTGAAGAGATGCAACACACTATCGAAATAATCGATAACAAAAGTTTAGCTGACAATTAAGGATACAACACTGGGTTCAAATGCGTGTCAATAAGCTCACCCACTTTAGCACCTGGACACCAGGTGTTCCAATCATTAATTTGCCAATCATTTTCAGGGTCTTTTAGACGCATAGACTTATCCATATAAATGATCGTAAACACCTTTCGAGTTTCATCGGTTTGATTTGGACCTGCCCTGTGAAAAACCCAACCAGAATGAAAACTGACCTCACCCAAGTCAAAGGGCTCAATGAGATGTTCAAAATCAGTTATCCGCAACCGATTTGAAATAAAGTCCTCACTTTGGTCACCTATTTCAAGCTCCCGTCCTTCAACGATTTGATGACTTTGGGCACTGAACTCGAGTGGTCCCATATTCAAGGGTACCGCCTGCAGCGGAATCCATGCCGTTATGCATTTATCGGTTTGTAATGGCCAATAAAATTGATCAGCATGCCAGGGCGTATACCCACCCCCAGCTTCTTTAAAAAGCGCTTGGTCGTGATAAAGTCGCACTCCATCGACCTGCATAAGTTCTGCTGCAATTCTACCCAGACGTTTCGAAAAAATAAGTGTTTCTATTGCGGAATCTTCTCGCCACAAATTAAAGAGCTGTAGAAAGGCCTTTTCATAAGTATTACGATTCTTGAGTTCGTTTTTCTGCGTATTGAGTTCATCGACCTTTGCTCCAATAACAGTATTGAAATGGATGATAGTCTCTGCATCAAAAACCTGTTTTAATTTAATAAATCTATTCTTTTGATAATAGGCTATTTGTTGCGGAGATAATTCGTAAGGTCGATCGAGTACTTCCATAGTTTGTTTTTTAACGGCGCACTAAAAATTACAAAAAAAATTCTAAGGGGTAAGGCCAAAACAATAAGGGTTAAAAAAAGTTTGACCTCCACAAGGGAGGTCAAACCGACTAAACTAACCTAACTAAATAGATCCAAGTTAAATTTATTGAGCAGCTCGTTTGATCTCGAGCGCCTTTTTTATTTCGTGTGCGCGTTCTTCAGAAAGCGAATAATTTCTCATAATAAGTATGGCAATCAGGGTTCCAAGAATAGGGAATCCTGAATAAAACAAGCGCAATCCTGTAATTGCACCTTCGGGTTGTATGGCGAGATTAGCATCAAAGCCAACAAAGGTCATAATAAGACCACTTAAGAGTCCTGATACAGCCTGACCGAGTTTCACCATCCACCAATAAATAGCCCCAAGTGTGCCTTCTTTTCGAGGAAGTCCATTTTCTAATTCATCCAAATCGCAGACATCAGCAGTCATACTCATCATTAAAGTGAAAAGCCCACCTATTCCAAAAGAATGAAAAGGAAGTGCGATTAAGAATAAATAGGGTTGATTCGGATCAAATAAAAACCAGAATAAAATGTATCCAACAATACCTATAGATTGAGAGATGATAAAAGTTCTTTTTTTACCTATTTTCTTCGATAGTCGAGTGACAATAGGAATGACGATAAAGGTCGTGGCTAATGCTCCAACAAAACCGTGAAGGGTTGGAAAAATTCCAGCTGCACCAGCATCACCCGCAAACATATAATAGACAATTACAAAAAATGTAAAGGCCGCAATAGTCTGAAAAGAACCGAAAACTAAAAAGGTTGCCCAGCACAATTTTCTAAATGGCTTACTGCGCGCTGCATCTTTAAAACCTTGAATAATTCCATCAAAACTTCCGGCAAAATTACCAAGGGTTAAAGGCTTTAAATTATCGTCATTAAGCGTGGATTGACTTTTTATAAAAAGAGCGGGAACCATAGCCAAGAAGGTGCAGAACAGACCGATGTAAATCGATAACTCGCGCGCGCCCTCTTCAGCAGAAGGAAACCACTCTGGCCTATAAAGAATCACCCAAAACCATGGAGCGATTACCCAAGCCCACTGACCAATCCATTGGGCCACGGCCATGATTTGTGTACGCTCGTGAAAGTCATCACTCATCTCATAACCCATAGCTACGTAAGGCACACTAAAAATGGTAAGACCTAAATAAAATAATACTGAAAAAGACAGTACCCACCAAAAATTGTACTCTAAACCATTTTCAGCATAGAGTTGCCACATGGCCATAAATGCAAGACCCATGATGATGGCTCCTATAAAAACATATTGTCTTCGTCTCCCCCATTTAGACTTGGTGTTATCTGATAAAAAGCCCATAATTGGGTCAGTAATCGCATCAAAAAATCGAGGTATAAAGAAGATCAACCCCCAAAGCCAAGGTGAAAATCCGAGGTTTTGAACCAGAATCACCATAAAAATTCCCAAAGCAGCTGGAAACATTTGGTTGGCAAGCATTCCAAATCCCCAGGCTATTTTTTGTCCCATGGAGACCTTATTTGTTGTTTGTTGAGTACTCATTGTTTATTCGTGTTAGTTAGTTTAGTTGCATTATTCTGCCATCGGAGGAGATTTAACTTTTTCTAGTAAGTGGTTTAAGTTTCCTTGAAAGGTTTTTTCGACCGGGCTTTCTGCTCTTCCGAGACCATCGAAAACACCCTGATCAATGTAATCCCAAAGTGCGTACTTTCCTTTTCCGTCGACAGTAAATAGTCCAAAATGATTTTCAGAACCAATTGGATTTCCTTGATCTTTCCACTTCTCGTCGAAAGCCTCAAAGAAAAAGCAACTAATACCTACCTCTGCTGTCCAATCTAGAGTAGCCTTGAAGTATTTTGCCTGTTTGTATTGATCAGCAGCATTAGACCCCTCCGGTCCATAGAAGCCGTCTGATGTGGTTGCCCAGCCAGTTTCTCCAATATGAATTGGCTTTTGTACCCCCAGGCTCTCCATATAATTTTTAACCTTGTAGTATTCGCTTTTAGCATAGTCAGCTGCTCTTTGCATGGCCTCTTTAACTTGTTCTACTTCGCCGAGTTTCGCAACCTCTTCAGAATCTTGCTGCCAGTAATGCGATTGGTAATGTGTCTCGTGAAACGGATAAGTGTGCATTGAGATGTAATCAACTGCTTTGATCAAGCGCTCGAGATCAGGTTGATGATAAATAGCATCACCGCCACCCCAAGCAGCGAAATTATCTGAACTTGTAATCCACAAATCAGGGTCAAGCTCCCCGTTAACTTTTAAATCTTGTAAATAATTTACCCATTTTAAGATGACAGCAGGGCGCACAAAATAGGTTTGTGCCCAGTGCACCATAGCTTCATTACCTACGGCAACCACTTTTACAATATCAGCATAGTTTTGAGCCAATCGTACTGCTTCATTAATTTCTCGGGTATTGACCTCAAGATCTTCAACTTCGTGGTTAGGGCTTGGAGTCCAAGCACCTTGACAATTTATCCAAGCACCTAGCATTACATACATTTCGAACCCCTTGTGTTCTACTTTAAGTTCAGAAATAGCCCGTAACATATTCTCGGCAAAAGGTAAGTGCACATTATAGGTTCTTAAAAAACGAAAACCCATGGCGTGAAGTAAAAGAATATCTTCTTTAATTTCAGTCAGTGTAGGCTGAATATCTCTTGTTTTTGCGCGGTATCCCCCGTAGGAAATGGCCATGTACTCAGGGTTGCCCAATAATTCAGCTGCCGATTTAGAGCTTGTGCTATTTACCGGTACTTGAAACTGCAGGTATCCTAAGGCCGTAACCACAAAAAATAGGGCAACGATAAGTTTTACTCCTTTCTTCATTAATCTCTTTTTAAATAAACTTCAACTCGTAGAACGTTTCCGTTCCGTTCGAAAATTGCTCTACTTAACTCTGGACTAAGTTGAAGGCTTGAAAAGGCCTCTACTCTACCATCAGATAAGTGAACTTTCATCTCATTTGCTGAAGCTTTATGATATAGTATCGGTGTTTGACAAATGGTAAATGCCAAACTATTTTGTTCTAATTCTAATTCGTGTTTACGGCCCTGAACGTCGAAATATTCAAAGAATTGTGCCATGTTAATAAATTCCCTCCCGTCTAACATGCTCACATCAAAGGCCAAATGTCCCTGTGTATAGCGTACACCCATTTC
>MDTC01127638.1_pt1 | contig 25308 bp, 19 predicted proteins | sample 811181 | NCBI WGS metagenome assembly MDTC01 (sample SAMN05326644, study PRJNA326480) | marine metagenome | isolation source: seawater | place: Pacific Ocean: North | collected 2011
AGGAGGCGGGGTAGACCTCTTCGATCAGGTCGCCGACGGGGCTGTCGAGGTGGCGGCGCATGGTGTAGACCCGGCGCGCCCAGTTCTGCACGTCGCCCGCCTCGGGGTCCCGGACCCGGCGGAAGGCGCGGGCGTAGGCGGCCTCGGCCTGCAGGTCCTGGGAGAACACCGCCGCGATGATGTCCCGGTCGAGGGAGTCCATGATCACGTCGTCGAACAGGGCGTCCCGGTCCTTGCGGGTCGAGTGCTCGGCGTAGAGGTCCAGGCGCCGCTCGATGCCGTCCGTGGCGGGCAGGAACCAGTAGGGCAGCACGGTGGCGTCATCTGGCTGCCTGGGGCTGCCCTCCAGGTGGGGCTGTACCTTGCGACCGAAGGCGTAGCGGTCGGGCAGGGCCCCCTCGAGCGCCTGGTGGTGGCGGTCCTGGTAGCAGTGCCACAGGTCCTCGTAGAGGCTCGCGTTGTCGCTGGACTCGTCCACCGCGTCGGCGACGATGTCCTCGACCGACTTGCAGTCCGCCTGCTCGCCCTGCACCACCTTGCGGATGTTGATCCGGAACTGGGGGTTGGTCGACGGGTTGGCGTACAGCGACTTGTTCTTGGTGTTGGGCCGCAGCTCGGGGAAGCCGACGAAGGCCCAGGCGTTGGACGGCGTGTTGATGCTGGTGTCGCCGCCGGTGGTCCGCACGTCATCCACAGGCGTGGTGATGCCGCCCTCCCCACGCGGCTCGCCCGTCGGCGGCTCGACCGGCAGTGTGGGGTCCACCACCTCGATGGGATCCTCTGGCGTGGTGCCGGCCACATCGACCGTGATCTGGCCCGCGTCCGGATCCTCCATGGCCACCTGGGGCGCCGGCGAGCCGATCGACATGCGGTAGGCGAAGGCGGCGCCCAGGATGACCAGGCAGGCGACCAGGGCGGCCGCTGCGATCAAGACGGCCTTGCTCGGGCCCTTCTTGCGCCCCTTGCGCTTCTCCGGCCGGGGCGGCGCGGGGGCAGGCGTGCGGGGCACCGGCCGCGGCGTGGCCGAGCGCTGCTGGGGGATCAGCGGCGCGCCGGGGATGCTCGTGGTCGGGTCGTCCGGGTGGTAGGTCGGCTCGTCCTCGGGCTCGATCGGGTAGAGCGCGGGGGGCATGGGCTCGTCGAGCAGGTTCGGCGCGTGCACCATGTCCGACGAGGACGGGGTGAGCGCGTCGCCAGACTCCTCGATGTTGGGCACGTCGGTGAAGGCCATGCCGGGCTCGCCCCGGCCGCCGATCCGGAAGCCGACCAGGGACGCGTTGTCCGTGCCACCGTAGGCCGCGACCTTGCGCAGGAGCTGGCGGGCGGCCACGCCGGGGCGGGTCCAGTCCACCGCCAGGTCGGCGTCGGAGATCGTGTTGTGCACGCCGTCGGTGCACAGGAGGATGGCGTCACCCTCGCGCAGGTGGACCGCCTGGTGCACGTCGACGTCGACCTGCCGCTCCGAGCCGAGAGAGCGGGCGAGGACGTGGGCCTCTGGGTGAGACGCGGCGTCCTCCGCCGACAACAGGTCGTTGTCGACGAACATGTTCACCATCGTGTGGTCACGGGTGAGGGCGGTCATGCGCCCGTCGCGCATCAGGTAGGCGCGGCTGTCGCCGACGTGGGCGACGACCGCGATGTCCCCGCGGATGGCGACCGCGACGATGGTGGTCGACATGCCCATGAGCCGGTGGCTCTTGCGGCCGGTCTCGTAGATGGCGCGGTTGGCCATCGTGATGGCGTCGACCAGGGCGGACTGCAGGTCGTCCGTGTCGTCCTTGAGGCCCTGGGCGACGGTGCGCACGGCGAGCGCTGCCGCCTGCTGTCCGCCCGTGTGCCCACCCACGCCGTCGCACACGATGCCGAGCACCGTGTCGCCGACCTCGAACACGCCGAGCGCGTCCTGGTTGTCCCCGCGAACGCGGGCATCGCTGCCGTAGCCAAAGGCGACCTTCAAGGGGCTCCCCGAGGCGTGTTGCCGGATGAGTGGGTGAGACGCCCCCCCAAACCCGGGGTGCGTGCCACACAGAGCATAATCGGTGCGTATGCTCGCGGACTGACCCTGGAATGGCTTGGAGGTTTCATGACCCGCTGGTGGACCGGATCGGCCCCCAGATTGCTCGCCCTCGTGACCGCTGGCGGCGCCCTCGCTGCGATGGCGCTCGCGGCTGCTCCGCCGCCCGAGATCGGGGAGGGGGTGGTGGCCACGGACCACCGGCTGGCCTCGGAGGCCGGGGCGGAGATCCTGCGGAGCGGGGGAAACGCGGCGGACGCGGCGGTGGCGGCCGCACTCGCGGCGGGGGTGGTGCAGTCGGCGGGCAGCGGCCTCGGGGGAGGCGGCTTTGCGGTCGTCGTCGAGCCCGGTCCCGACGGCGCGCGCGCGGTGCTGGACTTCCGGGAGGTCGCCCCGGCGGGCGCGACCCGGGACATGTACATCAAGGACAACGGCAAGGTGTCGAGCAAGCGCTCCCGGCGCGGGGCGCTGGCGGTCGCGGTTCCGGCCGAGAGTCGGGGTCTCGCGCGGCTCCTGGCCGAGCGAGGCAGCCTGCAGCCGATGAAGGTCGCAGCTCCGGCCATCCGGCATGCGAGCCAGGGCTACGTGGTCGAGGCCCACCTGGCCGAGGCCCTGTCGCGCACGAAGTACGACGAGGTGCAGGCGCTGTTCTCGGTGGACGGGACCCTGGCGGTTCGGGGCGTGCGGGTGAAGAACAAGGCGCTGGCGGGCACGCTGAAGCGCTGGGCGGCGAGCCGGGGCGAGGATCTGCACACCGGTCGCGGGGCGGCGGCGATCGCTGCGCGCATGGCCTCGGACGAGGGCCTGGTCACGGCGGACGACCTGGCGCGGGTCATGCCGAAGGACCGCGCCCCCATCGTCACCCACTTCGGCGAGCACACGCTGATCACGATGCCCCCACCCAGCTCGGGCGGGGTCGTGCTGGCCCAGGTGCTCCAGGTGCTCGACGGCTACGACCTCGAGTCCCTCGGGCACAACAGCAGCGACTACCTGCACCTGATCACCGAGGCGATGAAGCATGCCTACGCCGATCGGGCGCACCACCTGGGCGATCCCGACCACGTGAAGGTGGACGTGGACCGCCTGCTGGGCGACGCCCGCATCGACGCCATCCGCCACGAGGTCTGGCCGGGTCGCACCTTCGGTCCCGAGCACTACGGCGCCCTCATCGCCCCGCCGACCGACGGTGGCACCCAGCACATCTCCGTGCTCGACAAGGACGGCATGGGGGTCGCGCTGACGACGACCATCAACACCAGCTTCGGCTCGGGAGTGGTCGTGTCGGACCTGGGCCTGCCGCTGAACAACGAGATGGACGACTTCAGCGCCCAGCCTGGAGCGCCGAACGCCTACGGGCTCGTCGGGAGCGAGGCCAACGCCGTGGCGCCCGGCAAGCGCCCCCTGTCGTCGATGACCCCGACCGTCGTGCTCGACAAGGAGGGCCGGGTGGTCATGGTCATCGGCGCGTCCGGCGGCAGCACCATCATCTCCGGCACCCTGCAGGTGTACCTGAACATGGCCGTGTTCGACATGGACCCGCAGGCCGCGGTCTCAGCGCCGCGGATCCACCACCAGTGGCTGCCCGACACACTCTTCGTCGAGCCGGAGATCCCGCTGGATGTCAGGCAGAACCTGGAGAAGCGCGGACACACCCTCGACGTCCGCCCCGGCTTCACCGCCGTCCAGGCCGTCCGCAAGCGCGCGGGCGGCGTCGTGGAAGGCGGCAGCGATCCGCGGAAGGGCGGCTGGCCGGCGGGGACACGATGAGGCGATGAGGGCGATGCGGCGGTGATGAGGGCCGTGGAGGAGGCACTCGAAGCGGGAGGCGTGGGCTGCGGATGCTACGAGTGGATCGAGCTTGGATTGGGAGGTTTCGAAGAAGCAGAGTCCACGGAGAGGGGAGAGGAAGGCCCGGCGACAGCCAACCCCCCGTTCCAACCGAGAGGACTGCTCTCCGGCCGGAAGAGCCCCTTCAAGGCCACTTCACACCAGAGCGAGGCCCACCGGTCCGCGACCCGCCAAGCCCCCCTCCGTCAGACCTCCGGTCCTCCGCTCCTCCGTGTTGAAAACCGGCTTTCAATCAGCCAACTCTCCCACGCCCCGCCACGCCCCCCTCCGTGGCCCTCCGAGCCTTCGTGCCTTCGTGCCTTCGTGGTGAGGGCAGTCCCCGACGCGCGTCCCGCCCAGATCCCACCCCGCACCCGTGGACGCTCTCGACTCAGACGCTCTCCAGCACCTTCTCGAGCGCCACGCGGTCCTTCACGACCGCGCCGATCTGGCTCACGGTCAGCGCCGCCACGGCCGCAGCGAGCTCGCCGCAGCGATCCGGCGACCAGCCCCGGCACAGGCCGAAGAGGTAGCCGCCGGCGTAGGCGTCGCCGGCGCCCGTGGTGTCGATCGCGTTGACCTTGCGGATTCCGACCCGGTGCAGCTCGCCCTCGTGCACGATGAGCGAGCCCTTGCGGCCCATCTTGACGATGACGGTGCGCACGCTGTGCTCGCGGGCGATCTTCTCGACCGCCTGCTCGGGATCGAGGCCCGTCAGCGCGCGTGCCTCCTCTTCGTTGAGGAAGACGACGTCGACGTGGTCGCTGATCACCTTGTGCAGGGTCTCACCGAGCACGGCGATGACGAACGGATCGTTGACGTCCAGCGACACCTGGCCGCCGCCGTCGTGCACCGCCTGCATGGCCTCGATGACCATGTCCCGGGCGACCGGATCGGTCAGCATGTAGCCCTCGAAGTGGCCGACCTTGCTGCCGCGGATGGTCTCGACGAAGTCGCCGAGGTCGTGCATGGAGGTCGCCGCACCGAGATCGGTGACCATGGTGCGCTCGGCGTCCTGCTGGCTGATGATCGCCAGGCACTTCCCGGTGGCAGCGGTGCGGGTCACCTTGAGCGCGTGCCGGCCGCAGGTCTCGTCGAGCTTGGCCCCGTACATCCGGCCCATCTGGTCGTCGCCGACCTGACCGCAGAAGATGGCCTCGCCGCCGAGCAGTCCGACGGTGGCGACGGTGTTCGCGCACGATCCGCCCGAGTCGAAGGTCACCTTCAGCTCACGCACCGCGGAGTACGCCTGTTCCCAGGTCTCGTGGTCGACCATGTGGGTCGTGCCGCGGGCCAGGTGCAGGTCGCCGAGCACGGCGTCGTTGTCCACGACGACGAGGGCGTCCATCAGTGCGTTGCCGACACCAGCGAGCTCGATGTTCATGCGCCCTCCTCCTGGGACTCGAGCCAGCGCTCCGCCTCGAGCGCGGCCATGCACCCGCTACCGGCGGCGGTGATCGCCTGGCGGTAGACGTGATCCTGGACGTCACCGCAGGCGAACACGCCCTCGATGTTGGTCCGGGTCGAGTCCGCGGCGGTCTTCAGGTAGCCGTTGGGCTCATGGTCGAGGAAGTCGAGGAAGGGCTGGGTGTTGGGCACGTGGCCGATGGCCAGGAAGAGGCCCTCGGCGGCGAGGTCGCTCTCCTCGCCGGTGACGAGGTTCTTCAGGCGCACGGCCTCGACCTTCTTGTCGCCCTTGACCTCGATGACCTCGCTGTTCCAGACGAACTCGATCTTGTCGTTCTTGAACGCCCGGTCCTGCATGATCTTCGACGCGCGGAGCTCCTCGCGGCGGTGCACGATGATGACCTTGCTGGCGAACTTGGTGAGGAAGGTCGCCTCCTCCATGGCCGAGTCACCGCCGCCCACGACGACGACCGGCACGTTCTGGAAGAAGAAGCCGTCGCAGGTGGCGCAGGCGCTGACGCCGTGGCCCATCAGGCGCTTCTCGCTGGGCAGCCCGAGCCAGCGGGCGGAGGCGCCGGTCGCGATGACGACGGCGTCGGCCTCGATGGTCTCGTCGTTGCTGGTGTGCAGCTTGAACGGACGCTGGGACAGGTCCGCGCTGACGACCTCGTCGTAGGAGAACGTGGTGCCGAAGCGGGCGCACTGGGCCTTCATCCGCTCCATGAGCTCCGGGCCCATGATCCCCTCGGGGAAACCTGGGAAGTTGTCCACGTCGGTGGTGATGGTCAGCTGGCCGCCCGGCTGCAGTCCCTCGAGGACGTGCGGCGTCAGGTTGGCGCGAGACAGGTAGAGGGCGGCAGTCAGGCCTGCGGGGCCGGAGCCCAGCACGACGACGCGAGGAGTGGACACGGGCGCTCCAGGAGATGGAGAGTGGGGCCCCTCCGTTTAAGGACGGCCCGCCCCCGGGTCAACGCGGTGCAACGCAGGGCCGCGTGGACCGGCGACCGCGCCCAGGCCGAGGCCCGTCAGCCACACGCCGAACGCCTCGGGATCGTCGGCGTTGGGTGCGGCCAATACGCTGTCGTCGATCGGGTCGGTCTGCAGGCGTGCCGCCACCGCGGCGCGCTGATCGGGGGTGAGCCAGCGGATGTCCGAGCCCCGGGTCGTGGCGCGCAGGTCCAGCGCTACGTCATTGAGGCCGATCTCGAGCTCCTCCAGCGGGGGCAGCGCACCATCACGGACCAGGAGCAGCGCGGGGATCGCCTCGGGCCAGGGGCGCTGCATCGCCAGGTCGAAGGCGGCCTGTCGCTCGGCGAGCATGGTGTCGCCGAGGGGGCCCGCGGCGTCCAGATCGACCTCGGTCGGGGTGCGCCGGGGGGCGGGGAGGGGATCGCCGGTCAGCGGGTCGGACAGGAGCTGGGCAGGCACGGTGTCGACGAGGCCGGTGGGCAGTCCGACCAGCTTGCGCGCCCGCCGCAGGTGGCGATCGCCGGGAGCCAGGAACCACGCCTGCTCCAGCAGTCCGAAGGCGGTGCGGTGGTCGCCCTGCTGGTCCAGCGCGAGCGCCACCTCCGCCTGCACCTCGGGCAGTTCGGCGCGCTTCAGGGCCTCCCGGTAGAGACGGTCGAGGTCAGGCACGGCGTCGGGGTGGTGACGGGCGACGGTGAGCAGGCCGACCCAGCCGTCGGGGGTGGTCTCGCGCTCGGCGACAAGCTGGGTCCAGATGTCCAGGGCCTCCTCGACCCGGCCCGCGGCGATCAGCTCGTCGGCGAGATCCCTGCGGAGGGGACGGCTCTTGGGGTGGCGCTCGAGGGCGGTCTGGGCCTCGATCAGGCTGGACGGCTCGTTCCACTGCACCGCCGCGACCAGGCGATCGCGCAGGGAGGAGAGACGGCCGGCCTCCTTGTCGTCGACCGACCAGGTGACCTCCAGCACGTAGCTGCCGCGCACGGCGACCCAGCGCTCGACCGTGATGCCGTCGACGTCGTCGATGTGCGCCACCTGGTGCAGCCCCGGCACGCCGGCGATGGTCGCCGCCTCCTCGGGGTCGAGGGTGATGAGGTGCTGCCACTCGCTCTGGAGATCCTCCCGCATGGCGGCGAGCTCTTCGGTCGCGACGGCGGGCCCGGTGCGACGGCGGACCCGCGCGGCGAACCCTCGGCGGATGTCGGCGAGGCTGGTGTAGCCCCGGGTCCCCTGGACCAGGCCGGTCTTCCAGGTTCGAGGGGCGCTGTAGACCAGGTCGCGGTGACGTGAGGGCTCGAAGCTGTCCGGCAGCCGCGCCATCGTGTCCTCGATGCGGATGAGCCGGGCGCCCTGCCACCACAGCAGGCCCAGGAGGACGGCGGTGCTGGCCGCGCAACCCAGGATGAAGCTCAGGTTCCAGCCCTTGCGGCGCTCCAGTCCGGGAGGGTCGAGCACCAGGGCGAGCAGGCCGCCGGTCACGAGGCCGCCAGTGTGGGCCCAGTTGTCGGTGGTCTCGGACATCCAGCCGATGCCGTAGATGAGGATCAGGTAGGGCAGCAGGGCCCAGCCGAACACGATGCGGGCGCGATCCGGGAGCAGGCCGAAGCGCACGAAGCCGAAGACGGTGGCGGCGGCGACCACGCCCAGCACGCCGCCCGACGCGCCGAGGCTGCCCGCGGCCGGGGTGAAGGTCATCGACAGGACGCTGCCGCCGAGCACCGACATGATGAAGATGACCAGCAGGTTGACCCGGCCCAGCGCCCGCTCCAGGAACCAGCCGATGTAGACGAGCATGAGGAGGTTGCTGGCGATGTGACCGACGCTCCAGTGGGTGAAGCCGGCGGTCAGCATCCGCCAGACCTCGCCCTCCTCGAGCACGGCGGGCTGCCACAGCTGGAGCGTGTCGCGGACCTCCATCGCGTCGCCGGTGCGCATGAGCCACCACAGGCGGATCTGGACGCCGACCAGCAGGGCCGTCATCCAGGGCGGGCTGCCGGCGGTGTAGCGATCGGACCACTCGCGGCGGCGATCATCGCGGAGGCTGTGGAACAGGTCCAGCTCGGCAGCGGGGACGAAGGCCTCGCCGGTGACGGGCTCGAAGCGGACCTGGGCGGTCGGGGGGACGCGGCCGTCGGCGACCCGCTGCTCCCACTGCTCCCAGGTCAGGGTCTCCTCTTGCTGGTCGATTCGAATCGTAACCAAGCGCGTCACTCCGAGGATTGCGTCGAGCGGGCGGGCCGGTGGTCGCTTACCTCGCCGTAACCGAAAGCTGTGCCCCAACACGGTTGCGAGACGACCGGTGATCGACGTCGACCATGGCCTGGAACAGGCCCGACATGCCCTGCCCATCTTCCCCTTGCCCCGGAGCGTGCTGCTTCCGGGCGCGATGTTGCCCCTGCACGTCTTCGAGCCGCGCTACCGGGCGCTGGTCGCGCACTGCCGGGACGGGTGGGAGCTCATGGGGATCGCCACGCTGAAGCCCGGGTACGAAGCCAACTACGAGGGGCGCCCGGAGGTCTTTCCGGAGGTCGGCATCGGGCGGATTGTCGCGTTCCAGCCCTTGCCGGACGGCCGATCGAACATCCTGCTCCAGTACGTGGGCCGGGGCTCGATCGTGCGGGAACTCCCGTCGGAGCATCCCTTCCGGGAGGTCGAGGTCGAGCTGCGCCAGACCCGCCCCCCCCGGGACGCCACCGTCTATGACGAGGTCCGCGCCCTGGTCGCAGCCATCGGCGGCCTGTCCGACGCCGCGCGGGAGGAGGCCGTGCGCCTGGCCCGCCTCGAGGGCTCCGAGCTGCTGGACACCCTCGCCCGCAAGCTCCTGCAGACCCCCGACGACCAGCGCGTCTACCTGGGCGAGGACGCGATCGAGCGCCGCGGCCAGCAGATCGTCGGGGCGCTGGGGGAGCTGCTGGCTTCGGCGACCGCGTCGTCGGGCGAGGCCTGAGGCTGGCGGGGTTCCGTTCGTGAGCAGTGTCGTGTGGACAGACTGGGTCGGTCTGCTCTGGGCACCGCTCGGCACAGAGGCACAGAGGCACAGAGAGGTGCGCAGAGGGCGGTCGTGAGGGTCGGAGGCCGGTCATCGGGCGGAGGCGCAGGCCCGACGGGAGGCCAAGAGGGGGTCAGAGTTGACGAGGGTGCAGGTGGGGCGCCTCCAGGGGGTCAGGACGAGAGAGGTTGCATCCTGCCGCGTGGAAGTCCAACCCCTCACGTCCTGACCCCGTGAGTCCGGAGCCGGGATCTTCCAGCCGAGAGGCGTCCTGCTGGCCAGGAACAGGCGACCGGGTCCATGAATCCGCCGCCGCCAGCCCGACGCCGTCCGACCCTCCGCGCCGTCTCTCTGCCCCCTCTGTGCATTCCTCTGTGCCTCTGGGCCTCTGTGCCGAGCACCGCAACGACCCTCCCCCAGACTCTGCCTTCCCGATCCGCCACCTCAACCGCTCACCGCGTCGATCTCCTCCTGCACGACGGCATCACCATCCCGGTCCGGCACCCGCTCCTTCGCCAGCCGACCCAGGCACCACACCGCGGCCGCCCGGACGACCGGCTCCTCGTGGGTCAGTGCCGCGGTGGCGGGCGCGATGCCGCCAGGATCCCCGAGGTTGGCGAGCACGAGCAGGGCGTTGCGCTTGAGGCCGGCGGCGCCGGGTCGGCGGAGGGGGGTGCCAGTGAAGCGGTCGAGCACGGCCTCGTCGGGGGTGGCGAGCAGCTCGGGCAGGTCGATGAAGGCGTTCCTCGGCAGCAGGTCCGGGTGAGGCTCGGGGGCGGCGGCGTGGTTGTGGGGGCAGACCTCCTGGCAGAGGTCGCAGCCGAAGAACCACCTTCCGAAGCCTGCTCTCAAGGGTCTGGGCGGCAGGTCTCGCGCCTCGATGGTCCAGTAGGCGATGCAGCGGGTGGCATCGAGGGAGAACGGCGCGGGGAACGCATCGGTCGGGCAGCGATCGAGGCAGCGGGTGCAGCGACCACAGAAGTCCGGGCGGGGGAGGGGGGGATCGGGCGGCAGCTCGCAGTCGAGGAAGAGCACGGCGAGGAAGAACCACGAGCCCCGGGACGGCACGATGGCGAGGGTGTTCTTGCCGAGGAAGCCCAGCCCGGCCAGGCGCGCCCACGAGCGCTCGAGGATGGGGGCCGCGTCGACCCCGCCCCAGGATCCGACCCCGTGCTCACGGGACAGGGTCTTCTTGAGGCTGCGCAGGCGCTTGCCGACCAGGTTGTGGTAGTCGCGGCCCCAGGCGTAGCGAGCGACCCTGCCGGTCAGACCTCCCGGATCGGGCGGTGGTGAGACCGCGTGGTCCCACGCCAGCACCACGGCCGAGCGCGCCTCGGGCAGCCGCTCGGCAACATCCGCGCGCGGATCGCGACCCCTGGCGAGGTAGCCCATCTCGCCGTGGTGGCCGGCGGCGATCCAGGCGTCGTAGACGTCGATCCCGGGGGTCGGGCGGACCATCGGCGCGACCCGGACCGCGGTGAAGCCGAGCTCTGTGGCCAGACGATCGATGGTGGCGCGCGTCAGCATGGCCCGGCGGTTAACCCGGCGGCGTGCGACTCCTGATCCCCGCCGTGCTGCTCCTCGCCGCCTGTGAGCCCGACTGCCCCGCGCCGTCGGACGTGGACGGCACCTGGCTGCTCCATTCCGTGGTCATGACGCAGGAAGGCGGCGATGATCCGGCCTTTCCCAGCTATCACTCCCCGGCCAACGGCACCCATGCCTGGGCGCTCACCTGGGGCTCGAGCGAGCTCGGCGACGTCGACGTGAAGCTCGACGGACGGGACATGAGCGGCGTCGGCGCCTGGGATCCCTACGCCTGCGGGGCCTTCTCGCTGGACGTGAGCGGCACCCACATGGGCGAGACCGGCACCCGGCACGCCTTCGAGGCGACGCTCGACCTGGTCCTGTGGGACGACCGTCTGGATGGCGCCTATGAGTGGGCTGAGGACTGGACCGACCGGGAGGGCTCCCAGTCCGGTACGTTCACGGCACAGGGGCGGATGTCGGGTACCAGGCCCTGATCCCCTGCATGGCCTACGGGGCCTCGGGCACGGGGTCGGGACTGACGTCCGGGTCCAGCGGCTCCATCACCTCGTCGACCTCGACGGCGGGGGTGTGCAGGTCGAGGGTCTTCAGCGCGAGCGCTGCGCCGTAGCCGAAGTGATCGGAGAGGTGCAGCGGCTGGGTCTGCTTGCCGGTGTCGACCTGCACCGCCTGATCGTAGCGGCGGCCCTGGGTCGTCGGGGCCAGTCCGCGCAGGAAGAGGTGGTCGAGGAGCGCGTTCTTCGTGTCGCCCTCCTCGGCATTGAGCAGGTTCTCTCCGCACCAGGTGCACACGGGCTCGGACAGCAGGGAGGCGGCGTCGGTGTAGCCGGCATCGACGATGGCCTGGCAGGAGTCGGGGATCTCGGGGTCCAGCCCTGCCGTGGCGTCGGGCAGGCCGCAGTTGAAGTCGCCGGTGAGCACGACCGGGCCGCCGTGGTCGCCCGCGTGGTCGAGGAGCCGGTCGACCTGGGCGCGGTTCTCGGCACCCCAGTCGGCGAAGGAGCCGGGGTAGGGGGCGATGCCCTCGAGGTCTGCGGTGAGGTGGGCGCAGTAGACCCGGACCGGCCCCCCGTCGACGTCCACGTCGGCCCACAGGGCGGAGCGACGGTTGAGCGTGGCGATGTCGGTGAAGTCGAGCACCCCGGACCCGGCGAGCGGGCGCCTGGACAGCAGCATCAGCCCGGTCGAGCCGTCGTAGGCGTAGGTCTTGGCGGCCCGGAACGGCGAGAGCAGGGCGAGCACCGCCGAGAGGCTCGAGCGGCCGACCTGGGCGAACAGGGCCTGGGCGCAGTCGGGGTTCTCCTGCCGCAGCTGGTCCAGCTCGTTGTCGCACCTGGCGATGATGCAGTCGGTCTTGGCATCGCCGGAGAGGTCGCCACAGCGGGTGGACATGCAGTTGACGAAGCGACCCTCGCCGAAGAGCTCCCCGCGCTTGCAGGCGGGGGCGTGGTCGGCGCGCTGCACGACCACGGGGGGCACGAGCCGGTGGGGGTAGGCGTCCTGCAGCGCGCGCTCGATGGCCCGGCGGTCGGAGCTCTCCCACACCTCCTGCAGGCACACGACGTCGGCGTCGGTCCGAGACAGGGCGTCGATGATGTAGGGGCGACGCGCCTTTGCGTGATCGACGAAGCCATGGGCCAGCCCCGCGTTGAACGTCTCGACCGTGAGCGTGGGCTCGTCGGCGAGGGCGGGCAGGAGGGACAAGGCGAGCAGCAGCACGGAGCCTCCGGGCGGGGCGGAGGATAATGCGCGGACGCTCCAACGACCGGTTACCCGCGAGTCCACTCCCTGGGAGCTGACGTGCTGTCCATCGTCGTGTCCGTGCTGGTCGCTCTCCTCGTCTCGGCGGTGGTCTACCCCATCTTCGGGACCTGGTACGCGCCCATCGTGCCCGCCCTGCTCGCGGGTGGCCTGACCTTCTACGGCCTGTTCCAGTTCTTCAGCAAGCGCGTCCAGAACGAGATCGTTGGCATCCAGGGCCTGCTCGCCGGCCGCGACATCGACGGCGCCGAGGCGCTGCTCGACAGCATCCGCTCCCGCTACGGCAAGTGGGTGCTGCTGCTCGACCAGCAGATCTCGGCCCAGAAGGGCATGCTCCGCTACGCCCAGATGAAGTGGGACGAGGCGAAGCCGCTGCTCGCCAAGGGCACGCTCTACAACTGGCAGGCCCGCACCGCGCTCGCCGCCATCGCCTACCGCCAGGGCGACAAGGAGGAGTGCTGGAAGCAGCTGGACAAGGCCAGCAACGCCGGCGGCAAGGAGGCGATGGTCTTCGTCGTCTGGGCGGTGCTCGCCACCCGCGCCGGCGATCGGGACCGCGCCCTCGACGCGCTCTCCAAGGGCCTGAAGAAGCTGCCCGACTCGAAGGTGCTGAAGGACCTGCACAAGAAGGTCGCCAACAAGAAGAAGATCAAGCCCAAGGACCTGCCCGAGGCCTGGTTCCACTTCTTCCCCGAAGACCTCATGCAGCAGATGATGGTCAAGGGCCGCAAGGGCGGACCTCCGCAGCTGCCTCCGGGCGTGCAGCCGCGCTACCAGCAGCCCTTCCCCCAGCCGCGCGGCGCCAGCAAGAAGATGCGTCGCGGCTGATCCCGGGCGTTGCTCCGACGCCCCGACGCACCCTGGCGCTGCGGGGGACCGGCCGGCGCGCGCGTGTCGGGACCTGCGCGCTACACTCGGGCTCCGTCTTCGGAGGGACGCGCCCATCGACCTGCTGGACCAGGATCTGCGCGAGGTGCCGCTCGCGGTGCTCGACTTCGAGATGACCGGCCTGGACCCGGAGCGCGACCGGGTGTGCGAGGTCGCGGTGGTGCGGGGCGCGTTCGACCGGGTGGACGCCGAGTTCCAGTCCCTGGTGCGGCCGACGGTCAAGGTGAGCAAGGGCGCGCGCAAGGTGCACGGGCTCACCGATCAGATCCTGCGCCGGGCTCCGATGTTCAAGCGCATCGCGCCCGAGCTGGTGAAGCACCTCGAAGGCGCCGTGCTGGTCTGCCACAACGTGCCGTTCGACGTCGGCTTCCTGCACCGCGAGCTCGACGACGTGGGCATGCCCTTCGCTCCGCCGGTCAGCCTGGACACCTTGCTGATGGCGCGACGCTTGTTTGCCTTCAAGAGGAACAATCTCGAAAATGTCGCCCGCGACCTGGGGGTGGTCTTCGACCAGGACCACCGGGCCCTGCAGGACGCGCGGGCCACGCTTCAGGTCTACCGCGCCATGGTCGACATCCTCGCGCCCGACGGCGGCGTGACCGTGCGCGACCTGCTGGACCTGATGGGCGCGCTCGCGCCGGACTCGCCGCGTCGCCTCGAGCAGAAGCGCCTGCTGCGCAAGGCGTTTGCCGACAAGGTCACCGTGTTCATCGACTACCTGTCCACCGGCGATCCGCGCCTGCGTCCGGTGCACCGGGAGATCGGCCTGTACGCGCTCTCGCTGCCCTACATGCAAGGCTTCTGCTTCTTGCGACAAGGGGAGAGGGTGTTCCGCCTCGATCGCGTCCACCACGTGGAGCCCGGCGGACGTCCCTACGAGATCCCGGAGTTCGAACGTCGTGTCTAGCCAGCGGGCCCTGCAGGTTGCCCAGGTGTGTCGGATCGGCTGGCCACACCGGGGGGGCATGGAGTCCGTCGTGGGCGGCCTGTCGTCGGCGCTGGTGCGGCGGGGCCACGCGGTGCGCGTCGTGACCCTCGACCGGGCGATCACCACCGGGGAACCCCTTCCTGCCGGCATCTATGGCGGGGTGCCCTACACCCGGCTGCCCCGGGTCGGTCCCCGCCGCTACCCCATGGCCCGCGGACTGGCGCTGGCCCTGCGCGATGTCGACGTGGTGCACGTGCACGGGCTCGACGGCCTGCTCCACCAGGCCCTGCTCGCCCGGCGGCTGTTCCGCGTGCCCGTCGGCGTCACCCCCCACGGCGGCTTCCTGCACACGAGGCGCAACCGGGTCGCCAAGGAGATCTGGCTGCGCACGGGGGCGTCGGCCGCCCTGCGCGCTGCGGACGCCGTCTGGTACACGTCGACGGCCGACAAGCAGGCGCTCGCCGGGGCCCGGGCCGAGGGGGACGTGCTCCCCGACGGCGTCGACGTCGAGTCCTTCGCTGGCGTCGTGCGCGCGCCCGAGCCCGGACGCTGGCTCGTGTTCGGACGGGTGGACGTGCACAAGGGGCTCGACGATCTCATCGATCGCCTCGGCGTGCTCGCCAAGCGCGACGACGTGCCCTTCCGACTGCGCGTCGTGGGGGCGGAGGCCGCACCCGGCCTGGTCGACGCGCTGATGGCCCGGGCCCGCAAGCACGGGATCGGCCACCGGGTGCGCTTCCTCGGGCCGGTCGCCCACGAGGATCTGCTGGTCGAGCTCGCCCGCTGTGAGCTGGCGTTCTTCCCCAGCCGCTACGAGGGCTTCGGCGTCGCGGTGGTCGAGGCGATGGCCGCGGGCGTTCCGGTCGTGGTCAGCGACATCCCGCCCCACCGCGCACTGGTCGACGACGACCGCACCGGCTTCGTCGTGGCCATGCGTCGGGGGGAGGCGACCCGGCGGATCCGGGCCCTGCGCGGCAACGTGGAGCGGGTGGGCGCGGCGGCGCGCGAGGCGGCGAACCAGCACGCCTGGTCGAGCCGGGTGGGGGACTGGGAGGTCGCCTACCAGCAGGTGCTCGCGGCCCGACGGGGGACGGCGTGAAGCTGCTGCTCGTCAGCTCCGCGGGCGGCCACCTCGCCCAGCTCCTGCTGCTGCGCCCGTTCTGGGAGCACCACGAGCGTGTCTGGGTCACCCTCGACAAGCCCGACGCCCGGGAGCGCCTCGCCGGCGAGCGGGTGATCTGGGCGCACGGTCCCACGAACCGGGCGGCGCGGATCACGCTTCGAAACCTTGCTCTGGCACGAACGGCCTTCCGGGAGCATCGGCCCGATGTGCTGCTCTCGAACGGCGCCGGGGTGGCGGTGCCGTTCTTCGTCGTGGCGCGCCTGCGTGGGGTACCCAGCGTCTTCTTCGAGGTCTACGACCGCATCGACGCTCCCTCGCTCACCGGCGCGCTCGTCGCACCGCTCGCGAGTGCCGTCGTCGCCCAGTGGCCCGAGCAGCTCGACAGCTATCCCGACGCCCGGCTGCTGGGACCGATGCTGTGAGGATCTTCGTCACCGTCGGAACCCACGAGGATCCCTTCGATCGCCTGGTCCTCGCCGCGCAGCGGCTCGCGGAGGCGGGCCACGAGGTGCGCATCCAGCGGGGCACGAGCGTGGCGGACGCGCCCGACTGCACGTCCGCGCCCACGTTGTCGTCCGAGGAGATGGAGGACGCGTTCGCCTGGGCAGACGTGGTCATCGCGCATGGGGGGCCCAGCACCCTGGTCGAGGCGGCGGCGCATGGTCACGTGCCCATCCTGGTCCCGCGTCGCGCGGTCTGCGGCGAGCACGTCGACGACCACCAGCTGTGGTTCTCCCGGCGGATCGCCTCCCGGGTCCACGTGGTGGAGGATCCCGAGACCCTGGTGGCGGAGGTGGCGCGGCACGCGGAGCGGTCCACCGAGCTGGACTCCTTCGGCCCGGATCGGGGGCGCACCCTGCAGTTCGCCCGGGACCTCGAGGCCCTGTGCGAGACGCTCGTCGCAGAGGGCCCACCATCACGTCGTGGCCGTGGTAGGTTGCGGGCGCTCATGCGGTGGGTGAGGCGCTCCCGATGACCCAGGCGGACATGAACAGCCCCCAGACCCTGGCCGGCGGCCGCTACCTGCTCGTCGAGCCGATCGGCGAAGGCGGCATGGCCACCGTGTACCGCGGCTTCGATCAGCGACTCCAGGTCTGGCGCGCCATCAAGGTGCTCAACCCGAAGTTCGCGTCCTCGAAGAAGGTGAAGGCCCGGTTCGACACCGAGGCCCAGACCATGGCCCTGCTGGAGCACCCCAACATCGTGCGGGTGTACGACGTCGGGAGCATCGGGTCCATCAGCTACATCGTCATGGAGCTGGTCGAGGGCGGCACTCCCGTCGACTGGCTGGAGCGCAACGGCGCCATGCCCGCCCGGCTCGCGCTCCACGTCATCGAGCAGCTCTGCTACGGCATCGAGGCCGCCCACAGCAAGGGGGTCATCCACCGGGACATCAAGCCGCACAACGTGCTGATGACCCTGGACGGCACCTGCCGGGTCACCGACTTCGGCATCGCGCGGGTGGGCGATGGCGACCTGTCGATGACCAAGACCGGTGCTGTCATGGGCACCTGGGGCTACATGGCGCCGGAGCAGCGCTCGGACGCCAAGACTGTCGACGAGCGCGGTGACGTCTACGCCATCGCCGCGACCCTCTACACGCTGCTCACGAACCGCATCCCGATGGACCTGTTCGCAGCCGACCGGGACAAGTCGGTGATGAACGGCGTACCCGCGGAACTCTACGACGTGATGCTCCGGGCGACCGACTACGACCGGGAGCGGCGCTACGCGTCTGTCGCCGACCTGCGTCAGGCCCTGGGTGAGGCCGCCGAGGCGCTGCCCCCCGACCCCGCCGACACCCCGCCCCTCATCCACCGCCGGCCGGAGCGCCGCGAGCCGCCCTCACCGGACGTGCTCGCCCGGGCGACGCCGCTGGTGAACGAGGCGACCGGCCAGGTGGCGAGCCCGACGCTGCTGCCCAACTCCTCCGTCGACAACACCGCCGCTGGCACCTCCAGCCTCGGCCTGACCACCGGCGACTCCACCGCGGATGGCCCCGCTGTGGGGGCGATCTCGGTGGCGGAGACCCAGCACGGCGAGCCCCCGCGCAAGAAGCGGGGCGCCATCGCCTGGTTCCTGGCCATCGTGCCCCTGTTCCTGGGCCTGCTCCTGCTCGTGGTGGCGGGGGTCATCGCCGTGCCCCTGCTGATGCCGCCGGCGCCTGCGTCGGACACCGGCACCGACGCCGACCTCGATCCGGACAGCACGCTCAGCACCGACGGCACCGCCGAGGGGGACAGCGACGCGGACACGGAGGCCGATACCGAGGCCGACACCGAGGCCGACACGGAGCCTGCGCGGGTGCCGGTCAACCACGGTGGCAACCGTGGAAACCCGCAGGGAACCGCCGATCCAGACCAGGACACCGAGGCGGACACGGAGCCGGACACCGAGCCCGACACCGAGGCGGACACGGCGGCGCAGACGGATCCGGACACGGCGGGCGGCACGGCCGAGGATCCTGACAGCAGCGGCGGCGTCGCGGTCGACGTGGCGGTGAAGCCGGAAGAAGAGCAGTGCATCCAGGCGAAGCCCCCGCCGCCGGCGACGGTTGGCGGCGCGGTGAACTTCGAGGCCCGGCTCTGCGTGGACGACACCGTCAAGACCGTGACGCTGCACTTCCGGCCCGCCGGCACGAGCGGCTGGCAGTCGGTGGGCATGCCCAAGCGCCTGGGTGCGTACCGGGCGCAGGTGGCGCTGGACGACCGGTTCGCCGGCGGCCTCGAGTACTACATCGAGACCGAGGGGGCGACCCAGGGCAGCCGCAGCGCGCCGAAGCGGGTGTCGGTGCAGTAGGCGGGCGGATCGGAGGCCGGAGGGATTCGCGGGCAGTGGGAGGATGGGCTGGCGGAAAGCCGCTTTTCATCACGGAGGAGCGGAGGGCCTGAGGTCTGACCCACTGAGTCTGCGTGTAGTCCTCGCGCCCTGCCCCGCCTCCCTCCGTCAGACCTCCGAAGCTCCGCTCCGACCTGTTGAAAGCCGATGTTCGAAGATTCGATTCCCCCTCTGCGCAGCCCTCTGTGCCTCTGCGCCTCTGTGCCGAGCGGTCTCTCGGCCCTCACCACCTGGCAGTGGACCCCCGAGGCGCAGCGCAGCGTGGCGGTCGCCCCGGGATTGCAAAGTCTGCGTTAGCTCCGCCGCCTCCCCGCCCGCCCGCACCTCCCCCCGGAGCTCCCCATGGCCCGCCTCTTGACTGGCTCCTTCAGCCGTGCCCTCATCGTCGAGCGTCCCCACGCGTCGCTGGACAGCTACCTCGAGAAGATCGGCATCGAGCCGCACCGCCTCGACGACGTCCCGGACGACAGCGCGCTCATCGACTCCCTGCACCGCACCCGGGCCCAGATCCTCTTCAAGCGCTCCCGCGTGCCCGTGACCCGCGAGGTGATCGAGGCCTGCCCCGACCTGCACCTGGTCCAGCTGTGCTGCATCGGTGACGACAGCGTCGACAAGGAGGCCTGCGCCGATCACGGCGTGCTGGTCTGCAACGACCCGGTCAGCAACGGCCGCAGCGTGGTCGAGCTGGCGGTCGGCCACCTCATCGCCCTGGCCCGTCGCCTGTACGAGACCGACGTCGAGACCCACCTGCACCAGTGGCAGAAGACCAACAAGGGGCGCTTCGAGATCGCCGGCAAGCGCCTGGGCATCGTGGGCATGGGCAACATCGGCCGCCAGGTGGCGCGCGCGCTTTCCGCCATGGACGTCGAGCCGATCTTCTACGACTCCCGGCCGGTGGCACAGGAGGTCGGCGAGGAGATGGGTTTTGCTTCCATGCCAAGCTTGGAAGCCCTCTTCCGGTCGTCGGACATGGTGACTGTCCACGTGTCGGCCAAGGACACCTGGGGTCAGGACAACGAGCGATTCCTGGACGAGGTCCTGGGTCAGCTGGGCGCGGATCGACCGGACAACTCGCCGCGGCTGTTCCTCAACCTCGCCCGGGGCAACGTTCACAGCCCCGAGGCGCTGCTGGACGCGGTCCGCTCTGGCGCGATCCGTCGCGCGGCGGTCGACGTGTACCCGGAGGAGCCGAAGCCGGGAGCGGCCGCGTGGCGCAACCCCTACGCCGACGAGCCCCGGGTGGTGTGCACGCCCCACATCGGCGCTGCCACCCAGGAGGCCCAGCCCCGGATCGCGCGCCGGGTCGCGAACACGGTCGAGGGCATGTCCCTGTTCGGCAGCCTGCGCGACTGTGTGTACGCTCCCCGCGCCACCCTGTCCGTGCGGGATGCGGCGATCGGAAACGCGGTGCTCGCGGTGGTGCACTCGACCTCGCGCGGCACGAAGAAGGCCGTTGACGATGCGATCTTCGAGGCGGAGGCCAGCAACCTCGAGTCGGCGCACCGGGACTTCCCCAACGGCATCGCCTACGATCTCTCCGTGCTCGATCGGCCCCTGGACCGGGCGGGTCTGGAGGCGCTGGTCGGCCGAGCCGCGGACCTCGCCAACGACGCAAACGCGATCCGTGCGGTGCGGCAGATCGTGGTGCCGAAGAAGCGGTAGGGGACCTTCGGGCCGCTCTGCGAGCCGGCGAGCGCCCGTGGTCAGCGCTGCAACAGTCTGTTGACGATGGTCCCGTGAGGCCGGAAGTCCTTGCGCCGATCCCGGTGGCGGCCTAGTTCGCGCCCGAACCGCTTGGAGGACCCATCTCTACCCTTGCGCACACGACGCTGTCTGCACCCGCGCCCCTGACCACTCGGATCCGCCGCACGGTCGAGGATGACGGAGAGGCGATCGCAGACATCCTTCGTTCTTCGGCCGACTGGTACGCGCCACTGGTCGAAGATGAAGACATGGACCAGCACGACGTCGACGACAACTGGTTCGCCGAGAACTTCGAGGAGCGCGAATTCTGGACCCTCGAGCGCGGCGGAGACGTCGCCGGCGTGCTGACCCTGCAGGACGCAGGGCGCGCGCTGTACCTCGGCTACGTGTACGTTCACGTCGACCACGTCGGCAACCGGCTGGGCAAGCGCCTGCTCGAGCACGCGCGTCGGCTGGGCTGGCACCGCGGCAAGGAGGAGCTGGTGCTGCTGGTGCACCCGGAGGCCGAGTGGGCCGTGCGGGCGTACGAGAAGTTCGGCTTCGAGCCGCTGTGCACCTCCGATGAGGACGTGCTGGCCTGGAACGGCGGCTGGCTCCGCGAGTACTTCGAGTGCGGCTTCCACCTGTACCGTTACCCACTACGCGATGAGTACCCTTCCTGATCCTGTCCGCGTCTGGTTCCACCCCGATCAGCTCCGCTTCAAGCCCCGCTACGAGTGGGCGTTCGGCGAGCGCATCGATCACCCGGAGACCACCGCCCGCGCCGAGAGCATCCTCGAGGCGCTGCGCGATGCCCCCGGGTTCGAGCTGTCTTCCCCCGATCCGGTCGAGGACGGCGAGCTGCGCCGACTGCACGCCCCGGGCCTGCTGCGCCTGTACGAGTCGACCCGCGCCCTCGACCGCGACCTCTACCCGACGGTCTTCCCGAAGGGCGAGATGGTCCGGGCGGACCCAGACAACCTGAATCATGCCGGATACTGGTGCTTCGACGCCGGGACTCCGCTGAACGCCGAGACCTGGGTCGCCGCGGCCTGGAGTGCATCGGCGGCCGCGTCGGCAGCCAGCGGCATCCTGTCTGGCGATCGCCTCGCCTACAGCCTGTCCCGTCCGCCCGGCCATCACGCGACCCGGAGCCGCTTCGGGGGCTACTGCTACCTGAACAACGCCGCCGTCGCCGCCAGTCGGCTGCGCAGGCACGGCAGGGTGGTGGTGCTCGACATCGACTACCACCACGGCAACGGCACCCAGAGCCTGTTCTACCGCGATGATCGTGTGCTCACGGTGTCCATCCACGGCGATCCCCGCGTCGACTTCCCGTACTTCGCCGGCTTCGCCGAAGAGCGTGGCAAGGGCAGGGGAGAGGGGTTCAACATCAACCTGCCGCTGCCCATCGGCGTCGATGGCCAGGAATACCAGCGGGTGCTGCGGGACGTCGTGGCGAAGCAGATCGCCGCGTTCGACCCCTGGGCGATCGTGGTGGCGGCCGGGCTCGACACCTACGAGCTGGACCCGGTCGGCAAGTTCACCCTGAAGACCGATGATCTTCGCCGGGTGGGCGAGACCATCGGGTCGTGGGGCCTGCCGGTGGTCGCGGTCCAGGAGGGCGGCTACCACGCGCCGCACCTCGGACTGAACGCGCGCGCCCTGCTCGAGGGCCTGCGCACCGGCCAGGCGTCTCGGACGGCCGCCGCGAAGTAGCGGCGGCCGGACGCTCAGTCCTCGGAGAGGAGGGAGTCGAGGTCGTCCGAGGAGGACTCCTTCGCCGGCTCGGTCCGCTTCTTGCGGGTGCGGCGGCGGGTGGTCTTCTTCGGCTTGTCGTCGGTGGCCTCGGGTTCCGCGTCGTCGTCGGAGCTGTCACCGTCGTCGGTCTCGGACGGCTCGGGATCGGCCTTCTTCGTGGTCTTCTTGGCGGTCGAGCGCTTGCGGGTCGACTTCTTCTTCGTCTCCTCCTTCGGGGCCTCCTCCTTCGCCGGCTCGGCGTCGGTCTTCTCGGCCTCGAGCGCCTTCGGCTCGTCCTTGTCGGACGCCTCCTTGGCGGCCTCGTCCTTCTTGGCGGTCGACTTCTTGCGGGTGCTGCGCTTGCGGGTCGGCTTCTTCGCCTCGGCCTTGGGCTCGTCGGCCGCCTTGTCCTTGGTGCTCTCCTTGGCCTTGGCGGCGGGCTTGGCCGCGGCCTTCTTCGCCGGCGGCTCGTCCGCGTCGTCGTCGTCCTCCTCGAGGAGGGCATCGTCGTCGTCGAGCAGCAGGCTCTCCATGTCGACCTCGTCCAGGTCGGGGGCCTCGGTGGGCTCGTCGTCGTCTTCCTGGGCGTGGGCCTGGTGGTAGGCGAGCGACTCCTCGATCGGGCGGGTGCGGGAGCGGTCGCCGAGGAAGAGCTCGGCGAGCACGGGCACATCGAGCTGCATGCCGTTGCCGATCAGCTCGTAGATGTAGATGTCGGTGAGGGTCTCGTTGAGCTCCTCGGCCGTCTTCTGCAGGGCGAAGGGCGCCGAGCCCGTGCGGACCGGGTTGCCGTCGCGGTGCATGAAGGCGTTGGCGCGCATCAGGCCGTTGAAGACGTTGCGGATGCCCTTGGCGGGCAGGTCCGGGTGGGTCTTGCGCAGGCGCTTGGTGACGTCGTCCTGGACGAAGTGCACGGTGTTGCGGCGCTTGCGCTTCTCGCGCTGGTCGACGACCTCTTCCAGGCACTGCAGGACCGCCTTGCGGGTGGGGGCGGCCAGGGGGTTGAGGCCCTCGGCGGAGAGCACCTCGACGTAGCGGGCGGCGCCCTCGGGCAGGTAGGGGTCGAGCCAGAGGTCCGACCGCTTGCTGCCGCCGGATCCGCCGGAGCCGGCGCTGCCGCCACCGTGGTGATCGCCCTCGTCCTGGCCGCTCGTCGGCTGGTCGACGCGGTAGCCGCCGGACTTCTCGTCACGGATGAGGGTGACCTTGCCGGCCTTTCGGGCGCGCTCGAGGAAGCGGGCGAGCGAGGAGAAGCCGAGGTCGCTCTCGTTGAAGTCGGGGCTCTTGCGGAGCATGGCCGACTTGACGACGCTGGCGTGGGGCGGGTCGGGGTTCTCCCGCTGCAGGCCCTCGAGGGTGTCGACCAGCAGCTCGAAGGCGTCGTCGAGGCTGGGCTCGCCGCTGGAGGAGGACCGGCGGGTCTCCTTCTTCGCGGTGCGGCTCTTCTTCCGCTTGGCCAGGTTGTCGTAGAAGATGAACTCGTCGCAGGCCTGGATGAGCAGGCGCGAGGTGGACGAGCGGCAGCCACAGCCGATGACGCGCTTGTCGAGCTCGCGCATCTTCAGGACCATGGGCGTGAAGTCGGAGTCGCCGGAGACGACGACGAAGGTGTCGATGTAGGGCTTGGTGAAGGCGAGCTCCATGCCTTCGACCACCAGCGCGATGTCCGCGCGGTTCTTGTCCTGCATGCCGTGGCTGGTCAGCTCCATCATGCTGACGTTGGCGGCGAGCAGGCCCTGCTTGAAGCGGGCGAAGCGGCCCCAGTCCGCGTAGCTGCGGGCGATGAGGACGCGACCCTTGTCAGCGAGACGCTCCAGCACGAGGTTGACGTCGAAGCGGCCCAGGCCGTCCTTCTCGGTGCCGGCGGCGATGTTCTCGAAGTCGATGAGCAGACAGAGGTTCTTTTCCACGAACGTGGCTCCAGTCTTGGAGTTTTTTCCCAGCAGGACTGGAGCGGCGCTCGCAGGCAGGCTGGGGCCGGCGGATGCCGAGGGTCTCCCACCGCGGCGCTTTGCCGGACCGGTGGGCGGTTGACGTGCAGCATGCACGACGCGGGTGCGTAAGCTGGATGACTGAGGGGAACAAGAGCGGTGGGGGGAGTTGTTGGTGATTGGTGGTTGGTGGTTGGTCTTGGGCTCGTCTGGCGCGGAATCGCGTCGCTTCCAGCGGGGGAGTGGCGGCTCGGTCTCCAGTCTCCAGTCCCCAGCTTCGGCCGGCTGGGGATGCCTCGCGGCGGAGGCGCGTGGTTGCAGCTCGACCGCCTCTGGAATTCGGTCGAGGCCGTCGCGCGCTGCGGTTGCACTCCAGGGCTGCACCGCGACGATCGCGCCTGTTCCGCTGCCGTAGGACTGGAGACTGGAGACTGGAGACTGGAGACCGGCCCGCCACTCCCCTCCATCGCGCTCGCAGCACCGGAGTGCAGGCCAGCGGCACGACCGGCCCGCCGCGACGTCCGCTCACAGGTGCGCCACGGCGGGGCAGCAGACGGTTAGCCTCGGCTCCACAAAGGACCGCCATGACCTTCGATCGCTTCTCGGGCGCCTCGCGCTACATCGCTGACGACGACCTCATCGCCGCGGTCAACGCCGCCGTGGCCCTGCAGCGGCCGCTGCTCGTCAAGGGCGAGCCGGGCACGGGCAAGACCTTGCTCGCGCACGCGGTGGCAGAGTCGCTGTCGCTGCCGCTGCTGACCTGGCACGTGAAGTCGACCACCAAGGCGGTGGACGGGCTGTACATGTACGACGTCGTGCAGCGCCTGAACGACTCCCGCTTCGGCGACGCGGACGTCAGCGACATCCGCAACTACATCAAGCTGGGCACCCTGGGGCAGGCGTTCGCCGCGGACGAGCCCACGGTCGTGCTCATCGACGAGGTCGACAAGGCGGACCTGGAGTTCCCGAACGATCTGCTCCGCGAGCTCGACGAGATGGCGTTCCACATCCCCGAGCTCGACGAGACGGTGGTCGCGAAGCACCGCCCGGTGGTCATCATCACGTCGAACGCCGAGAAGGAGCTTCCGGACGCCTTCTTGCGTCGGTGCGTGTTCCACTACGTGGCCTTCCCCGAGCGCGATCGGATGGAGAAGATCGTGGGCGTGCACCACCCCGATCTCGACCACGCCCTGCTCGACGCGGCCCTGGACCGCTTCTTCGCGTTCCGCAAGACGACGGGGCTGCGCAAGCCGCCGAGCACGAGCGAGCTGGTGGACTGGCTGACGGTGCTGGTGGCGTCGGGCCTGGACCCGGACGCGGTGAAGAACAGCGATCCGTTCCTGGGGGTGCTGCTGAAGCAGCAGGCGGATCTGGAGCTGGCGACGGGCAAGAAGAAGGGGCCGCGGCGGTTCTGAAACGCGGCGTTGGCTGGGCGGGCAGTCGCGGCGCTGCGGGCAGGTGACGTGAGCGGCGTCGCGTCGCTTCCAACGGGGGAGTGGAGGGGCGGTCTCCAGTCCCTGGTCTCTGGGGCCCTCTGCGAACGGGGGCTTGGCCGCCGACGTCAGCCGTTCTCCGCATTGCCGGTTGAGGAGGGGCCCACGCCGAAGTGCTCGCGTCTCCCAGTTGGGGCGGGTCAGGTAGCGGGCGGCGGCGTGGCGCTGTCGCTCA
>MDTC01118250.1_pt1 | contig 25306 bp, 27 predicted proteins | sample 811181 | NCBI WGS metagenome assembly MDTC01 (sample SAMN05326644, study PRJNA326480) | marine metagenome | isolation source: seawater | place: Pacific Ocean: North | collected 2011
ATTTTAAGTGTCGTTCCTGACATTTTATTTAAGCCTCTATTATGTCTTTTTCTTTTTGTAGACTGTTTAGTGAGAATATGATTTCTATTCGCGCTTCTAGCTTTTACTGACGAACCAGTTTTCTTAAATCTTTTTGCTGCTCCAGAATGCGATTTTATTTTATAACCCATACAAAAAGTCCTATTTGTTTTTCTTTCGCGGAGACAAAATCATAAGCAATTGTCTTCCTTCAAGTGCCGGTTCTTGATCAATTTGAGCAATATCATCAAGCTCGGTACTAATTTTCTTTAAAAGATCTAATCCCATATCACTATTTAATATTTCTCTACCTCTAAACCGGACGCTTATTTTAGTCTTATCTCCATTAATAATAAAGCTTTTAATTTTTTTTAATTTAGTGACATAATCGCCGGTATCGGTAGATGGCCTAAATTTTATCTCTTTTACTGTATTTTTTTTGACTTTGGATTTTGAGGTACTGAGATTCTTTTTTTTGGTAAAAATATGCTTTCCATAATCTAAAATCTTACAAACAGTTACACTTGCACTGGGAGGAGAAACTTGTACTAAATCCAAAGATTCTTTTCTTGAGATCTCAATTGCTTCATCAATATTAACTATTCCAACTTTATTACCAGAAGAATCTATCAGCATAACTTCTGAAGCATTAATATTTTCGTTAATTGGAGTGATATTCTTTTTCAATTATTTATATAAGATTATTATATGAGTGAAAAATTATTAGATTTGTTCAAGAAGTTGAACATACTATGATTGATTACTAGTGTTCTTCATAAATGTTGTAAGATTCTATACTAAATAAAAGATAACGCAAAATTTTTTTTTAAATATATGATAATTTCAATACAATTTCTAAGATTTATAGCTGCATTTTTAGTTTTTATTCATCATATTTATGTTGTACAAGGTGTTGAAACTTCACTAGGCTATCGTGGTGTTGATTTATTTTTTATAGTATCAGGATTTGTAATATATATAGTCACAGAAAAAGAAAATAAAAACTTTTAACTTATTATTATGATTATCCTATAAGAAGATATCTTAAGAAGATTAAAGCTTAATTTATGGTTCTAAATATAATTTTTTCCATTTTTGATTTTGGCTTTTAATGAAAACCTTTCTCTCGTTAAGTCTATTCTCATTACCTCTCCAAAATTCAAAGTAGTTTGGAATGAAAGAAAATCCACCCCAATAATCTGGCCTAGTTGTAAGATCTCCATTTTGAAGCGTTTCTTTATATTTATTTATAACATCATCATAGGATTCAATGACCTTTGATTGATTAGAGGAAATAGATAAAGCATTCTTCTTTGTGTTTCGTTGAGCAAAATAGTTATCACAAAATAATTTATCTGTTTTGAAAATCTCACCTTTAAGTTTGATTTGTGTATAAGTTTTGTTCCAAAAAAATATTGCTGATATTTTCGGATTTTTATGAAATTGATTAGCCTTTGGTCCTTCATAGTTTGAAAAAAATATAAATTCAGCTCCCTTTATAAATTTAAGATTTACAAACCTTGACTCAGGTTGGTTATTATCAATATCAAAAGAATTAATACACATTGCTTCAATATGCTCCTGATTACATTCTTGAGCTTTGTCGTAGTAACTTTTAAATAATGACAATGGCTCTATGTTTTCGATTTCTAAAAACGATATCAATACCCTTCTCCTTTAAAGATTAAAAGTATTCCTTTATAAATTATTTTTAAATCTAAAAAAAGTAATTCAAAATCTGATGCATTCATATATTTATCGATATATTCGTATTCATATATAGGGTTACCCATTTCAGATGTTCCTTTGTTGATATGACCGAGGCCTAAAAGTCCTCCTTTAATCAACTTACGAGTGACATTTCCTTGATCAAAATCTCTTTTGGTATGAAGCACTGAAAGTGGTCTTGGTCCTACAATACTCATTTCACCCTTCAGTACACTAAAAAATTGTGGGATTTCGTCAAGGTAGAAGTTTTTGACTACTGTTCCAATGTATGTCCTACTGTTATCATTCCACTCAGCAGAATATGCAATCCAATCACCTCTTCTAGCTCCTTCTGGATCAATATATTTCATTTTTATTATGCGTATCTTATATTTTTTAAACTCTTTACCATCGCTTATTGCGTTATAGTAAAAAAACATAGGTCCTCTATTCTCAGGAATTATTAAACCTTCTAAAACAAAGCATATTTTTAAAATAATTAAAATTGGTAAAGTGATAGTTAAAAATAGAATTGCAATAAGCTTATCAAATATTGTTTTCAATATCCTTGAAGGTAATGGATCCTTTAGTTCAAAAATATGTTTATATTTGCTTTTTATTTCTTCTGTTGGCGGTTTATATGGAAAAGCTTCTTTCGGTTCAATATTCACTTACCACTCCTCTGGATATTCCAGTTTCCAATCATAAAGTGCATCTTCAAGATCATAAATATACTCATAATTATTCTCTTCAGCATAAGAAGAGATTATATTATTTGAATTAACAAGCTTTTTAATTCTAACTGGGCTAAAAGGATGACTAATATTAAAAATACCTAAGAAAAGTTCAAGAATTTTAGATATAGATAATAACAATCTAAATGGCACACTTATAATAAAATTTTTTCTGTTTAATATTTTTTGAATTGATTCAACATATTCTCCAACTGATGGGCCTGGATTCATAGTTGCATTTGCAAGTATGTAATTTTTATCTTGGGATATTAATTGTTCATCATGTAACCACATAACATAATTAATTAGCTCTTTTATGTAGATACCAGCTTTTCTTGTGTTACGGTTTCCCATATAAAAAAAATAATTTCCTTTGACGGCCTTAATTAAACGAGATACATTTCCCCCTTCAGATGGGCCAAAAATTACTCCTGGCCTTACTATAATAAGTTTCTTTTCATCAAGGTCTTTTGATAACCATGTTCTATGAATTTGTTCAGATACCAACTTCGATCCACCATATGCTGAAGAAGGGACTGTCAAGGAACTTTCATCTCTTAACTCTTCCGATAAACCATATGGCGATATTGAACTTGAGAAAATTATATCTTTACAACCGATTTCATCAGCCCAATTAGTAATATTTGAGGCTCCTTTTAAATTTGTATCATAATATTCCCAGTCTTCATGTCCAGGTTCTCTATGAATTGCAGCAAAATTAAATATGATTGAAATGTTATCGTCACCATCAAATTTCTTTATAGGCTCTCTAACACAGCCCTTAATAAAAATAATATTAGGGTGATTTTTTAACTGATTTAATCTGTAATCAAATTTTTTTTCTTTAATATCTTCAATATCATATAAAAAAATTTTCTCATATTTTTTTTCTCTTGATAAATGAAGAGCCATAAAAGTTCCAAAAAACCCAGTGCCCCCAAAAATTATTGCATTTGTCATAATTAAAAAAATTAACTCTCTAATCTATTGAAATCATCTTCAAGTCTTTCAATATCTTCTTCAATACAAACACCAATTTGGGTTTCAACTATAATGCAATCTTCGCTATGTTTATTTTCAATTCTGTGGATTTCACCTAACTCAATATAAACACTTTCGCCTTGATTAAGTTCAAAAACATCTTCACCCTTTGTAATAGTTGCTATACCTGAGACCACAACCCAATGCTCAGACCTCTTAAAGTGCTTTTGCAAAGATATTCTTGAATTTTTATAAATGCAAAGTCTTTTAACCTTATAATCTTGGTCTTCAAAAATGTTTTCAAACCATCCCCATGGTCGAAAATCTTTAAAATTGTTACTAATTTCTTTTCTATTGTTTAATTTTAAATCCCTAACAACATCTTTTAGCTTATCGAGGTGATCTCTTTTAGATAGAAGAATAGAATCATGTGTGTCTATTAAGAAGGTATCTTCAATGCCTAAGCCAACAACAAATTTATCACTTTTAATAAAATTATTTTTAGAATTTTTTAGATATACATCTGCATTCAAACAATTATTGTTTTCATCGCGATTCATAATATCTGCTATTGATTCCCATGTTCCAAGATCACTCCAAAAAGATTCTAATTTAATTACAACACCCTTAGATGTTTTTTCCATAACAGCGTAATCTATTGAGTCATCTGGACACTTCTCAAAAATTTCAGGGTTAATTCTTAGAAACTTATTATCTCTTGTTAAATTTTTACTTACTTTAGTACAAATTTCATACATTTTACTGTTGTATTTTTTTAGTTCATTCAAGAAAGAGCTTGCTTTAAACATGAACATTCCACTATTAAAGAGAGCATTGTTATCAGAAATTAATTTAGCAGCTAGATTTATTGAGGGTTTTTCGATAAATTTTTCAACACAGTAACCCAAGTTACATTTATTATTTGAAGGGATTATATAACCATAATTTGGATTCGGAGATTTGGGTTCAACACCGAATACAACTAACTTACCTGATTCAGCAATATCCATAGATTCTGTTATAGTTTTTTGGAATAACTTCACATCTTGAATAGTATGATCTGAGGGCATGATCAATAAAATAGGGTCGTTATTTTTTTCGGTGATTTCTTTAATTGCTGTGATTGCTACTGCTGGTGCAGTATTTCTCCCAAATGGCTCAAGAATAATTTCATAATCTTTATCAAATTTAAATGCATCTTTATCAGCATAAAATCTGTATTCTTCATTAGTTACTATTGTTAATCTCTCATAATCAAATTCATTTATTCTGTTTATTGTCGAATGAAGCATTGAATTATCATCCAGTATATTTTGAAATTGTTTTGGATTATTTGACCTGGAAGCTGGCCAAAGTCTTGAACCAACACCGCCAGCCAAAATTATTGGTTTTAACATATCTTATTTTAACTTATTAGATGATTTATAAATAGTAATTACAGACTGTTCAAGGTATTTATCAATTGGTGGTATTTTAATACCAAAAACTTTCTCGATTTTATGAGTGCTCAAAACTGAATTTTTTGGTCTTATTGCAGTTGAGTCATACTGACTGGATTGAATAGAATTTAAAGTAGGTGTTTTAATTGAAAAATTTTTTTCGACAATCTGAAAAATTTTTTTAGCAAATGATAGCCAGGTTAGTTTTGTAGAGTTCGTCAAATGATATATGCCTGAAAACGTTTTACATTTTATAAATGGCTCTAATATTTCATTCACAACTTCTGCGCAAAACTCAGCTGAAGTTGGTTTACCTTGTTGATCAGATATGATGTTCATATTATCGAGATGAACATTTTTGATCATAGTTTTAACAAAATTATTACCTACATTGCTAAAGACCCAAGAAATTCTCAAAATTAAAAAATGATCAAGTGATTCTTCTATTATTTTTTCAGCTTTTAACTTAGTTTTTCCATAAAAATTTATAGGGTTCCTCTTATCAGATTCAACGTATTCCTCTTTTTCTCCGTCAAAAACATAATCAGTTGAAAAATGTATAAGTGGCACTTTATTGGTTTCACAATATTTGCATAGTTCAATAATTGCTTTGTAATTAATTTTTTCGGCATCTTCTTTTTCTTCTTCTGCAAGGTCTACATTTGTATATGCTGCAGCGTTTATAATTGTTGAGGGGTTATATTGACTTATTCTATCTATAATCTTTTCTGGACGAAGAAAGTCAATATCTTTACTAGAAAGAAATTTTAAGTTTTTATTCTTTAATTTTTGAGATAGTGCAAAAGAGACTTGACCACGCTTACCTATTACAACGATATTATGAACATGTTTGTTCATTTAAAGTAATTTAAGTACCAGTCTATTGTTTCATGAAGAGCATCTTTAAATTCAGATCTTGGTTCCCAACCCAATGAATTTTTAATTTTTGACGAATCAATAGAATATCTAAAATCATGTCCTAATCTATCACCAACAAAGTCGATCAGCGAAGAATATTTTGCTTCAAATGGCATTAAGGAATCCAAATAGGTACATATCATATTAACAATTTCTATGTTCTCGATTTCATTATTTGCTCCGATGTTATATCTACAAAATAGACCAATATCAGAATTATTTTCCATAATTATTTTTAAAGCTGCCACATGATCAACGACATAAATCCAGTCTCTTATATTTTTCCCATCACCATAAATTGGTATTTTTTGTTTATTTAAAGCACATGAAATTACTTTGGGAATTAATTTTTCAACATTTTGCCAAGGTCCGAAGTTATTTGAACAATTTGTTATTATCGAAGGAATAGAAAATGTTTTGCAATATGCGTGAACTAGATGGTCAGAGGATGCCTTTGATGCAGAATATGGTGAGTTAGGTTTGTATTGACTATTTTCTTTAAAACTCTCATCTCTTATAGATAAAGATCCAAAAACTTCATCAGTTGAGATATGGATAAACCTGAACTTATTTTTTAAGGTGATATCTTGATCTAAGTAATTCTTTGATATATTCAATAAATTATATGTTCCATTAATATTTGTATTTATAAAGGAATCAGGATTTTCTATTGAATTATCAACATGAGATTCTGCGGCTAGATTAAATATTATTTCTGGCTTAAAACTATTAAACACCTCTTTCAAAGCTTTATCCTGGATGTCTTTTCTAATATGAGTGTAATTATTGTATTCTTGTATTGTATTTAATGATTCAGGATTAGAAGCATAAGTCATGCAGTCTATATTTAATATATTGTGTCCATCGTGTACAAGTTGTCTTACAAGCTCAGATCCAATAAATCCACATCCACCAGTAACAATAATGTTTTTCATCTTAAAAAAGTTCCGCAACATCAATATTTGGGAGCATACTATCTTTAGATGATATTGTTATCAAGTTTTTTTCGGGTAATTCAGTAATATTAATTTGTTTATCAAAAATATTGATTCCTTTATCATTCTCTGCAGAATAAAAATTTGAAGTTTTATAGGATACATATGTATTATCGTCAAGGGTAATAAATCCATGTGCAAAACCCTTTGGAACTAATATTTTATTGCATGATTTAGAGTCAATTTCTTTTGCGACATATTTTCCAAAAAACTCAGAATCTTTTCTTATGTCTACAGCAATATCAATTATTCTTCCTGATAAGACAGATACTAGTTTATCTTGTTCAAAAGGCTTCAATTGAAAGTGTAACCCTCTGACAGTGTATTTCTTTTCTGAAAAAGAGATGTTGTCTTGTACAAAATCAATTGGAGAAACTTTTAAATCAAAATCATTTTTATTATAGGACTCGAAAAAAAAGCCTCTATTATCAATATGAATCTTAGGTTTTATAAGTTTGACTTCAGGAATTGATAGATCAGTAATTTCCATCATTGAAATCAACTCTTTTTTTGTAAGCACTAGAAGGCATTGAACTAATAAGTTTGTCATATTGTTCTTTATCAATAAATCCTTTATTTAAAGATATTTCTTCAATACAACCTATATTTATTCCTTCCCTATCTTCTATTGTTTTAATAAAATTTGAAGCTTCTAATAGGTTCATTGGCAAACCAGTATCAAGCCAAACAAATCCTTTTTTCATTGAAAAAACTTCGAGTGAATCATTATCAAGATATTTTTTTAAAACATCTACAATTTCCAATTCTCCCCTTTCGGAAGGTTCAATACTCTTTGCATATTCGACACATCTGTTGTCACAGAAGTACATGCCTGTTAGAGCATAATTTGATTTTGGTATTTTTGGTTTTTCTTCGATAGATATTACTTTATTTTCATTGAATTCAACTACACCATAATCAGATGGATTGCTAACATGATAGCTAAATACACTGCACCCGCTAATATTTATAGATGCGTTATTAAGATAATTCTCAAGCTCACTTCCATAAAAAACATTATCACCAAGAATCAAGCACACATTACTCTCACCAATAAAATCTTCACCAATAAGAAATGCTTCAGCAATTCCATTTGGGTTCTCTTGAACTTTGTATGAAATTTTAATTCCTAATGATGACCCATCGCCAAAAAGTCTTATAAAGTCTTTGATATATTCATCTGAAGATATTATCAATATATCATGGATACCAGCTTGTAAAAGAGTTGAAAAAGGGTAATAAATCATTGGTTTATTGTAAATTGGCAAGAGATGCTTATTGCATGACTTTGTTAAGGGATACAGTCTGGATCCACTACCTCCAGCCAATATAATACCTTTAGAAAACTTTTTCATTTTTTGATCTCAATTATTATTTCTTCCCTTCTTTCCTTATCTAAAGAAGAAATTATGTAAAGGGGCAGGTATTTAAAGAAGACTATCAGTCTTTTAAATCTATTTTTAACTTTTAAAGAATTATATAAATTTGTATAAAAATTCCTGTTTGCATAATGAATAGTATTATGAATATCGGAGTACTTTTTAAAAAATGTGCCTGAAAAAATATAAATATGCCTTGGAGGCTCAAGTCCTCTCCAGCTTGTTTTCAATCTTTCAAAAAGACGTGAATCAGCATTTGGTGTAACCATTACAATCTTGCCTTCATTACTTAAGATTGTTTTCAAAAATTCTATCAAGCCAATTGGATCGTACACATGCTCAATAACATGACTTAAATATATTAAGTCAAACTCTCTATTTTTTAACTTATAAAGATCATCTACATGAATAACATCAATCAATTGTGAAGCCTTAGAAATGCTTTTATCATCGAATTCAACTCCTAAAACCTCATAGCCAAGGGATTTAAATTTAGAAGCATGCTTACCTATACCGCATCCAAAATCTAATATTTTATTATGAGTATTTTCTATCAAAAAAAAATTGTAATGTAAATTTTGAAGAGCCATATAAAAAGGTAGCATTAGTTTATTTTTCTGGAATAAAAATATCGTTCTTAAAACAATCTTTGAAATAAATTTCTTAATATTTGATTTTAAAGAGATCTTTTTATGAATGCTCTCATTTACATCAGCGTAACTCTCATACGCATGACCAATTTTTTCTTCTGGAATTCTCTTACTTATATATATAGTATTGCATTTACTACAACTAACATAGTTCCATGTTCCAGGATAATTGAACCAAATGTCTTTCAACTCCATGTCTAATTTCACATTAACATTTCCACACAAGCATTCTTGGACATTTTCTAATTTCATTTTATGAATCCCCTTCCAGCTTCTTCAAATATATCATCGATATTGAAGAGCTAATTGTAAATGGTATCAAACACATAATGAACAATAAAATCATTAAATTATCTCCTGTATAAATTAAAGAAATAATGACTGAAATAATAAAAGAAAATGTCCCAAATGCTACTGGCCAAAATATTTGAGATTTCTTTGACAATAAATAACTGTATATAGTTGTTTTTATAGAAAAAACTATTGTAAAAAATCCAACCAACGACATTAATAAAACTGTAAAAATTTGAAGATTAAGTGAATAAAAATAGGCAATGAAAAAAAATATTGAAGCCAAAACAATTAGGTTACCTCTATTAAATAACATAAAAGATATATCTAACTTTTTTTTCAACAGTAAAGTATTTTTTAGATTGGTTTTAATCTCAACCCTCTCGTAAAAAGATATGAATGATTGATAGATCATTAAAAATTGTGAATAAATTATTACCGCACCAGCTTGAAACTCGATTAAAAGAGTCCTAAAAATTATTGGGAAGTACTTATTGACTACAACTGGAATCGAATTTATATCAAAAGAGCCTTGATATGACCTGCGAATATTGTCTTCAAAAATATATGCATTATTTTTTTTAAATTCATAGATCATAAAAAAGAATGGAATGATCACAAATCTCAAAAATAGTGAAAGGTAAAAAAGTATCAAAAATTCTTTTACTAATGAAATTAAAAGTGTGATCACAAATATTAAATTAGAATAAAAGATTAATTTTTCAGATAATAAATTATTAGTATTTATTGTTATGGAGGACTGAAGAAAAGTTAGCCATGGCATCAATACTAAAGAAACCATTAAAATTAAAGTTAAAATTATCTTATCTAATTGATCTAAATCAATGAAGTAAAGAAATATTATTGTTGGAATAGAGAAAATAATAATTGAGTCCTTGCTTTCAAGAATCTTATTTTTTAATTTAGGTAATTCATAAAGCCTTTCAACAGTCATAATTAATCTAGATTGTATATATAAATTACCTGTATATATAAAATTAAAAAACGAATGAATATAGAATATTTTGTCAAATAGTTGAGTATTTTTAAAATATAAAGGAAAAATCAAAACCCATATAAAACTTATTATCATTGAAAAGAAAATAAATTTTGTATTTGCTGGAATGTTATAATTCATACTTAATTATGCATATTATCAATTATTATGAAAATAAAATTCTTAATCGTTTCATATGGTTCAAGACAAGAAATACTCTCAAAAACTTTATCATCGCTTCAGTCCTCAGATCTTGAAGTAGAGATATTTATTCATTTGAATTCACCTGATGAGTCTCTAACTCGGTATTCAACAGAAAAAGCTGACTTTGTTTATGTTTCAAATAATAATATTGGCTCAGCTGGAGGTTTTAAAAATTTAATTGATAATTCTCGGGTAAATAACAACTGTGATTTTTACATCTTATTGGATGATGATAATTTTATATCCAAAAAAAGTATGTTTAACATTAAAAATACTTTACTTAAACTTGATAAATATAGAATCTATGGAATGTACAGAACCAATAGAAAGTCTCATAGAGACTTAATTGAGAACGGAATTGATTACTCAATTTTTAAAGTAAATTCAGCTTTTTCTAAGAATTTACAATATCTTTTACATAAATTATCAAATAAAAAGCATGAACCAAAATATGAAGCTAATTATGGAATATATGGTGGATTAGTTATTTCTAATAAAGTGATTTCTGAAATAGATAGTCCAGATGAAAAACTTGTGCTCTACCATGATGATTATGACTTTACTAGAAAAGCTGTAAAAAAACTAAATAAACCTATTAAATATATTCCAGAATTAAAAATTGATGACATTGAAACAAATCCTAACAGAAGTTTTTTTGATATTACAAAATCGAAGACAATTGATTCAATCGCTTATTTTGCCATCAGAAACCCAATAAAAACATGTTTAAGACATGACTGTAAGTCAAAATTTATGTTCTTATTAAATTGTCTAACGTATATATTTATATTAACTCTTTATTGTTTATTTTTAAGTGACTTAGGTCTTAAAAAAAGATTTACTCGAATAAAAATTCTTTTAATAGGCTTTGGTGACGCTTTTAAGAAAAAATCTCTATTTAGCAAAATTTGAGTAGTCTTGTTTGACCATCATTTCGACCAATTCTTGAATTTTGATTTTTGGTTTCCAACCTAAGATTTTTTTAGCTTTTGTATAGTCGCCTAATAAGAAATCAACTTCACTAGGTCTAAAAAATTCTTTATTTATGTCAACAAGAACTTTACCAGATGATTTTTCAATTGCCTTTTCGTCTAGACCTGATCCTTCCCAGATTATATCTATATCAATCGACTTAAATGCAAAGTTTACAAAATCTCTAACAGAATATGCCTCACCAGTTGCCAATACAAAATCATCTGGTTCTTCATGATTCAAAATCATCCACATTCCCTCAACATAATCGCCCGCATAGCCCCAATCTCTCTTGGCATCAAGATTGCCAAGCGAAAATTTATCAATTTGTTTCAACTTTAATCTTGCTACATTTGCAGAAATTTTTCTTGTAACAAAATATTCTGGCCGTCTTGGACTTTCATGATTAAATAAGATGCCGTTTGAAGCAAAAATATTATAAGACTCCCTGTAGTTTCTCATGATGTGGTAGCTGTATACTTTTGCAACTCCATACGGACTTCTTGGATGAAAAACTGTCTCTTCATTTTGTGGTGGTGGTGATGCTCCAAACATTTCTGAAGAAGATGCTTGATAAATTCGAGTATTTTTAAGTCCCAAATTCTTAACTGACTCAAGAACTCTCAAACATCCAGTAGCGTCAGTATCGGTTGTATATTCTGGAACAATGAAGCTATCATGAACATAACTCATAGCAGCTAAATTATATATCTCATCAGGCTTGTATTTATTTAATAAAGCATTAATATTTGAAGTATCAGTAAGGTCACCGTCCTCAATAATCAGCTCTCCTGAACTATCTTTAGATACTTCCATAAGATAATTTTTTAGTTGCACATTAAAGAAATTCGATCGTTTTTTTACTCCAATAACTTTATAACCTTTTTTAAGAAGAAATTCTGTGAGATAAGATCCATCTTGACCTAAAATTCCAGTGATTAAAGCAACTTTATTATGACTCATTTTTTTCCCCGCTCCCAATATTTAAATAACTATACCTTACAAGTATTGCTAAAAAAAGACCCAGATAAAATGTAGAGGAATGATGAAGTGAATAAAAAAACCCTGCTCCAAAAATGCCAAATATGAACAAAAAATTGAAATAATTTTTATTGAAAAAACAACTGGTAATTAAATTTATTGCTAATAATAATATTGGAATGAAAAGGAAAATTGGTAATTCTAAAAATAGCTCTCCCCATATTGAAACACCTGGCATGTATAAAAAACTTGGAGAGTATACTGCATATCGCATATAACTTTCATATTGAGACAATTCTCCAAATATCAAACTATCTCTTGCTGCAAATTGAAAATTTGCTAAACCAACTCCAAATAAGAAATTTTCTAAGCTATTAAATTTTTCAATAATTGCAATATTTAAAAAAAGGAAATGAGTTGATCGAGTTGGGTCACTAGAATCTAACGCTGAAATAAATCTATTAAAAGCATACAACGGATCTTCAATTCCAAGTGAGTCGGTCACTGATAACAGGGTATAAAAAACATAGCTAAAAAAAGATATTAAAGAAAGAACAACTAAATATTTAACATGAACTTTAACGCTTTTATTAAGTAAAGCGTCAATTAAAATAGCAACGCATAATGGCACAAAGAATGCAATTGACCTTGAGGCACTAGTTATTGATATAAATATTAAAAAAAGAATATAGAAATAAGAAATTAACTTAATATCTTTTTTTTGACATTTGTAGTAAAACAATTCAAGAAAAATTAAAGTAAATACATATACAAGAAAATAAGTTTTATCTTGCATCAAAAATGAATAAAAAAATTTAGGCTCCAGAAGAAAATAAATAAAGATAAAGAATGAAATGCTTCTGCCTGAAAAAGTTAATATTCTTAAAATTAAGTTAAAGTAAGATGAATCCTGACTAATAATAAATTTTATGTAAATCAAAATCTGTAAAGAAGATATGGTGTAGAAAACTCCAAGAAAAAGGCCGTATACGTTTTTAAATCCTGTAAATATTGAAAACAATAAAAGCATTAAAAAAAATAATAAAGTCTTTAATTCAAAACGATTTATACTCATTTCTTTTAAAACTGGAATCAAAAAAATTAGAGATATGATTTGTCCAATATGTGCAATTTGAAATCTTAATGCATCTACTAAAACAAGTTGCATTGGCATAGTGACAAGCCAAATGATAAGAGACATAGCTAAAAAATTTTTATTTTCAAGTTTTATTGAAATCAAGTCCATTGTTGGATATTAGTCTTTGGCTTGAAATAAATAATTCAGTGAAATATGGAATAAGTAAAGGAAAAAGAAAAAAATCTGTATAAGTAAAAATAAAGATAAATAATTTGGTTTTGAAGGATAATCCTCAGAAAAAGCTCCTTGCACTTCTTCAACAATATATGTATTCCCTGAATTAATTTGCATTAATCGCTGTTCGTTTCTTCTTAATAGTTGATAAACAAAATTATTATCATATGATTCTGTTAGGTATTCGTTATATTTCTTATACTGAATAGCATCAATTGATCTAATAATTTCATCTGCGTTTTTAAAAACCTCATTTAAAACATATTTGCCTTTTTCAATATCTTCAGAATATAAAAATAAAGAATTTACTTTAGAATTAAGTGTTAATCCTATATTTATTTCTTGTTTAAGTTCTTCTGAGAGTCTGAAAGGTGTCGGCTCCATCCAGGGCTTTCCTCTCATAGAATTAACTCTTAACTTTATTTTGTTTAAGAGACTATCAGGTTTTTTCCATTCATTATTTACTTCATCATATTCATCTGAAAAGAAGAAAGACATTATTATTGGATCCTTAATTAATTGCTCAGCAAGCCTATGAGAATGAACCATCTCAATATACTTATCCATATTCAAACTATTTTCTTCTGAACCCAAACCAACACTGCCAAGCGCCGAAGACAAAAGACCTTGAGATGATGATTCAGACTGAACCATTTGAGATTCCATAAATTTCATTGAGATCATATATTTCGAAGGCAAAACTTTAGATAATGAAATATATACAAAAATACCAATGAGAAAATAGATGAGTAACTTTGTTTTATTTTGATACAAAATAAACTTAAATAAATCATTTATTGTATTAATTTTATCCATAGCCTAGTTGGTTTATTGATTGTAAAACTCCCGTGCATATTCTATCACCCCATCATTGATTTTTATAAATTTAATCGGTGAATAGTACACTTGATCATTATTAGCTATTAAAACTTTGGGATCATTAGAAAGACTTTTATTATCAAAATCAAAACCTTTTTTATACTTACTATGTTTGAAATATTCCATTGATATCATTTCAATTAAAGACTTTATTTTTGTTCCCACTCCTGTTCCAACATCTTGAATAATATTATCTCTTGATTTATTTTCAAAAATAAAATATTCAATAACATTAATAACGTCAATAATATGAATAAAGTCTCTTATTTGATCTCCAGTGCCTCGAAATATAGGTTTTTTTTTGTGTAAAAAATTTTCAAAAGCATCATAGATTAGTTGCTTTTTCATATTTGGTCCATAGACTGAAAAAAGTCTTAATGTTATCGATGTAGTACCATCAAGTGATTGAAACATTTTTTCACATTTTATCTTTAATTTTCCGTAATTTGATATTGGCTTAATTTTATATTTCTTATCATCAAATGTATTTCCATAAACTGCCGCAGATGATAGAAAAATCACTTTCTTTACCTTGTGTTTTTTTGCAAATTTACAAACCTCCTTTGATGTATACAAAGTGCTTTCATTTGACAAATAAGAAGATGATGCTTGATTGACTGTTCCAACTCCAGCACAGTGCAAAATCACATCTGGAGTACTGTCACATAAAATTTCTAAATTTTCTAAATTTATTTTTGATTCTAAATGTTTATAAGTGTTAAATTTTTTATTAAGTTTTTTTGTATTAGTGCCAATACTAAAAATTCTAACATCTGAACGAAGATTTAATTTATCAATTATATTGGACGCAATGAAACCATAAGAGCCAGTTATTAGGACCTTGTTCACGCTAAGCTACTATATTAAATTCATTAATATGCTCTTTAGTAAGATATATTAAATTTTCTTCGAAAGGTATGTCTTCATCGAGATCCCAGCCTTTCAAACACTTTAAAGCTTTATTAAAGGTAAAAACTTGATAATCGCAATCTTTCAAAGTTTCAAAAATAAAATTATTATGTCTATTAGATTCAATCATTAAAGAAGGTAGATATTTCTTGATTGTTTCTAAAGACCCTCTCAAGACATCCTCTTCAAGACCTTGAACATCGATCTTTATAATATCAGGGCGTAAATTGTAATCATCAAGTTTTTTGATAGCTGATTCCTGTTTCACAATCTCAAAATTATTTCCAATCCTTTCAATAACGTCAGGTTGGTTTAATTGATCTCTATCAAATGATGCCTCTTGAGTCACAAGCGTGTTTTTTATTTTAGGAATATATAAATCTTTTATAATTTCCTTTGATCCAAGTCCTACTTTATGAAACTCATAATTAGCTTTTGTAAATTTAGATATCATTTCAAGGTACTCAATACAGTCTAAATTAGGTTCAAATGATATTATTTTTGCATGCGGAAGAACCGATGCAAAAGAAATAACTGATTGACCATAATTTGCACCAATATCTATGATGGTAATTTCTTTTCTATTTCCAAAAAGTTCATAAAAATAATAATCATCTTCATGACACTTCTTTAGGTAATAATATGCAATCAATTCAGCAAATTTTATATTTCTGTATAAAAAGTTATTATTAAAAAGAAATTCTTTTAATTTTAATCTTAAAGACACTTTTATTTGATACTTTCTAGTATCTGTTTGGTTAATTTGGTTGAGGATAATCCGGCCTTATCCAACAGAAAAGCTGGATCTCCACCAATATCACAAAAAGAATCATTAAACCCAAATCTATTCAAAACCCCAGTATTAGCTTCAGCAAGAACCTCTGCAACTGCTGAACCAAGTCCTCCAATAATATTATGTTCTTCAATTGTAAATATCTTTTCTGTCTCTTCTGCAGCTTTTAAAATAGCATCTCTATCGATAGGTTTGATTGAAGCCATTTGAAGTAATCTTGCATTAATCCCATCCTTTTTCAAATTTGTAACAATTTCTTTACCTTCATGCATCATGGTTCCAGTTGTTATTATGGTTAAATCATCGCCGTCACTGAGTTGTGTTGCTTTACCAAGAGAAAATTTATCGCTTTTTTGATATGTATCTTCGATATCTATGGCCGAGATTCTTACGTAATAAGGACCATGATTTTCAAGAGCGCTATCAATCACTTGACGCATTTCTCTTACATCTCCAGGAACACATACAGTCATGTTTGGAATTGAACGCATAATTGCAATGTCCTCGTAGGTATGATGTGTTGGCCCAGCAGATCCTGCGCTAACACCTGCATGAGAAACTACAAATTTTACATTTAAATTAGGATAAGCTACATCTGTTCTAACTTGCTCACATGCTCTCATTGCAATAAATGCAGCAAATGAATTTACAATTGGTAATTTTCCCTCAAGGCTTAATCCAGCTGCCATACCAACCATATTTTGTTCAGCAATTCCAATTTGAAAATATCTATCAGGGAATGCTTTTTGAAAAGGCTCCGATTGGGTTGAATCAGCCAAATCAGCCTCAAGCAAGATTATATCACTATTATTCTGACCTTGATTTGTGATATGTTCTCCATATCCAACTCTTATACTTCTAGCCATCAAGTAACTCCTTATATTTGGCAAATGATTCAACTTCCTTCATAGCCTCATTAGCAAATTTAGTGATTGCTCCTCCGCCATGCCAATTATTGTCATTTTCCATAAATGATATGCCTTTACCCTTAATAGTATTGCTTAAAATTAATGTTGGAGTATCTTTTTCAGCAGGGGTGTTTAAAGCTTCAAGTATTTCTTTCATATTATGTCCATCAATCTCTAAAACTCTCCAGCCAAAAGATTCCCATTTTTGTTTATATGGTTCTAGTGCCATAACATCTTCAGTAAATCCACATTGTTGAATTCGATTCCTATCCACAATCCCAATAAGGTTATCAAGTTTGAAGTTAGCTGCTGACATTGCTGTTTCCCAAATGGAACCTTCTTGAGTTTCTCCATCCCCCATCATTACAAAAGTTCTGTAATCTTTCTTATCAATTTTTGCAGCAAGTGCTCTGCCTGCTCCAACAGATAAACCATGACCCAAAGACCCAGTACACATCTCGACTCCAGGAGTCTTTATATCCATATGCCCCCAAAGATTACTATTATTTTTTCTGAATGTTGATAGTTCGTCTTCAGATATAAATCCTTTCATGCACAAAATAGAACAGAGGCCAATACTTGAATGACCTTTACTTAAAATAAATCTATCTCTGTCTTTTGCTTCTGGGTCTTTTGGATTTACATTCATAACTTCAAAATACAGAGCAGTTAAAACATCAATTGCAGATAATGATCCGCCCGGATGACCAAGACCTGAGTTTATAAGGGTTTTAATGATTGTATAACGACCGTAATTTGCAATGTTTTCAAGTTTAATAACAAGATCAGTCATATTTGATATTCCCCTATTTAATTTGAATCTGCAATATAAGGCTTTTTTTCAATAATTGGTAGTAGTGTGGGATCTTTTTTTACGAAATGTTGTAATAATATCCAATCCTCTTCTGTGTTTAAGTCAAATCCTTCTAAATTTTTACTTTTATAGGGTATTATTTCATTCCCTGATATAGAATCGAATTTGTAAACCGTTCTTGTCCATGCAATCTCAAGACTAGCATTTTGAGCATATATCTCTGGAAGAGCAGCATATTGTGAGCTATGCCAAGGTGTTCCACTTAAATTACCTTCTATTAGCGGAGTCATTCTATCTCCATTAATTTTCCACATCTTTGCAGGATGTTCTTTGCATAATTGAATTGCCCTTATAGAGTCAGCATTTTTATCAGAAGAAAAAATCTCCCATGCTTCAGTAATAGATTTAGGTGTTCTTAAAGGACATGTTGGTCTCAAAATACTAAATGCTTCGAATTGCATATTTCTTCTTGAAAGCTCATCAAGCATCCATCTTACCCACTCAATATCTGGGGATCTATCTCCAGATATTTCATTTGGTCTTAAGAAAGGCACTTCAGCTCCATAATATTCTGAAATTGAAGCATAGAGCTCTGAATCAGTCGCACATATGACTTTGTCAAATACTCTTGAGCTAATAGCTGTCTGAATTGTATAAGCAATTAACGGATGTCTATTAAGTGTTTTTATATTCTTATCTGGGACTCTTTTTGATCCTGACCTAGCAGGAATAAATGCAATATTGCCTCTACTCATAAAATCAGATGCTATCTTCTTTTTCTAAAAAAGATATATTTTTTAGTTCAGAATATACATCAAGCGCCTCAACACCGGGCTCCCGAGTGCCATTTCCAGAAAATCCATATCCACCAAACGGCATATGTGGCTCACTTCCATAAGTTCCAATATTTACATTTACTAGCCCAGTCTTAACTCTTTTTGCATACCACAAAGCTCTATGAATATTCTTTGTATGAATAGCTCCTGTCAAACCATAGTCTGAATGATTCGCGATTTTTAATGCATCTTTTAAATTTTTGACTGATTGAACTGTTGTTACAGGTCCAAATATTTCAGTATTATTTAGTTCGTCTCTATGATCTAAATTTGTGATTATTGTTGGAGATATGTAGTATCCGTTCGATAAAGAAGGATCTGATGAAGCTCCACCAATTTGTATTTCCCCACCTGATTTTTTAGCATTATCAATAGAATTTAAGATATTTTTGTATTGCTTCTCATTAATGACTGGGCCTAAATCACAATCATCACTAATGCCAAGTTTAAGCTTTTTGGCTTTATCAATGAATTTTGTTAAAAACTCTTTGTAGACATTTTCAAAAACCAAAATTCTACTGGTTGCTGCGCATCTCTGACCAGCATTGCTAAATGCGGATAATGATTCCCAATGAACTGCATGATCAACATCTGCATCATCGCAAACTAAAAATAAGTTTTTCCCACCAAGTTCGAGTGAGACTCTTGCAAGTCTTTTTGCACAAGTTTCAGCAATCCACTTTCCAACAGAAGTTGAACCAGTGAAGCTTACAAGTACTATGTTTTCATTTTCTACTATTGCTGCTCCAGATTTACCATCACCTTGAATAACGTTTAAAACTCCATCTGCTAATCCAGCTTCAGTTGAAATTTCTGCAATAAGATTAGCAATTGTTGGAGAATCTTCTGTTGATTTCAAAACAATTGTATTTCCACAAATCAAAGCTGGGAAAATTTTCCAGGCTATGTTAGCAATTGGTGTATTTGCCGGAACAATTAGTCCTACAACCCCATGGGGCTGTCTAATTGTTTGACTCATCTTACCAGGCATACCTGAAGTAAGTGTTTTGCCATAAAGCCTCATTCCTTCTCCAGCAAAAAACTCTGCTTGCATAATAGCTCCACCAACCTCTCCTAGTGCGTCACCAATTGGCTTCCCAGTTTCTTCAGCTATATTTTTTGCAAGAATTACAGATTTCTCTTTCATTAACCTTGCAATTTCAGAAATAATGTTACCTCTTTCTATAGGTGTTTTTTCAGACCATTCTCCAAAAGCCTCACCAGCAACATTAACTGCTTTATCAACATCCTTTTTAGATGAACAAGCTACCTCACAAATTATTTTTCCATTATGTGGATTACGTTTATTAATCCACTTATTACCTTGAGGATCTTCAAAGGAACCGTTAATAAAATTTTTTACTTTTACAATACTCATCGTTTAAATTGAAGTCCACCCTCCGTCTATTACTAAATTTGATCCCGTCATATAAGTTGATGCATCACTTGATAAAAACATAATTGCTCCTATGTATTCATTTTCTTTTGCCATGCGACCAATTGGTATTCGAGAACAATATGATTCCAAAAACTCTTCTTCTTGATCATTGAAAACTCCAGCAAGTGAAACAGTATTTACTCTGACATTACTTCTTGCCCAGTATGTTGCAAGATATCTTGTAAGATTCATAACACCAGATTTAGAAGCAGAATATGCAACAGGCTTATAAAAAACTTCACCGTTTTTCTTTTTGTAATTATAGATATTTTGGTCTGGTGATACCATTCCGTATATTGAAGATATATTTATAATTGAGCCTCTTCCAATACTTGCCATCTCTGCCCCAAATATTTGGCATGTTAAAAATGTACCTTTTAAATTTACATCTAAGACTTTATCCCACGATTTTTCAGGATAGGCCTCAAAAGGCCCTGTTTCCTCGTGACCAGAGCCCGGGGGTGAATCAAGGGCTGCATTATTTATTAAGACTGATGGATCTTCAAATTTTTGTTTTATATCTTTTAAACATTTCTCTAAACTCGATTTTGATGTAATGTCACCATTTAAAAATAAATATTTATTTTTGAATTCATTTTTAAGATCATCGATTTCTTGCGATTTATTAATATCTATACCTACAACATTAGATCCTTCTCTAAGAAAAGCCTTTTGATAAACCAATCCAAGTTGTCCGCTAGCGCCAGTAATGATTACGGTTTCTTTTGAAACACTGAACAAGTCTAAATTACTCAAGTTGGTTCTCCGTTATTGTAAAGAGATAAAAAAATGTCACATATTTCTCTAACAGCTCCTTCACCACCTTTTTTATTTGTAAGATAATTTACATAGTCAAGAATATCTTTGTGAGAATCAGAGACTCCAACGGGAATACCAACAATCTCTAGTGCTGGAATGTCATTTACATCGTTGCCAACAAACATTATATTTTTTAGGTCGATTGAAAGTTTGTCAGATAAACTAATTATTTCAGCAGCCTTATCATAGACAGAATTTATACACTCAATTTTAATTTTTTCTGCTCTTTTTTTAACAACATCATTTTTTTCTGAAGAGATAATATAAGATTTGATATTCAATTTTTTTAAATACCCAATACCAATACCATCGAATCTTGAGCAAACCACTGATTCAATTCCATCCTCTCGGACAATTACACTATTATTTGTAAATACCCCATCAAAATCGAAACAAATCAACTTGACTGAATTAATTTCATCAGAGGAAATTTCACTAATTTTTTTAATCTTCTAAATCCTCATATTTAATGATTTCACCAGCGGCAAAATCCCTAGAAACTTTTTTTCCAATAACGATGTTTGATTCCCTCACAGGAATATATGTTTCATTAAAGATCTTCCCAGACAAATAATCTATCGCGATTACATCACCTTTTTTTAAATCTTTGCTTAATGTGATGGATTTTCCAAGTTTTTGAAAGACATACTCTTTCCCTAGATCATCTTTTGGCTTCTCTGGTAACATATAAGATACTCGCCTAATATCTCTTACAAACTTTCTAAAACCTTCTCTCTCTAGCGCAAAGCTATGGTCAGTACCTTTCCATGCCCTATTAAGTGTTACGTGCTTTTCAAAAACTCTTGCGCCAATCATGTATGCAACTGGCCCAGATAGAGTCCCATTAAAATGATCTGAAGATCCTATGGCACATGACGGAAAGGCTTCTTGAAGTACCTTAATATTTTCTAATCCTAACCTATCATATTCACACGGATATTCAGACACACAATGCAAAATAGCTAAGTCATTATGATATTTTAAAATTGTTTCAACACTTGCTTTTATTTGATCAATCTTGCCTCCTCCAATACTCATAACAACTGGCTTGCCAGTCTGTGCAATTTTGTCAATAAAAGGAAGATTACCTAGATCAAAGGAAGCAACCTTGTAAGAGTCAATTTCGATATCCTCCAGAAGATTAAGTGAGGGTTCATCAAATGGTGTTGACATAAAGTGGACATTATTTTTTTTACATTCATCTTTAAGGATTGGAAGCCACTCTGTATTTAGCTCTAATAATTCCCTGTGCTCTCCATAAACATCTGCAAAAGCATTTTCACTCTCATATTTTTTTTCATATGCCTCTTTTGCAAATAAATATTTATTATCTCTGGTTTGAAATTTGATGGCATCTGCGCCTTCTGACGCAAAAATATTAATATATTCTATGGCTAAATCTAATTCACCCTGATGATTTTGACCTACTTCTGCAATAATGTATGCATCAGAATTTTGTGTATCTTTGTATTTCTCAAACATTTGATTTCCCTATTAAATATTGAAGGTTACTAAATTTCCTCTGCGGGATATATAAACTCTTCACCATCTATTATACCATTGCAAATTATATCTAAGCCTTTATCGTGATCATTGTTCCCGCTTATCTCTTTTAAAGGTATTTCAAGTTTAAATTTTCTGTATTTGTCATGTTTTATAAAATTAACTGGAATCATTCTTCTAAAGAAAAAATGAAAAGCATATAAAAGTGCTCTTTCAGTTTGAGACTCAGTCATTGGTTTAATGTTTTCGATGTTCGAAAGCAAATTAAAATATTCTTTTTTATCAGTAGGATCATAAGTCAAACCTTTATTTTTGATCCAAGCCTCTCCGGCAACTATTGTTGGAATTCCCTCTGCAGTAAGTTCGACACCAGTTTTTGTTCCATAAATAACTGCCAGATCAGTCAGTTTAAATAAAGAATATGTACTTATGGGATTATCAGGACCAATAATATTTATATTTTTAGGAAGTTTTTTAAATTTTTTGTTGATTTCGTCCACCATTTTTTGATTAGTTGGTACTGTTCCTCTAAGCTCCGCTGGATGAACTCGAACAATTAATTCATATTTTTCATTTTCTAAAAAAAACTCTATTGTTTCCAGAAGCCATTCAAGCATATCTTCAAATATATTTTTAGGATAATGTAGCTGTGCATCCCAGAAAACGTTGGTTAATAAAAGAATTTTCTTTTTTGAGCTACGCTGTAAATCATTTAATAATGGTGATTTAAACTTGGGTTTACCATGAAAATAAATCCAGTCCTGATTACCATGTTGACGTGATTTAAGATATTTTTTTATTTTTAATTTTTGCTCTTTGCTTAGTGAAATATTTTCCCATAAACTGGTCGATTCACTCATTAATGTATGATGATATGTATCATGATGAGAAAAAATCAATGTTTGACTTCTGTATGCAAGATTCCAATTGACTACCTTTATATTTTTAGCACGAGCTAAATCTCCCATAATTCCATGAGAAGTGTATATTCCATGATGAAAAACAATAGAGTCAAATTTTGTTTGTTCAAGAAGTTTTTTAAAACCTCTGTAGAAGATATATGTTGCTTTAAAATATTTTTTAAAAATTTTTAAATCGTTTATAGATTCTGGATCAATGTTTCCTTTTGCAAGAAATCGTAATGTTCCTGATATTGAATGTTCTCCAATATTTATTCCATTTTCTGTATACTTTTTAAGTTCAACATAAGTGTTATTTTTTAAAATATTTTCAACATCTTTAAGACTGTTTTTATCAATAATTTTTGAAATCCAATATGGTTTTAATTTCGAGGTTTCAATTTGATATTTAGTTGCATTGCTACATTGTCCGCATAAACGTTTTTTTGGGCCATTTTCGATAAAATCTTTTTTATTATTAAAGTATCGTAGTTCGCAATTCAAACAAGCATCCAGAGCAGAATCGCAGCCTAATATAGAAACATTTGAACCTCTCTTAATAAGCTCCAACGCTAAATATGTTTCCACTTTTAAGCCAGGATTATGCGCAAACATACCAGCAACAAGAATATTTGGTTTTTGTATGATATTTAATTTTTTTAAGGAAATAACTTTTTTAAGGCTATCCCTGCTCGAATATGACAAAAAGTTTTTTTTTAATCTGTCATAATATGGTTTTAAATTAAACATTTTTGATCATTTAATAATATGAAATACATTATTGCAACTGAATTATATAGTCCAAGTATTGGTGGTCAAGAATCAAGACTAGGTGTTTTAGCAGAATCTCTATCTTTGAAAGGGCACGATGTAGAGATATTGTGTATTGGTCACGCATTAGGATTAAAAAAAATTGAAAAAATTAATGGAGTTACTGTAAAAAGGCTTAATGAAAGTAAAAACTATACCAGTCCAAAAATTAGGAAATTAAAAAGAGATTGGATAGCAATTATTAAGTATTCAATTCTTTTGAGAGGATATCTAAAACAAAATAAATTTGACTATTTAATATTGAATCAATGGCCAATTTTGCATTGTTTTTTTATCCCAAGAAATCTAAGATCTAAATGTTTTTTGGATTGGTGCGAAAGTAGATCAAGTTGGATTTTTAAATTAATCCAAAAAATACTTAGTACCATTTTTGATATGAATTCAGCTGTTAGTGAATCGGTAGCAAATAAAATTAACAATAAAAAAAGCGATTCATTTGTAATATTTCCAAGCGCCTCTAATATGAATAATTTTGATAATGATTCATGTTTGAAAAAAAATAACATTTGCATGATTTCTCGTCTTGAAAGTCATAAAAATATTTTTGAGGGCATTAAGATATTTAGAAGAATTTATGCATATGATAATGAAGTTTCTTTAAATATTATTGGAGATGGTTCTTTAAAGAACGAAATTAAAAAATACGTAAAAGATAATGATATGAAAAATATTTATATTCATGGATATTTAAGCAACGAAGATAAAAATAATATTCTTAAATCGTCTAAGATTCTTTTAATAACCAGTTATAGAGAAGGACATCCAGTTACGCTTTCTGAATCTGTCTTCTTTAAGACTCCAATTCTTACTATTGATTATCAAGATAATGGAAGTGCAGATATTGTAAAAAAATATAATATAGGAGAAGTTATTGAGTCAGATATCATTGATGATATTTCTAATGAATCTCTGGATAAATATATCAAAATAATTAATAACTTCGAATTATTTCAGAAAAATTGTGTTGAAGCATCTAAAAAATTTGATCCAATACTAAATTGTGAAAATTTTAGAAGATTATAATGGTACCCGAGGCCGGACTTGAACCGGCACGATATTTCTATCGAGGGATTTTAAGTCCCTTGTGTCTACCAATTCC
>MDTC01065349.1_pt1 | contig 25295 bp, 29 predicted proteins | sample 811181 | NCBI WGS metagenome assembly MDTC01 (sample SAMN05326644, study PRJNA326480) | marine metagenome | isolation source: seawater | place: Pacific Ocean: North | collected 2011
GATGGTTGATTATGTGAAGAAGTTGAATATGTTGATAGAGAAGGTGAAGGGTCATATGAGCAAAGAAAAGTTGAATAGATTAGAGTTAAATATATCGGAATTAAATTGATTATATTTTTAGATAATTAATATTATCATAAAAATATGAAGATTGTAATCAGTTCAAAAGGAAAAGTGACAAAGTTTATACAGATTTTTAGGAATCTTAAGGATATATGTAATGATGTAAATATAAATGTGAGCGAATATGGTATGTATGCTCAGGGAATGGATAGTAGTCATATAAGTTTGTTTGAATTTAAGATGGTGCCGTCGTGGTTTGATGTGTATGAAGTGGAAGGGACTGATACTTTGGGAGTTCATTGTTCACTTTTATTTACAGTATTTGATTGTATTGAAGAAGGACAACATATAGAGATATTAAGAAAACGTGGGAGTGATACATTTAATGTTAATTTGGCTGGTTCAGGATATCAAAAAGAATTTCAACTAGGAACTATTGATATTGAGACAGAGATGATGAGTATACCTGAAATGGAATATGATGCTGATATTAAAATGGTATCAAAAGATTTTAGTGATTTGATAGGTCAAGTATCAAAGTTTGGACAGGATGTAAATGTGAAATGTAATGATAAGATAGAATTAATAGGAAGTTCAGAAGAACTAGGAAAGATTAAGATTATAATTGAAGATGATAATATTATATCTTATGAGGTGGTTGAAGATTGTGATTTAGAAATGGCATATGCGATTGAATTTATCAAGAGATTTACACAATTTTCAAATATTAATAGTGAAGTTTATGTGCATTTTAGTATGAATAGTCCAATGAAAGTATGTTATAATTTGGATACATGGATGGAAAATGATGGAGATGATGAAGATGAAAAGATTAATAATTTTATAAGATTTTATCTAGCGCCAAAGATGGATGAGGATTGATTTCGGTAAAAATCGATATTTCATTTCTAGAATATAATTAATAACAAATGAAATTTATATTAGAAATAGCAGTTTTTTGTATAGTATTATTTTTTTATTTACATATTTATTATCATCAAAAAGTAGAGAATGATTTGGAAGTATATTCTATAGAAGAACCGTCGAAAGATAAATTAGAAGAAACTTGTGATTTAAGACAGCCTCTATATTTTAATTTTATTAACGATAACATAATTAATAATTGTGACTTAAGAAGTTTAGAAGAAAATTATGGCGCATTTGATGTAAATATAAGAGATACAAAGAATGTTGATGATTCAACTCAATTAGGGTTACCATTTGTTCTTAAAGAAGCCATAAATGTTTTAAGAAATGATAAAGAGTCAAAATATATTAGTGAAAATAATGTAGATTTTCTTGAAGAAACAGCAGTGATAAAACATTTTAAATATAATGATTCTTTTTTGAGACCTCCATTAGTTTCAAATTGTAAATACGATTTTATGACAGGTTCTAGTGGTTCAAGCACACCATTAAGGTATGATTTAAATTATAGGAATTATTATTATGTGACAGGTGGCGAGGTTATAGTGAGATTAATACCTCCAAAAAATACAAAATATTTATATACAGAAAAAGATTATAATAATTTTGAGTTTAGGTCACCTGTTAATGTTTGGGATGTTCAACCGAAATATAGAGCAGATTATGATAAAATAAAGTCATTAGATATAACATTAAAAAAAGGTATGATATTATTTATACCTGCTTATTGGTGGTATAGTATAAAATTTGAGAAGATATCTAGTATATGCACGATGAAATATAGAACATATATGAATACAGTTTCTATTTTACCTGAAATTGTGATGAATTTACTTCAAAGACAAAGCATTAAGAGAAATACTATAAAGAATGTCATAAAAACAAGTAATATAAATGAAATTAAAAGTAAGGTTGAGTCTGGAGAAACAAAACAAGAAACAAAGGAAGAAGGAAATAATAAGAATGAATAGTTATATATTATATTAAATTGAATTTAATATATAACATAATAGTTACTATATCACAATGTCTTACAAAATACATATATCAGATCGGAGGTATGAAGAATATAAGTTTGTTGATTCTAGAACATTAGATAATTCTCATGTAGATGGAGTAGATGTTGACCCAATATTAAATAAACTATTCAATCAAGATATATTTAAATTACTTGATGATGGCAATATCATATTACAACATTCATCAGTAAGGTCAATGCCAGTTATACCTGGTGTTCTAGTATTAAATAATAATAAAACATATGGGAAAAAAGGGAAGAGATTTCTGTATAAATGTATTCCTGATGATAGGAGATTACCAGAGTTTTTAGTTCCATATACAATTAAAAGTAAATTTAATAAAAGTTTAAAAAATATTTATGTAATATTTAAGTTTTCTGAATGGGATGATAAGCACCCAAGAGGGATATTGAAACATAATCTTGGGACGGTTGATATATTAGATAATTTCTATGAATATCAGTTATATTGTAAGAGTTTGTATGCTTCAATACAGAATTTTACAAAGGCTACCATGAAAATTCTTAGAAAAAATTCTGAAGAATATTTTATCAATAAACTAATCGAAAAATATCATCCGGAAGATAGACTCGATTATGATATTGTTACAATAGATTCAGATAATTGTAAGGATTTTGATGATGGATTTAGTATATTAGAAAATGAGAATGAATGGATGATAAGTGTTTATATATCGAATGTATCTTTGTGGTTAGATTCGATGGGGTTATGGGATTCATTTTCAGAGAGAATATCTACTATATATCTACCTGATAGAAAAAGACCAATGTTACCAACTATATTATGTGATGCGATATGTAGTTTAGTAGAGGGTAATATTAGGTTTGCTTTTACGTTAGATATTAGAGTAAATAAAGAAACATATGAAATATTGGAAACAAAGTTATCAAATACAGTTATTAGAGTGAAACATAATTTAAGATATGGAAGTGAAAAAATGAAAAATAATCCAGTGTATAATAAGATATTTCCAGTTATATATAAACTTAACAGGAAATACAAATATATTGATAGTATTAAAACGAGTCATGATATAGTAGCGTATTTAATGATACAGATGAATTATATATGTGCGAAGAGAATGGTATCATTTAAGACGGGGATATATAGAAGCGCTAAGATAAATAATAATATTGAAATACCGGATAATGTTGATGGAGGATTAAAGAAATTTTTAAAGATGTGGTATAGTTTTGGAGGAAATTACTGCACATATGAAAATATAAAAGGACATGATATGTTGGATTTAGAAGCATATGTTCATATTACTAGTCCAATTAGACGATTAGTTGATTTACTTACAATGATAATAATACAAAAAGAAATGGGAATTTTAACTTTAAGTGATGATGCTTATGGATTTTATGATAGATGGACAAAAACAGAATCGTTAGAATATATTAATAAAACGATGAGGTCAATTAGAAAAGTTCAAAATGATTGTAATTTATTGAATATATGTAATGATAATAATGAAATATTAGAAAAGGTATATGATGGGTTTATATTTGATAAAATATATAGAAATGATGCTCTTTATCAGTATATGGTTTATTTACCAAAATTAAAAATGACAAATAGATTTACTAGCAGATACGATAAAGAAAATCATAGTATTCAACAATTTAAAATATATATATTTACGGATGAAGATAGATTAAAAAGAAAAATAAGAGTTGAACTTCAGTAATTAAGCCAAATTTAAAAATATTCTCCATATTACATCTTTAACCTTCATTGACATATTTCCGTCATTAAATTCTAAATATTGATAATTTTGTGCTGTATTATATGCTCCTTTTAATGTGGTATAATCATCATATGTTGAAATAGTAACATTAGATCGCATTCTTACAAATATACTTATGTCATCTCCCGCAAATATAGGAAAATATAATATTTCAAACTCCGGTCTATTCCATAAACGATTGGGTTTTTCATCTAATATCTGTTGATACATGCTTTCTACTATAGTATTTGTTTTTCTAAATATTCTAACATCTAAATTTTCTTTTAAAGCGTTTAAAATTTGTTTATGTAAATTTGAATTAATAATTTGATTAGTTATACTAGATTGATTTTTTATTAGTTCAATTGATGTGGGGTTTCTAGCTAATATATCAGCAACATATTGAATATATAAATTAGATAGAGTTCCAGAAGAAGTAGAATTAAGTGAAATAAATCTACCTTCAACATGTGATAACGTTGATAATAAGAGATCGCTATATAATGCTGAACTTAATTTAGAATATTGTTTATCTTCATATATGAAATAAGGCGTTCCTTGAATTGTCTTATATCTAATGTATTTTGCAATATCAATGGCTTTTGTATTTATAGCGGTCAATGTGAAATTGTATGTTGCTGTTAAGTTACTTGAAGAATCTACTTGAGATTGTTGAACTTTTCCGAGAGAATCTAAATAAACAGGAAGATATGTTCTTGTAAGAGAATAATAAGTATTTAAAGAAATACGATTACCTTCGCCTAGTTTCATATATCCTTTAATTGACATAGACTGAATAAAAAATTGGAAATATGCCATGTCAAATATAAGAGAACTAGATTCCGGTATTTCTAATTTTTTGTAACCAGCAATTGATATGTTAGATTCATATGTTACTACTATATTTTTATTCGGTGGGATAATGATATGTTCTCCAGGTTTTGGAGGAGATGACCCATTCCACCCATTAACATCATTCCAATTATAATAAACATTATTTTGACTTTTATTTTTGTTTATTATTATATTACTAAATTTTGATGTTTGAATACATCCTCTTACATCTATTTCTTCTACATATAAGTCTATATAGTCATTAATAAATAAAATTCTACTATTGATAGGAACAACTAATTTTTTATATCTAGTTGCCAATATAGAGAATTGAGTTATTTGTATAATAGTATTCTGTGGAACAATAATATCTTCTCCTGCTTCAGGAACCTTATTATTATCCCAAGCATTAACATCATCAAAATAGTATGTTTTATAATATTTGTTATCTGGATATGTTGTCCATATGTTTGAAACTGGAACATCAACATCTTTGAAATCAGATACAGTTGTTTCAGCCGACGATGTAAACGATGTAATATCTCCCAAATCTTCATTTATAAAATCATCTTCTTCTTGTGGTATTACATCATTCATTGCGCTAACTAATGAATTTCCTAATTCAGTAATATTATCAGAATTATCAACAGTTTGAAACGTGTAAATATACGTATCTGCTGAATTATTAGTTAATAATTCATAATCTGCTGTTATAGATTCTACTTTAAAACTTTTAAGTTTTATTCTGTCTAATGGAATATTATGATAATTTGCGAGCGTTTTAACAACAACATTTCTTTGAGTATTAGTATTTTCTTGTTTTAATGTTTGATTTACTCTTCCAGCAAAAATAAAATTCATTTTTAGTTTCACTATATAAGTAAATACAGGAGGTATAATATGGATTGTGCTACCTTGATTAAGTTGAATAGTTCCTTTAATGTTTAATTTTTCTGCTTTAAATGAGTAATTTGGAATATCAATAATAAATCTACTGCTTTCGGGGACAGACAATTTTTTAAAGTAATTGGCAGTGATATTAGATTGATTAGTTACAATAATAGTTGTATTTTCAGGGATATTAATATCATCACCTTCCTGAGGTATTTTATTATCTTCCCATATAGTTGGATCGTCAGACCATCTAGTAACGGTTGTAGTATGAATAACAGCAGAACCTCTTTTAATTTGTATATTTCCGTTGATTCTCATGGTTGTAAATGATAATTTTTTATTAGGGAGATCAATAATAAGTAGACTTGTGCTTGGAATAATAAGATTATTGAAATAATTAATTTTATTGGGAAATGCGTTATCGTTATTTAACGATATAACAGTGTTTTCAGGAATAATAATATCATCACCGTTATCTGGAACTTTCCCATTTGCCCATTTTGAAGCATCAGTAAATTCCATACCATTTGAAGTTGTAATTGCCATTTTACCTCTTTTAACATGAACTATACCAATGTCGTTGATTTGTTTGAACGCAAATGTTTTTCCAGATAGATCAAGAGTAAATTTACTACTTTCGGGTATATTTAGCACATTGAAATAATTGATATCTTGAGTAAAGTTTGAAGATGAGTCAATAATTAATTCAACATTTTCAGGTAAATTAATAGAATCTCCTTGTCTAGGTATATTATTACCAGTAAAAAGAGTTTCCCAAGTGGTAATAGTTCTATTATATGTAGGCGGAGGAGGAACATGGAATACTCTTATACTGGAACCAGCGCTGAATGATAATGACCCTTTAATAACTGACATAGTGTTAATCGTGATATTTAGATTTTTGACATCAATAATTAATTTACTAGATTCGGGTATATTTAATTTTCCGTATTTAGTATTATCACTTACATTACTTTTATTAGTAATAACCATAATAGTGTTTTCAGGAATGTTTATGTCGCTTCCTTCGCCCGGGACAATATTATTATTCCAACTAGAAGTATTATGCCAATAACTATATGGCTCAGGATTATTGCTTAAATCAGATTCAATTATTTGACTATTTACATTGGTCATAACTTCTCCAGAAATAGTTTTACTTTTGACATACAAATTTGTGCTAGTGCTGTCGAATACTAATTTACTATTGGAAGGGATAGAAAGATTATTATAACTATTTTTTGAAATAATAAACTTAGTAATTTTAATAATAGTATTTTGGGGAATATTTATATCTTGTCCTGATTGGGGCGTTGGAACACCAATTCCAAATGCTCCATCCTCATCAAAATAAAAAATATTAGACATAATTTAATTATTATTAATTTAATTATATTACAAATATAACGATTTGTTAGTAATTACAGACTTCAATAATAAATTTGGAATTTTTTTGACATTTGATAATAATTCCAGATTTTCCATAATTTCACAGCATTTTTCTAATTCAATTCCAATATTTACAATCTTTAATAGCGACTTTATGAAATCTCCTAAAAACAATCCCCAGTATTCTAGTTCATTAAATACCTTTTTACATTCATCATCATTTTCACAATTACACCATTTATATACTAACTCACATATATCATATTGTATATTTTGAGTATTTTGATGAATTCCATATTTATTTTCGCTAATTGTGAAATTATTGATAGTTCTATTTAATTTATTTATAATCATTTTACAATTTTGACTGATACTTAAATTATTAACATCATATACTTTATATTCATCTGAAATTTTTATGGGAGTAAATATGCTTAATACACATATAAGTTCAGTGGTAGATAGTCTAGTAAATGTTGTAACTTCATCAAACATGAATTTAACAAAACCAATGTGAGGTATTTCTTGTATATTATATGCCACTAATCCCATTGTAGTAATGTTATCATCATCATCAATAAATCCATATTCATTAAGGATGTACGTATATTTTTTAATATTATTTTTGATAAATGTGCTTGCATTTTCAAATGAATTATTAGATTTTTTAATTTCATGTTCAATATGTTTAAGACGTTTAATTAATGAAATATCATTTTGAATTGGTTTAAATGACCCATATTTTTTAATAACTTCGTCCTTCTTTTTTTGATGTATTTTTCTTTTTAGATTTATTATATTATTTTCAATATTATACCATTCAATTGCTGTATCATAATCAGTTAATAATGATGACCTTACTTCTTTATCTAATGTTAGTTTGGCATTTTCTAATTTATTGATATCTTCTAAACTATTCTTTATTTCTCCATAAATTTCATTGCCCATCAATGTATCTTCAATAAATTCATATATATTTTGTTTTGAATCTAATAATGAGATAATAATATTATAATTAATATTAAATTTAGATTTAATAATTTGTGATTTCCCAGTCATAATATCTCTGTACTCGGATAATTCAATATTATTATTGTTAATAAATAAGTTATTTAAATGAAATACATATCCTTTGGTATCAATACCTCTTCTACCTGCTCTTCCCGCCATCTGAGTATATTCATGAGGAAACAATGCTCTAAATCCATTATTAGAGAATTTAGTAAGTGCTGTGAAAACAACTGTTCTAGTTGGCATGTTAATTCCAACCGCAAATGTTTCAGTAGCAAATAATAATTTAATGTATCCTTTGCTAAATAGTAATTCAATCATTTCTCTGAAAACAGGTGTAACTCCTGAATGATGAACCGCTATACCTTTTTCCAATAGTTTAATTATTTTACCATATTCTTTTAAACTAGTATATTCTCTCCAATTATCTAATTTACTAATAAGGATTTGTTCGCATTCTTTTTTAATGATGGATGGTACCTTTGAGTTATCTTCAAAAAGAGGAATAGTAATTTTATTAGCATATTCATAACAACCTCTTCTCGAAAATACAAATACTAAACCAGGCAATAAATCATTTTTTTTTAGATGTTTTACCATATTATTAATAACAAAATTCTTATTAATTCGCTGAAGATTATTTTTGTAGAGAAGGTTGTGTAGATCTTTTATTTTATGATAAACTATATCATTAAATTGAGGTTCTTCAGTGCTTTTAATAAGTTTAGGTTTATCGCAGATTTTTTCAAATATATCTCTTGTTTTCTTATCAAATTTTCTTAGAACATTGTTATGAGCAGTAAAGTATGCGTAGTGTTCAAGAGGTACAACTCTTTTTTTATTAGGACATAACATTGTAACTAAATTATTACTAGATGCCATAAATTTACACAAATTTTCAGGTTTATTAATTGTCGCAGATAATCCAATAAGTTGCGTTGTATCTGGAGTCATCATTATGGCTTCTTCCCATACACTTCCTCTATCGTTATCATTAATATAATGAATTTCATCATAAACAATACATGCCAATTCGGTATCAAAATCCATTTCAAAATCTAGTTGATTTTTATTAGATTCTTGTTTGTATTTAAACAAGTTATTTCTTAAAATTTCAGTTGTCATAATAAGAACTTCGGCTTCAGGATTATACTTAATATCACCAGTTAAAATCCCAAATGAGATATTTGGAAATTTTTTTTGGAAACAATTAAATTTTTCATTGGAGAGTGCTTTAATAGGAGAACAATAAATCACTTTTTTATTTAATTTGGTGAAATATCTAATAGCAAATTCTGCCGGAAGAGTTTTACCGGAACCAGTATGTGCGGTGATTAGTATATTACAGTTTTTGATTATACCTTTAATCGCCCATTTTTGAAAGTTAGATAATTCGAATGGATATTCATTGAAAATTTGTTCATATTCGTGTTTGGAACTAAAATTGGTGTCACATACAAGGTATGACATAGTTATATTAATAATAATAAATAAATATATTAATATCAATTTATTATATTATTTAGCTCTGGCTCTCATTTTACGTCTTTTTCTTTGTAATCTACGGACACGTTTCTTTTTCCATTTCCATCTCATCCTAGATCTAGATTTTTTATAATTACATGAATGACTCATATAATTATAATAACAAAAAAATATATTAATATGGGTTTATTATATTATTTTTTTATTTAGTATAAATTGAATGATATTAAATATATGTAGATTTATATAAAGAATATGCATTATATTTTTTCTGTTGAAGGAAATATTGGCTCTGGTAAATCAACTCTTGTTAAAATGTTGAAGGAATCTCTTAAAACGATTGATAATACGAATGTTATTTACTTACCAGAACCGGTGAGTGTGTGGGAAAGTATAAAAGCAAAAGATGGTAAAAACGCAATAGAAAAATACTATGAAAATCCAGAAAAATATGCCTTTTCATTTCAAATGATGGCATACATATCTAGAATACATCAGTTACGAGAAACTTTAAAAACGAAAGATAATGTTATTATAATTAGTGAAAGGTCGGTATTTACAGACAAAGAAATATTCGCAAAGATGTTACATGATGATGGTAAAATAGAAGATATTGAATTTAATATTTACTGTAAATGGTTTTATGAATTTGTGAAAGATATACCAGTGGGAGGTCTTATTTATGTAAAAACAGAACCAGAAATTTGTGAAAAAAGAGTAATTATTAGAAATAGGAAAGGAGAAACTATTCCACTATCCTATTTACAAAATTGTCATAAATATCACGAAGATTGGTTAAATAATGAAGATTTGCCGGTTTTAACCCTGAACGGAAACAATGATTTTATTGATTGTTTACCGCCTGAATGGTTAAATTCGATTGAATCATTTGTTAATAGTTTATCTAGTTGAAACTATATTTTAAAGTAATTTAAAAGGTATTGTTTAATTAAGTTAATGTCAATTAACGTAGGTAATAGTTCGGATAATTATTTATTGTTTGGTGGTGAAGACGGTTCTGTTGAGATTGAAAAGGAAGATGATGGACAAGTTAGAATAGGAAAAAAACCAAAAGCATCAATGATGTTTATGTTATTTTATAATTTGACATATTTGTGGAGTAGTGTGTTGGAGTTGTCTCCAATGGTGTCGACTGACTCTCATATTAAATCAACACCAGCAGTATTTGCTTATGATTTTTTGTTTATAAATATGTTGTGTTATGGGTTATTTGTATTTTCAGATGTGAATGTTAAAAAGGAGTTGTTGAATTATAAGAGATTATTTTTGTATGGAGCGTTTTGTTTAGTGGGAGGGGTAGGATTTGCTTTGTTGGGAGAAGTTCCATATCTAAAGCATTTTTCAATAGTTCCTGGGTTTTGGAAGCATCTAGATTTTAAGGCAAAGATAACTATAGTATTTTTTACGTGTGTAATAGTTGGATTAATTTTAAAGGAAGGAGTTGATTCAATTAAAAAGAGGTTATTTAAACATGAATTGGTTAGAGTATTAGAATTTGTATGGTTATATGGCACTGTATTATTTTATTTGACATATTTCGGCGCTAGTTCTGTTCAGTATCATCTTCATCATGCGATTCTAGCAACATTTTTGTCATTATTTTTCTTGAATTGGGAGAATATAATTGAGATGTTGATGCATGCTGTATTGATGGGAGTGTTGGTAGAGGGTATAGATTTTTATGGAATAGGAGAGTTATATTTATTTATGACAAAGACAGGACCAGTTATTCCATATGATAATGTATTTATTAGTTCAGTGTATATATCTCTATTATACATACTAGGAATAATAGTGATATATATAAAATCAGATTATTGGAATACTAATCTATAAAAGGTCTTTAATAGTATTTTTTGTTTTTTTAACCTTTCTTTTACATCTGTAAAGTAGTTTAATTGATACATATAAACACAAGGTTACGAATATTAAATCAAAAAATACATTTATAAAAGTTCCATAATTAAGAGTTACGGCGCCATCTTTTTTTGCATCTTCTAAAGTAATATACGTTCCATTTATAGGTTTATTTTTACCATTTACTAATACTATAAATAGGTCATGAACATTTGCTTTCATACCAAATCCAATTAATAATGGCATTATAATATCAACTACAATACTATTTACAGTATTTTTAAATGAGCGAGCAACAATCATACCTACAGCAATATCTATTATATTTTCTTTGAATGCGAAATCTTTCCATCCAACATAAAATTTTTCTATATCATCAACTATATCCTGAGTTACATTTTTAGTATTTTTAATTAAATTTGTGCTAGTTATTTTTAAATTATCAATTGTATTATCATCAGTTTTATATGGTGATATTTTATTCTTCATATTTAAATAATTAAATGCAATATTTAAATATGTTTATTAAACAGTAATATTATTTGAAACATCATATCTATCTTTTAATACTTTTGTGGTATGTTCAACATCGATAGTTAATGATGATTTTTTATTAATTCTTATATTTCTATTAGTTTTATTCCATTCTTTATTGGGTTTAAGTGTGTAATGAGTTCTTAAAGAATATACTTTATCTTTATGTTTAAATCTAAATATGAGTTGTCCGAATAATAATCCAATCATAGATATAGATTTTGACATGAAAAGAGATGCGTTATTTAAATAGAATTTTTTAGGAGTGATTGTTAATTGAATCATATCTCTAGGATAAATATCATTGACATAATCTAATCGAATGGAACAAAGAATAAAAATTTTGAAGAGAATACTGGTGATAATTTGAGTAGTTATTCTCCATCGTTCTTCTCGTTTGAGATAAGTTGCGTCAGAGTTTATGATAGTAAACTGAGAAAGAAGATACGGAGGTCCTAATATACATATTCTTCTATTCCAATTACATAAATCACAGAATCCAATAGTTTCGCTAACACATACATACATTTGTAACCATGGTAGAAATGAACGTAACCATATACGTGTCATTATTTGTCGGTTGCTTATTAAAAGTGTTATGATAGGATGAGATATCCATATTGAGCCTATAACATAACTAAACGTTATATCAAGATATCCATAAAGAATAAATATTGAGATAAACATAAAAAATAAATTAATTCCTTCAATAAGTTTCGCATATTTTTTATTTTTAAACCATAATAATTTATTTGATATATTTTCACTACAACATAAGTTAAGAACAGAATCTTTTGAATGTATATCTACACATTGACCGGTTGTTTTATTTTTACCATTTTTATCAATAAAATTATACGCAGCTTTAGCGGTGAACGCTTGAGTAGTGCTTTCAGTATTATTCCAATGATTAGTTTCTTGTACTCTATGAGCAGTATTTCTCCAGAATCTTTTTATAGTATTGGGTGTTAATTGTTTAGTAGGGTCCATTAAATTAATTATTATTTAAAATTTAAATTAATTTTTTTTATTATATAAAATTATTCCAACTGTCCATGCTGTCAATGATATAGCAGTAGTTGCCCAAAGGTTAATATAACTAGAAGATAATGAATGTTGAAGTGCGTTAAGTAATTGACAAACAGGAGAACCTAATGTAAAAAAGTTTGTTAGAATTCCCATCAATCCAACATCAAAACAATAGTATATAAATACGTTTACAATTAACCAATGAACTGCTGAAATTAATAGTGCTGTTCCAATAAAAATAAGGAATGGTTTTAATAGTTTCATTGTGTGAGGGTATAAATAATTATTAATAATAGGTGTAATTGTTTTCATTAGTTGAATAGTATAGCTCAGTTTTAAATATATTTAATATAAGGATTATATATGTCTCTAAAATTAGAAATAGTAGATTTATCATTAAATAAAAAAATACCAATAAAAATATTAGAAAAAGAATTAAATTTAGATTTAAATATATTAAATCCATTAGAAACATTAGATTTTGATTATGAAGAGAATATAACATCTACTGGTGAAACTTACAATAGAGTTTCATATTTAGGAGTTGAAAGAAGTTTAGAATCGTTATATAGCACAGAAAATGAAAAATTTTCATCTGCTATGGATATATTGGCAACGTATGTTAGAGGACAAAAATTAATACATATGGAATCTAAACATAGTTGTGAGAGAGAGTTAAATTTGTTTATGGTTCCTGCTATATTTTTATCTGCGGTTGCGAGTGTAGTAGCAGGAGGAAGTGATTTATCGCCAATAGCATTAGCGAGTTTAAATGCGTTTATATCATTTTTGTTGGCAATTGTTAATTATAAGAAACTCGACGCACAAGCAGAGGCACATAAAATATCATCGCATCAATATGATAAACTTCAATCTATGTGTGAATTCTCATCAGGATATTTTTTATTATTTGGATTAGATGAGCAAAATACGGGTAATAAAAAGGGTAATGATATACGAGAACATATCAAAGGGATTGAAACAAAAATTAAAGAAATAAAAGCCACTAATCAATTCATTGTACCTAGACATATCCAATATACATATGGTAATATTTACAATATTAATGTGTTTTCAATAATAAAAAAAATAGAAAATTGTAGGAAAGATTACATAACAAAATTAAGAGATGTTACTAATCATATCGCACATATAAAAATGGAACTTAGAGAACTTAAAAAAAATGAGTGTTCTAGTCCAAGAATAAAAACAAAAAAAGAAAAATTATCATTAGCATATAAATCTAAATCAGACGCTCTTACTACCATACTTTTATTAAAATCAGCGTTTTCAATTATAGATCAAATATTTCAGGCTGAAATTAAAGCTGCAGAAAAAAGGCATAGACGATGGCTTAGTAATTGTTGTTATGAAAAGATAGGAGACCCATTAGAAGAAAACAAATTTATTCAATACATTATGGACCCATTTAGACAATATGAACCATGGCAAGATATTAGTGAAAAATTAGATGTTAATATAAAAATAAAGAATTTTGTGAAGGATTATGAGAAATGCGATAATAAAAAAAAGAAGCGTGTGATAAGAAAAAAGTTGGCGAATGTTATTGAACATGAACATAAAAAAAAAGAGTTGGGTAAAAGACATTCATTAGATTCAATGATTGATAATAGTAATAATGATTACTTTTCTGTTAGAAGAAGTAGTATATTTTAAATTTCATTTACTTAAATTCATCTACATGTCCATCAAATATTAATTCCCAATCATTTTCATTTAATTGTTCAATAAGTTTTGTAAATGTGATTCTTGGTCTTCTTCCTTGATTTGCTTGTTCTTGATATGTTTGCGTTTCACTTACTTTTATATTTCTCCATCTATCATCAGTATTTGACAATCTTACTTCATATACCTTATAGTTATAATTTAATGTATCAACTCCATCAACAAAATAAATTAAATCCCATCTTTCTTTTGGACCATATGATGATGGACCCCCATTAAATAAATCAATTGATCCTTTTACTTCTAGTTGTTGAGTAGGTTCAATATCAACAAGTTGAAGGTCGCCTACAGATGTATCCCATGTGGGCATTTTTCCATATTTTTTATGATATGCGAATTTTGCTATATTTTCTGATATATGAGAGGGGAAATTAGAAATTCTAATTTTTTTATTTTCAAAGTTTTCATTCATCATTGCCTCAAATATTATATTATGGTTATATGTATCAATACATTCATTAAGTCTTTTTAAAGTCATTCCATCTGTCATTATAATTAATAATAATAATTTATATATATTATAATTAATTCAATTTATTAGCGTCTTCTTTTTTTAGTGTTTCTTCTTTTTTTACGATATTGTCTTCTCTTACGTGATTTTTTTCCTCCTTGAAATAATGCTCTCCTAGTTCCTCTAGGACTTCTGCTTCTTCTTCTAGGACTTCTGCTTCTACTTCTGTTTCTTCTTCTGCGTGTGCGTCTTGTAGGTGCGTTAGGAGTTACAGGTCTAGTTTTTTTAACATCAGGCGGTGTTGTCGGTGTTTTACCGGGCATTATAATATTAGTACAGAAATAAAAACATACGCATGATAAAAAAAACATACGTTATTGATATAAGAATTTAATATGATATAAGGTTTATCAATAAAATATGGTGCGATAATCAAGGAATAAAAAATTATCAATTTATCTCTCCCTGCATATTTTTAAAAAGAAAATCTGAGGGGGTAAATTTTAAATTTTAAAATTTTTTTTTATTAATGAGACTAAAGTTTAAATATAATCATATTAATATATGGAAAGTGAAACAACGCCGTTGATTAGAAGAGACAATACGTTAATGAATGATGATATGAAACATATAATAATGGAACGAATACGACAATCATATGAAAAAGATATCAATGAAAATTTAGAAAGTAGGTCTCGTTGTAGAAAGTTGGGGAATTCTTTACAAACATTTTCACAATTTATATCAGTTGGTGCTACAATAATGGCATTTTCAGCAGGATTTTATGATGATAAGATATTGTCATTTATATCAGGGTGTTTGGGTTCATTATCATTGGCATTTTTAAAAACATCTGATTATGCGTTAAATGAAAGTCGTGAAAGAACAGAATCATTGAATATTATATTAAAAAAGTTGAACATTGAGACCATTCCAGATGTCGTTATTCAACAAAATAATTAATATGGGAATACTTCAATAATTTCATTGTCAAAATCAGTGCCAACTAACATACCGCTAAAGAAATAAAACATACTGTCTGGAGCACCAAATAAACAATATAACATTAATAGAACAATGGCTAATGAATAAGTATTGTTAATAGTATTTTTTTCAATGTAAAATTTATCAACATTATATTTATGTTTATCACAAAGAGACAAACGAATTGAAATGCCGTTATTTTTTGGAAAACAATCCCATTTAGAATATTTACTAATTACATTATCAGTATAACATTTAATATGAGGAGAACAACCCGAATCAACGCAATCGACTTCACGATATCCACTCCCATCGATTTTTTTAGATGAATCAAATGATATAGAAATACCATATTTATCAATATTGACTCTATCAGATGTAGATTCTTTTAAGGTAGATAGACATTCAGCATTAGAATATTGAGAAATTGTAAGAAGAACAATAAAAGTTAAAATCATGATTTAATTAATTTATCATTTAAAATAATTTAATCAATTTAATAAATTGAAAATATTTAAAAATTAATTATTATTATTAATAGAATGGCAAAACTAAAATTTATTGATTTATGTTGTGGTATAGGAGGATTTCATCAGGCATTGACAAAAATGGGTATGAAATGTGTATTAGCAAGCGATATTGATGATAATTGTAAAGAAACATATAAAAATAATTATGGGATAGATGTTAAAGGAGATTTAAAGGATATTGTGATTAAAGATATACCGAAATTCAATGTTTTATGTGCTGGATTTCCGTGTCAGCCGTTTTCGAAATCAGGACATCAGTTAGGGTTTAAAGATAGTAGAGGAAACATATTTTTCGACATATGTAAAATAGTTGATTATCATAAACCAGAATATTTGATATTTGAAAATGTGCGTAATTTTGCGGGACATGATAAAGGAAATACATGGAATGTTGTTAAGAAAACAATACGAGAATTAGGATATAAAACTTATGATGATCCATTGATATTGAATACGTTATATTTTGGGATTCCACAAAGTAGAGAACGAGTAGTAATATTATGTAAAAGAAATGATATGGGAGAATTAAAGGAATTGCCGAAAATAGTTAAGAAAGAAAGAATAAAAACTACTAGTTTGACTAGTATTATTCAACAAAATAATACATCTAATAAGATAACAGGAAGATTAAAAGTTACTGAAAAAGTATGGGATGAGTTTTTAGAGATTCTCATAAAAAACAACATATCAGTTCCTAAATTTCCAATATGGACAGATTGGTGGGATAGTGATGGAGAGGGAACAGCAGTGACTAAAAAAGATAAAACTAAAACAGATGAAGAAAATAACGAAATCATTAAAAAAAAACAATTCGAATTTTACAATAAGTATGAAAAATGGATAGTAAGTAATAGGGAGTTTTATGAAGAACATAAGAGTAAGTTGAGACCATGGTTAGAAAAATCAAGAAAGAAAGAAAAATGGAAAGGCGCGGTAAGAAAGATGGAATGGCAGACTGGGATGGATGGTTTGAGAATGAATGAAGTGTTATGGAGTCCAAGAGGCTCAGGAGTAAGAATAAAGAAAATAGATTATTCACCAACACTAGTAGCAATGGCTAGTATGACACCGATATATGGCCCATTATCTAGGGAATTAACACCTAGAGAATGCGCCAGATTACAATCATTTCCTGAGACATTTAAAATCCATCCAAATAAAAAAATAGCATATAAACAATTTGGAAATGCTGTAAATGTGGAGATGATAGAGAAAAGCGCTAGATTTTTGATAGAAAATAAAAATTTATTTAATTAATAAATTGAATAAATTATTTAAAATTATTTTTTTAATAACTTATAATGAACATAACAGAGGATTATAATAGTTTGAAAACTTATTATAATGTGTATTTAAATACTGACCAAACTCTAGTAAAGACAAGTAATGATGAACCAACTCCAATAGAATGCGTTGAAGAAATGATAAATAAAATACCTGAAGATACATGGAAAAATGATAATTTAAAAGTATTAGATCCGTGTTGTGGATGTGGTAATTTCTTTTTAGTTATTCTAGAAAAATTAAAAAAATATCATAATGTTAAAGATATATTGGAAAATATGTTATACTTCAATGATATAAATGAAGATAGATTGACCGTAGTGAAAGAAATATTTATGAATGATGAATATAATTTAAATATTAGTGAGATGGATTATTTAAAATATGATGAAGAAATGAAATATGATATAGTAGTGGCAAATCCTCCATATGCGAAATTATTGCCTAATGGAAAAAGAGCATCTAAGAATCATAATTTAATAGGAGTATTTATAGATAAAACATTGAAAATATTAAAAGAAGGGGGATATATGTTGTATATAACGCCTGATAATTGGATGACATTTTCAGACAGAAATACATTGATTAAAACGCTTACTTCATTACAAATTTTATACATTAATATTCACATAGCAAAAAAATATTTTAAAAAGATAGGGTCATCATTTACTTGGTATTTAATTGAAAATAAGAAATCATATAAAGATGTAGAAATAGACGGAATATGGAAAGGAAACTTATATAAATCAACAGTAGAAAGTCAGGTAAGAAGATATATTCCACTGTATTATAATGGAATTATACAATCCATTCTTAAAAAAACAATAGATGCTAGTAATACTAAATTTAAAGTTGAAACTAGCAGTGACCTTCATAAATACACTAAAAAAATACATATATCAAATCAAAAAACAGATGAATTTAAATATAAATTAATACATACTCCAAAACAAACCGTATGGGCTAATAGACCACATAAGTATCAAACTGGATATAAAGTATTTATTAGCACTACTACATATTATGGTGTATTTGTAGATAATTGTGGAATGACACAATCAATCGCATTTATACGGTGTGATAATAAAAAAAAAGCAGATAAAATAAAAAGTGTATTGGAACATCCATTATATGTATTTATAAATAATATATGTAGATATGGAAATTTTAACAATATAAGAATATTACAGAATTTTCCATATTGTGATAACAAAGAAAAAATATATGAAACTTTTAAAATTACTATTGAAGAACAAAACTTCATCAATAATAACATGTAATTTATCTATACGTAGGATCACTCGCAGAACATAATATTGGTTTATTTCCCGTAATATTTGTAAATTTTTTAATAAGTATACTTTCATAAGCATGATATACCTGTGCTTGCACAGCAATCGTATCTCCTACAAAATTTATGTTTACTAGTGCTGGCGGACAAATATATATATAAAATTCCCATTCTGAGTTATTTCTAAGTAAATCATCTTCAATTGTATGGTATAAATGAGCATTAGTAACACTCATTTTTCCTGGATAATTTTCTCCATTTTTCTTTTTTCTTTGTGGGACACAATGACCACAAAGATATGAAGCCCATCTATCTCTCATACCCGTTCTAGTCCCCCCAATTTTCATTATTTCTCTATTTTTAGTAATAATATAAACAACATCTTGTCTATTCACCCAAATAGCATTATCTAATATATTATTAACTTTCAAAACGATTCTTGTTTCCGGGTTTGTATCTAGATTTATGTCACTTATTTTTGTGAATATATTACCACATGATTCGTTAAATATATCTATATCGATACTATTATACTCTGATATATCCTTACACCATTTTTTCCTAGCTTCTTTTCCTTTAATAAATTTGTCTATTAGATTCAAATCATTGAATGATGATATTGGTTGATTAATATTTTCATTATTACACGCATGTGAGGTTTTTTTACTTTCTGCGATTGCCTTTGCTGTAAGAACATCCACAACTACTTCCTCCTCCTTCAGTAATTCCAACATTGAACTCTGTAACAATGATGCTGATATGTCGCTCATTATACTATGTAATTATAGTTAATAAATGATATATAAACGAATCATCAATTTAATACACTAAATAAAAAAATAGGCGGGGCGCTTTTTTAGTTTTTCAAAATTTTTTATTTTTTAGTTTTATTTACTCAAAGTCAAACTCATCCTCATTCTCGCTGAGTTCAATTTCTGGGAATTCATCTACATCGAGTTCATCGGTTTCCTTCTTACCCTGTCCAATAAGACCACTCGCCTCATCGAACTTTCCAATAACTGCGAATTCAGCATCAATTACTGTATCATCGCCGTTCTTGTAAAGGGTTACGTCATTATATTCCTCTTGTGTTCCCATATAGGCGAATTTCTTATATCCTGCTGGTGGAGCGACTTCTTCCTCAACAATCAACTCTTCCTCCATTTCCGGTGCTGATTGTTGTAGAAGGTCAATCCCATCTACTTCAGGTTCCTTAATAGTAACCCTTTTCTTGGGACGTCCTCGCTTCTTAACAGGCTCTTCAGTCTCACTATCAGTATCACTGACAGCCTCAACTGCTGGCTTATTTGCTTCATATTGAGCGAGTTCCTTCTTGTATTCCTTCATCAACTTCGCATTTTCAGCAATAGCCCACTTCTTAACCTTGTTATCGGCATTCTTCCATCCAGCCATAATAGTCTTGTCTTCCATTCCAGTCTTGAAGTTAAGAAATCCATCATCGCCCTTCTTGACTGCGTTATGCTTCTTATTGAGAAGTTGAACCATCTTTTTGATGTAAAGACAATGAGCAGTGTTGGGTCTCTTAGGAGCATTTGGGTCCTTTTTCTTACGAGTTCTCTTCTCAACTCTCTTACCCTTCTTCACTGGCATATCATCAGTAAATCTCGCTCCATTCTCCAACAATTCACAAAGACGAGCAATATTCTTATTGAGAGCCATGATGGCCTTAAGGTTCATATTAGATGCTTTAGACATTGTAGATTTGATATCAGATGTGTTAATTATAGTAGTCATTTGGTTTGGTGTCATAACTCTATCAATCGATATATCGATTCAATTTTAATCGTCATTTCTATCATTTTTATACCACACATTAGAGATAATTGAGGGTAAATGATTAAACTATATATTAGTCACTATTTACACTATATACAATCATATCATTATACTATGTATAAATTGATATGTTTTTTTATACCATGTATATATACAATGATTAAGTATCTAATCGCATTAGCACTGATATTAGGGTTAGTATATATGATGTCAAATACTAAGAAATCATGTGAAACATGTGTAATAGATGAAACATACTATGGTAATCCTGTAAAAAAGCCACCGAATCTCCCGATGAGACTGTAAATAAATTAAATTTCACATCTTTTTTTATACCACTATAACAAACACTATAATGTTTAGTGAATTTATTTATGATAGATTTCCCAAAGTTTATGTGAAATTTAATGGAGTTATAGAAACAGAAGAAGAATTTGATGATTTTCTCAGAAGATGGATAGAGTTGTATGATAATAAACGAGCATTCACATTTATATTTGATACAAGAGAAATGGGAATAATGGGTGTGAAATATTGTAAAAAGATGGCAGATTTTATAAAGTCAATCAAAAAAAGAGATATACAGTATTTACAAAGAAGTATTATAATTGTGAAAAATACATATATTAAGTGGTTATTATGGTTGATATTTAAGTTAGAATCGCCTGTAGCACCAGTATATATAACTGATATACATCATGATTTTATGATAAATTTTATGTATATTAAGATAGTGAATAATGAGAAATTAACAGATGATGTTACAGTAATATACCCAAAATAAATTGAATTTATATTTATAATAACTTATAATTATAAATATGAATTATGCAAACGATTCTTGGAATAATGTAACGAAATATTTAAATATGGAAGAATCTCATAAATTACAAGTTAGTAAGGATTTTAAAAAAATATATCAAAATAAATACAATATAAGAATGCTTAAAGAAAAGTATTTTATCTATCTTAAAGATAATTGGGTTAAAAATAATCCAAATTCAGTAAATGTTAAGATATTAAGTTTAAGAGAATATATCTCTAACTTAAAAGTAGAAATTTATAGTGAATTTAAAAAAGATGATGTAAATGATATTAATGAAGAAAAATTATCAATATACTTTAATATATATAAAACTAGTGTAAAACAGATGAAAAAGTTATTATTGGAAAAAAATAAGAAATCAAAGCCTCACCAGCATCAAGCATATTATAATTCTGGAAGACAAGTATTTCACGATGTTTCAAGAGACGACCAATGGAGTGGATGGGGACAAGATTATGATTATTAGTTATAGGAATTCTTCAACTGGAACATAATGACCTATTTTTTGTTTTATTATTTGACGACAGCACATTATTTCTATGATTCTTTTTTTAATACTTAATATATTAGTGACTTCTTCAATTATATCTTTCATATTTGACATTACACCCCATTTACATAAAATACTATTACAACACATACATTCATTTAATCCAAAATGACGTAACCATTCTCCCTTAAGATTTAATAAGTCTAAATAATTATACTGATTTTGATTTAAATAATTTGATATCATAACTCTAGGGGGTTTAAATGGATATGACTTAGGGAAATTTAATATTATTTTAACTACATCTTCGTTAAACGTTGCTAAAAAAGTAACTACGCGTTGATCTCTTTCTATAAATATTGCCTTAGAATTCATAGTTGTATCATTAATATTTGTCCATGTATTTGTAATTTCTCTTTCGATTCTTCTTATAGCCATTATATTAATAATAAATTGATTTATATTTAATTTATTATTATCAATTAAAATGTTTATTCCAAATGATGTATGGAATATAATAAAAAAATATACAATAGATTATAATTTACTATGGTATAATAGTCGAAAAAACTCAATTGATAGAATACTATGGAATGAAAGATTTAAGAGGGTGATAAAAAATAATGTAATAAAACGATTTATATGTAGAGGAGAAAGAAGTCATTTTAATATAGTCAATGAATATTATCAATATGAAGATGGATTGGGAAGAACATGTAGAGAACTAATAACACAATGGATAATATTTCCTTAAAATAATCCTCTCACATATCCATACATTTTTTTAAGTAAAAATACATATGATAACATTAAAATTACAGAAATTATTATTGATATAAATAGTAACATAGCATTATCGCTAATATATGAAAATGTTAATAATGTAACACCGATTGAAGGAATCGCACCGGTAAATGGAAGAGGTATTGCGACTAATATAGAAAGAACAATTATCAATAATAACATTTTTTTCTTTAATACATCCGTATCTAATTCTTCAAATAATTTTATTTTAAAAAGATTTTTTATTTTATCTAAAAAACTAAATATCGACTTAGATTTTTTATTTATTATAATATTTTTTTTAATTTTATAGTTTAATATAAACTCAGGCAATATATCACTTGATGAATTAAATAATAATATTAATCCTAAAAACATCATGATTAGTCCAATGGGAGTAGTAGCACCTCCTAATGATAAGTATGGGGTAGGCATTGATGTTGGAATACTCAATATAAATATCATTATTATTAATCCTTTTTCCTTAAATATATCTAAAAATCTTTCAATGCTAATATCATCGCCTTTTATGTTATTTACTTTATTAATAAGGTCCATTTAATATATACTAAGAATTAAATATAATATAATTATAAATATGAGTAATAGTCCTAGTGGAGAAAGTAAAAATTCAATAAATAATATAAATAATAATTCAGTACAAAAACATACTCCTCCTGTAAAAGGTGAATATGGATATTATGATCATCGACTTAATTTGAGGGGCGATGGGAATTGGATAATTGAAGTCATTGAATCAAATACTAATTCTATCATTGGACCGATCGCATGTCATTATTCAATGCGAATGAGAATGACTAATGTTCCATTCATAACATGTAATGGACCAATACATAATGTTTATCATTACATAAGTGGAAACGGGGAAACTTTAAATTGATATATAACTATATTAAAATGTTAGTAATAAAAATGGAAAGTAAGACGGAACATAAATCACAACGTAATTATCCTCCTCGTGTGGGTGAGTGGTCATACTATGATTATCGTTCTTATAAAAAAAGAGATCCATATTGGATTATCAATATTGAAGGAAGAGAAGAAGATAAATTTGGATGTCATTATTCAATGACAGAACGTAACGAAGAACCTTTTATAAGTTGTTGTGGAAAGATAACGACAGTAAAATATATGCTAAACGGAGAATTACATTATTAGATAAATTGAATATAAAATTAAGTATAATATCAAATTTAAAAATGAATTATTTACCACCTGGAGTATGGGACAATATAAAATGTTATCAGATTGAATATAGAAAACATTGGAATATTAAAATGAAAGAATCATTCAATGAGATAGAAAATATCTATGAGTTGTATAGTTCAGCAATTCATCATAGAAAAAAAATGAGAGTATCATATTATTTGAATAAAAGAACAAATAATATAAATAAAAAACTTAGAGTTCATAGTTTCACATCATAATATAAATTGAAAAAAAATATAAAACTATATATTTTTTTATTACAATAATGGACAGAAAAGATATATCATATCCTCCAGTAGTAAAAGAATGGGCATATTATGACGATAGATGTCCATATTATAGAATGATAAATATAATGGAAAGAGATGAGGGAGTATTATTTGGATGTGTGTTTTCGAGTAAGGAAATATATAATGATACAAGATACATAAAAAGACATGGAACAATTCGTTCAATATTATCAGAAAAACTTATAAAGCGTGGCACGTATATAAAAGGTATTAATGAATTAGTCTATTATCATTAGTTTAAATTGATTCAGTCTAACTATATTAGACTTTTTTCATTCAAAATGGAATTCCCTGATGAAATATTCGTTGAGATAAAGAACTATATGTTAGGACAAGAATATTGGAAAAGAAAATTCTCAGAAAATTTTAAATTCATACATATATTTCAAGAAACAACGCGAACTATAAACAGTAAGCGGATAAAAAGAACCTGTCCAAAGATCGATAGAGTAAGATTGACTCGATATAGATATCCTTATACAAAGATAAAAGAAATTGAGACGCTACCGTGGGTATTTGACTATATGAATAAAAAAGAAATATATAGCGATTTAAATAAACATTTAGTAAAAATTACAATTAAATTTTATGATATGGATTGTAAATGTTCTAATTGCGACGAAAAAGAAAGAAAGAAAGATGAAATGTATTCTACAATGGATAAATTACGACATGAAATGAGACAACGAGAAACTAAAATATGTGAGGAATATTATCCAATAGCACAAAATAAAATGAGAAAATGGAGATTTCTATTGGGAAAATGTTTTACAAGAGAAC
>MDTC01083066.1_pt1 | contig 25291 bp, 23 predicted proteins | sample 811181 | NCBI WGS metagenome assembly MDTC01 (sample SAMN05326644, study PRJNA326480) | marine metagenome | isolation source: seawater | place: Pacific Ocean: North | collected 2011
CCAGGAGCGCACAATTCGGCCGCTCTCCCTCGCAGACTATGTTGGCCAGCAGGAAGTCAAAGAGCAGATGGAAATTTTTATCAGTGCGGCGAAAAAGCGCGCCGAGCCACTGGATCATACTTTGGTGTTTGGGCCTCCAGGACTCGGAAAAACGACGCTTGCCAATATTGTGGCTAATGAGCTGGATGTGGCGATCAAGACGACCTCAGGGCCGGTGTTGGAAAAAGCGGGTGATCTGGCGGCCATGCTGACCAACCTCGAGGAGGGGGATGTCTTATTCATTGATGAGATACATCGTTTGAGTCCCGCAATTGAAGAAATTTTGTACCCGGCGATGGAAGACTACCAGCTAGATATCATGATTGGTGAAGGGCCAGCGGCGCGTTCTATCAAGCTAGATTTGCCGCCATTTACCTTGGTTGGAGCCACCACGCGAGCCGGATTGCTGACCTCACCGCTGCGCGACAGGTTTGGCATCATTCAGCGCCTTGAGTTCTATTCGGTGGAGGAGTTGCAGAAAATTGTGGCCCGCTCAGCAGGTATTCTTGGTACCGAGATGACTAAAGAGGGGGCTGAGGAAATTGCGCGGCGATCACGGGGTACGCCCCGAATTGCGAACCGCCTGCTGCGCCGGGTAAGAGACTATGCCGAGGTGAAGCATGACAGCACAGTTGATAGTGATTCTGCCCATGCGGCCCTGGATATGCTCAGTATCGATAAACACGGCTTCGACCAAATGGACCGCCGCCTGTTACTTACCATGATTGAGAAGTTTGAGGGTGGTCCGGTAGGCATAGACAGTCTGGCGGCCGCGCTCAGTGAAGAGCGGGACACGCTCGAAGATGTAATTGAGCCATACCTGATTCAGCAGGGTTTCATCATGCGCACGCCGAGAGGGCGCGTGATTACTCAGTTTGCCTATCGCCACTTTGGCTTGAAGCCCAGCGCTGCGGTCGAAGATCTTTTCACCGACTCAGAGTAACCCTTGGTCTCGCGGGCGCTGACAGTAAACGTGGGACTGCTCGTGCTGCTGATTGCCACGTTTCGGTCACAATTTTTCAGCTTTTTGTCTCTTTCTGCTCGCCGCAGCGTTAGTTTTGCCCTGTTAAATGCGTTTTCCCGAAACTATTTCGCTGTTTGGCCGAATAATTGCCTGATACATGGACTTTACGCGAAAAATCGATGTCATACTCAATCGCTAGCACTGTGATAAGAAATACCTGGAGCCATCGAAGTGAATGAAGGACTAAGCCCGATCGATCTGATACTGGACGCCAGCCCTGCGGTGCAGATGGTGTTTTTGATACTGTTGGTGCTCTCAGTGGTGTCTTGGGTGGTTATCGTGCAGCGCTGGATGGTTTTTTCTGCAGCCCGAAAAGGTGTATTGAGCTTCGAACAGCGCTTCTGGTCTGGCATGGACCTCACTCAATTATATAAAGATGGTTCACAGATGCAGCAGGAGAACCTGCAAATTGTGGGCATGGAAAATATCTTCAGGGCAGGCTTCAAGGAATTTATGCGTTTACGGCAACAGGCCAGTGTCGACCGCGAAGCAATCATGGAAGGCGCCCAGCGGGCGATGCGGGTTGCCTATTCGCGGGAAGAGGAAAAGCTAGAGCGACATCTGGCTTTTCTTGCAACCGTAGGGTCGGTCTCTCCCTATATCGGCCTGTTTGGTACCGTAATCGGGATCATGAACGCCTTCCTTGGTTTGGCCAGTCAGGCGCAGGCGACGCTGCAGGTCGTCGCGCCGGGAATTGCCGAAGCCTTGTTTGCGACGGCTATCGGGCTGTTTGCGGCGATACCCGCCGTGGTTGCTTACAACCGCTATTCATCCACGTTGGATAACGTCACCAGCAGCTACATCACATTCAGTGACGAGTTCTCAAGCATCTTGCACAGACAAATTCATAGCGAATAAGGCCTGTGGCGAGGCGCTGGTAAACACCGATGGAAATAATGGTCCGCAAGAAACGCAAACCAATGGCAGAGATCAATGTCGTGCCGTATATCGACGTGATGCTGGTGCTTTTGATTGTGTTTATGGTGACGGCACCCATGCTGAATCAAGGCATTGATGTGGATTTACCCCAGGCCAGCAACGAGCCGCTGGATATCAATGAAAATCTTGAGACGCTCGTAGTCTCAATAACTGCTGCCGGCGAATATTTTCTGAGCATTGGCGCCGCTGGCGATGAGCGCGATTCAGTCTCTCTGGAAACCGTTGGCGAGCAGGTTAGTCGTATCCTTAACGCGAATCCGGGAATCCAGGTTTTAGTAGAAGGTGATACCGAAGCTGACTGGGGCGCGATGATTACACTCATAACGACCTTGAATCAGGCGGGTGTAACTAACCCGAATTTTATTACTCAGCCTGTTGACAGTATTTGATGACGCGTTTGTGCCTGGCAGTGAATTGAATGAACAACACGTTCAACAATTTGATCATTTACAATGGCTACCCACTGTCTATCGTGCTGGCGCTGGTTTTTCATATTCTGATCTTCTTGACACTGATTTATTTGCAGTCGACTTCTGAAGCCCAAAGTCTGGAATTGGTGCAGCCGACTATCATCAAGGCTCTGTTTATTGATGAGAATCCACAGCTCCGTAATCAGCAGTTGCGAGAGCAGCGTCGGCAGCAAGGGGTTGCAGATCAGAGGCGCCGGGAAGAGCGGCGTCAGCAGCAGGAAGCCGAGCAACAGCGACAGCGTGAGCAAGAAGCAGCTGAACAACAGCAACGAGAGCGGGAACGAGACCAAGCAGCCCAAAGTGAACGCGAAGAATTAGAGCGGCAGCGAGCCGAGCGGGAACGCAGGGAAAGCGAAGAGGTTGCCAGGCAACAAGCTAACGAGGAAGAGCGCAGGCGGAGAGAGCTGGCCGAACAGCAAGAGCGCCAAAGGCAGCAGGAATTGCTCCGGCAGCGCCAGCAAGAGGTTTCTGAAGCTGCGGCCGCAGAGGCAGCGAGAACAGAATATGAATTGGTACAGAGTGCCACTGCCCTGATTCAACAAGTGGTGCAGGAGAATTGGTCGCGGCCACCCAGTGCACGCAATGGGATGCGCGCTGTGCTGCAGATCAGGATGTTACCTACAGGTGAGCTGGTGGATGCGAATATTACTCAGTCTAGTGGTGACCCGGCATTTGATCGCTCAGCGGAAACTGCTGTAATTCGTGCCGCGCCATTTAGTGAGCTGCAGGATTTACCTATTAATGTTTTTAACGCGAATTTCAGATCCCTTTCACTGATATTCGAACCCGAGGATCTTTTGAATTGATCATGATAAACAGAGCCCTAGTACTTATCTTGTCATGTGCTTCGTTTTCCGCCCAGGCTGAATTGAGCATCCAGATTACGCAAGGCATAGATAACCCCATACCCATCTCTGTCGTCCCCTTTGCCTGGGAAGGCGCTGGTGTACTCAGTGAAAACGTGTCGCAAATTGTGATTGACGATCTTCAGCAGGTCGGCGAATTTAGGGCCCTTTCTCCTGGCAATATGCTGAGTCTCCCTAATGAAGAGAATGAAGTTTTTTATCGCGATTGGCGTGTATTGGCTCAGGACTACCTGCTGGTTGGGAAAATCACCCGAGCGACTGGCAGTCAGTTGGTGCAGGTGCAGTATGAATTTTTTGATGTGAACCGTGAATTGAAGCTAGCCGGTGAAATATTGACGGGAAGTGTTACCCAATTACGGGATATTGGGCATGAAATCAGCAATGTCGTGTTCGAGCTTGTGACTGGTACACGTGGCGCTTTTACAACCCAAATTCTTTATATCGTTTCTGAGGAAGTGGGAGGGCAAACGGTATTCAGATTGGAGAAGGCGGATTACGATGGTCAGCGGGCGCAAGTGCTGCTGGAGTCTAATGAGCCCATTATGTCTCCAAGTTGGTCGCCGAACGGCCAAGATATCGCCTATGTATCCTTCGAAACATCACTGCCGCGGATTTATACCCAAAATATCGCGACTGGTCAGCGTCGGCAGATTACCAACTATCCCAACATAAACAGTTCGCCGGTCTGGTCACCGGATGGCAACCGTCTGGCCATGGTGCTGTCTAAAGACGGCAGCCCCGACATTTATGTGCAGGACCTGTTGAGTAATGAGCTAATTCGCGTAACTGATCATCCAGCCATCGACACTGAACCTAGTTGGTCCAGAGATGGAAGCGCTATCGTCTTTATGTCCGATCGCACTGGCCAACCGCAGATTTACCAGATGGAGGTTGGGGCCAGTTCCTTCAACGTTGAACGGCTCACCTATGACTGCTTTCAGTGCATGAAAGGTCAGTTCCTGCCCGATGGGGTCAACATGGTGCATGTGCGCAGGGAAACCCGCCAGGACCCGAATTATCAGATCGCAATTTTGAATGTGGAGACTCTTAGGGTGATTACTCTGACGGATACCTCGCTTGATGAATCTCCCAGCGTGGCACCTAATGGCAGCATGATAATGTACGCGACGAAGTTCGCAGGTCGAGGCGTGCTGGACGCCGTATCCATTGACGGCCGCGTAAAATTCCGTTTACCATCCGAACGGGGAGACGTGCGGGAGCCAGCGTGGTCTCCCTTCTTTAATTAGAGCTTCAGTTAAACCGGAAACTGGCGATTGAATAGAGAAGAAGATAAAAGCATTAGCTGGTTATCACAATAGAGTCTTTGGAGGACTGAAAGAGTGGGATATCTACGAAATAATCTTTTCAGAGTCGGCCTTATGGCCATTTCGCTGTTTGCATTTGCGGCGTGCAGTTCCACTGGTGAAACCGATGATGCTGCCGGCGGAAGTCAATCCGCCTCTGCGGGCAGCTCAGCTTCCAGTAGCGCAGGTGCCAGCAGCGGGCGGCTAAGCGAGGAAGAGATGCGTGCGCAAAACGCATTGCGCCAGACAGTGTTCTATTTTGACTTTGATATTGCGGAGTTCAAGAACGAGGATCGTGACACGCTGACATTTCACGCCCGAGATCTTGCCGCCAATCCCGGTAAGCGAGTTCGCCTCGAAGGTCATGCCGATGAGCGCGGCACGCGCGAATACAACCTGGCGCTCGGCGAGCGTCGCGCTAACGGCATTCTGAATTACCTCATCGTGAACGGCGCGTCGCGGTCACAAATTGAGGTAGTTAGCTACGGCGAAGAACGTTCGGCCCAATCCGGCCAGACCGAATCGGCATATAGTCGTAATCGCCGCGTCGAGATCGTTGCTCGCTAATAGTCCATGAAAAAATTTCCCCTCGTCGCGGCACGAAATATCCTGATCGGCGGCCTGACCCTGGTTGCCGTTCCTTTCGCTGCGGCGCAGGGGGTAGGGGCTGTCATTGAATCTCAGCCCTCAATTCCTAGTCAATCCATTCCGGCAAATGCGGTTGCAGGCACACAGACTGCCGCCAGCAACGACGCGCTATCTTTGCTGCTGGATCAAAATCGACAGCTCCAGACAGAGATTCAGGCACTGCGTGGCATGGTTGAAGAGCAGGGGTTCGAAATTCGAAAATTACAGCGGGATTCGCTTAGTCGTTACACTGATATGGACGACAGGCTTCGATCCCTGGAAACCAGCGCCGCCGCGCAGCCCTCAATGCCCATCGGGGCATCGACTTCGCCTGGGATAGGTGGGCAGTCCTCTGTGCAAGGAATCCGTGCTGACGCCATGCCCACCATCGGTGGTGTGCGCAACTCCGGCAGTGCTGATACACCGACCACTGGGAGCGCGACAACTTCACCGACAGCTCCACTAACTGCAGCAGATCCGGCTAGCAGCAGGAGCGGCCGAGTAACCAGTCGCGGCACACTGCAACCCGCAGTATTGAGCGAGCAACAGCTATACCAGATGGCCTATGACTCGGTGATCAATAGTAATTTTGAGCGCTCAATCGCAGAGTTTGACCAGTATTTGAGTATCTATCCGCAGGGGCGTTTCGTTACCAATGCGCACTATTGGAAAGGTCAGGCTTACCTGTATTTGAATCGCTATGATGAGGCCCGTGATTCCTACGAGATTATTCTCGAACAGTTCCAAGAGTCGGCTAAGCTTCCCGATGCCATGTATGGGCTGGGCCTAGCTTATCAGGGTCTTGGCAATATAGCTCAGGCACGCCAATTGCTTAACGAGATCAAGCGTCGCTTTCCAAACACGGGTGTCGCCAACCTGGCCGATACGCGCCTGCTGAGCCTGGACTAGTCGCTAGGCTTGAAATCGATACCCAGCGGCCCTTGAATGCCGGTCTTTGATGTCTTAAGTGCTTGTATTATTCCTTGCTTAAAAAATGCCAGTGAACCCAGCAGCAACTCTTCGTATTACCGAGATATTCCATTCCCTGCAGGGTGAGGCGAGTACCGTCGGTAGACCTACGGTTTTTATCCGCCTCACCGGATGCCCGCTGCGCTGTCAATATTGTGATACCGCCTATGCCTTCGAAGGTGGCAGTATGTCTAAGCTGGAAGAAATCCTAGCGGAGGTGAAGCGCCTGGATTGCCAGTTGATAACGGTGACCGGCGGTGAGCCGCTGGCGCAACCAAACTGCATCCCGCTGCTGCAGTGGCTCTGCGAAGAGGGCTATCAGGTATCGCTTGAGACCAGTGGCGCAATGTCCGTGGAGAAAGTCGATCCCCGCGTTTCTATTGTGCTGGATCTTAAGACGCCAGGTTCCCATGAAGTTGATCGCAATGATTTGAGCAATGTTTCGCTAATTTCGCGGAAAGACCAGGTCAAGTTCGTCATTTGCAATAATCAGGACTACGTGTGGGCTAAAGCGAAGTTGTTGGAGTGGAATCTTTCCGAGCGAGCCGGCGAGGTGCTGTTTTCTCCGTCGTTTGAGGAACAGAATCCAGCCGAATTGGCAGAATGGATACTTGAGGATCACCTGCCGGTGAGAATGCAGATGCAGTTGCATAAGCTCCTGTGGGGTGAGGCAGCGGGCCGCTAGATGGCGCAGCGAGAATGGGCTTGGTGACAGTACAGATTCTAGATTGGTCAATAGATGAGTGAAAAAGCGATAGTTCTACTCTCCGGCGGTCTGGATTCCGCTACCTGCCTGGCGATAGCGAAGGACGCTGGCTATGTCTGTTGTGCGCTGAGTTTCGACTATGGCCAGCGCTCCAGCAGTGAATTGGTAGCGGCGGCCCGGATCGCGGCAGCGATGCAGGTTGCAGATCAACGGGTGGTGAAACTGGGCCTGGACGCAATTGGCGGGTCTGCGCTGACGGACAAGGCTTTGGATGTGCCGGAACAAGAGTCGGAGGGCATTCCAGTCACCTACGTGCCGGCGAGAAATACGGTATTTCTCGCCTATGGCCTGGCTCTGGCTGAGGCGATAGATGCTGCCACCATATTCATTGGGGTCAATTCACTGGATTATTCGGGTTATCCAGACTGCCGCCCTGAATATATCGAGGCCTTCCAGGCGATGATGGATCTGGGGACCAAAAAAGCAGTGGAGGGGAGCCCGATTTCCCTAAACACGCCGCTAATAAGCCTGTCAAAAGCCGAGATAATCAAAACGGGTAGCTTGCTGAACGTTGACTATAGCCTGACGGTATCCTGCTACCAGACCGATGACTGGGGCAGAGCCTGCGGCAGCTGCGATAGCTGCCGATTCAGGAGGCAGGGGTTTCTCGATGCCGGCGTCCCAGATCCAACAAAATATCAAGATTAATCAAGTCGCGGAGTCGAACCAAGCAATCAACAGATATAGCCCCGTCAACTCTTGAGTTTTTTATATTTGGTAGTACTATACCGGCCTCCCATGGGGCTTTCGCCCAGCCGGTATAGCAGTGGGCTGATTCCAGCGCGGTGATCGAAGTCTTAAGCGATGTGCCGGGAGAATTGTGTCTGACATTTTGTAAGTCGGGCACTCGTTACAATACACTTTTGCGGTATGGGTCGTTAGCTCAGTTGGTAGAGCACCGGGCTTTTAACCTGTAGGTCGTAGGTTCGAATCCTACACGACCCACCATATCTCTCGAGCTTCACTCTTCACTGCCATTTAAAGTTTAATGATGAGAACCGTTGTAGGTTCGAAAGCTGCGCCAGAGGCGAAGACAGCGCGAAGCGCTGCCCGCAGGGCGGGGATATTGGCCCAGCCATTTTCCAGATCCAGCCTGCTCAAGAACCCAAACCAACCCTCCAGCCCCAACGTATACTCAGGCTCAAAGCACAAACCGTGCTATGCTAAACTATCGTTGCAACTAACCACACAACTCGAACATAGATGTCTTCAATCCCCTCAAACCAGCTAGCCGCAGACCAAGCAGTGGTGTGTCAATTCCTGGATCGCACCGTTGCGCCTGAACAGCTATCACCGATCGAAGTCGCGGACTACAAAGACCGCATCACCCGCCTGATGCAAGAGAAAAACGCGCGTCTGGTCGCCCACTATTACACCGATTCCGTCCTTCAGGATCTGGCTGAAGAAACCGGTGGTTTTGTGGGGGACAGCCTTGAGATGGCCAGATTTGGCCATGACTGTGATGCGCAAATTCTGGTGGTTGCGGGCGTTCGCTTCATGGGCGAGACGGCCAAGATATTGTCACCAGATAAGACGGTTCTAATGCCCACACTTGAGGCCACTTGTTCGCTGGATATTGCTTGTCCAAAAGAAGAATTTGAGCCATTCTGTCATGCCCACCCGGACCGGGAAGTGGTTGTCTATGCGAATACCAGTGCCGCCGTCAAAGCGCAATCAGATTGGGTGGTCACCTCTAGTATCGCCCTTGAGGTTGTGGATCATCTCAAGGGACAGGGCAAGAAAATCCTCTGGGCTCCGGATAAACACCTTGGAAACTACATTCAGCTCACCACAGGGGCCGATATGCTGCTCTGGGATGCGGCTTGCATTGTGCATGAAGAATTTAAATATCGCGGTTTGCAGGATATGCGCTCGTTGTATCCAGAGGCTGCAATTCTTGCCCATCCCGAGTCTCCGCAAGCAGTGCTCGATATTGCCGATGTAATTGGATCGACTACCCAAATAATCAAGGCCTCCCAGAATTTGAGCAATAACGAATTCATTGTTGCCACTGACAAGGGGATTTTTCATAAGCTCCAGCAGTTATCGCCCAATAAAAAGTTCATCGTGGCACCAACAGCTGGTGACGATGCAAGCTGCCGAAGCTGTGCCCACTGTCCATGGATGGCAATGAATTCCCTTGATTCCATGCTGCGAAGCCTGGAGCAGTGCGATAATGAAATAGACGTGGACAGGGAGCTTGCGGAAGCCGCAATGCGACCTCTTACCCGTATGTTGAACTTCGCCAGTGAGCAGCACCTGGCGGTGAGGGGCAAAGCCTGATAACAGGTCAGCCGCTCATAGAGCGCTGCATATCTTCAACCTCTTTGATCTTCTGTCGCAGACGCGCTTCCACTGCTGGGTTGGCATCATTGTCAGTCTCTATGCGTAAGGCAAACTGCAGCTGTTGGCGAGCGTTGCGAAAATCAGAAATCAGCACGAAATATTCAGCACGCGCCTGATGTACCTTGCTGATGTCACCAGCCTGTCCCCAAGTCTCGGCGAGTTGATACCAAAGGTGATGGTCGCTGATGCGAACTTTGGTGTGATTCTCTATGACTTCAGCGGCGGCATTGTAGGCTCGAGACTCAACCAGCGCATCGACATAGGCCATGGTTAGGGCATGATTATCTGGATTGATTTCCAGGTGACGCTCAAGGTAGTTGATCGCACGCGCCGCTTCATTCTGCTTGGTATAGATTTCCGCCTGGGTCACCACAAGGCTGATCAGATTGGGATATCTGTCTAACAATGGGGCTAAGGTATCGGTCGCCTCGGCGTACTGTGCGTTTTCCCAGTAGGCGACGGCAAGCGCGTAGCGATTGGTTTCTTTGGAAAACTCGGTGGTGCTAGTCGCCAGATTCTGCTCCCAGTCAGCCACCAGAGCCTCCTTGTCGCGGGCATAGTGGGCCAGAACCCGAGTGCGCATAATCTGATAGGTGAGGCTGGGGAGGTAATCCCGAGGTGGGTAGCGGCGAGCCCGAATTCGGCTGTCGGAAATTCGGGATTCAGTTAAAGGGTGAGTTAATAGGAATTCCGGGGGTCTGCGGCCAAAACGATTTGCCGCCAGCAATTGCTCGTACATGCTGGCCTGCGCCCCGGGATCAAAACCGGCGTTAAACAGCGTGTCCTGACCAATGCGATCCGCTTCCTGCTCATTACTGCGGCTGAAACGCAGCTGACTATCCATGGCAAGTCCCTGCGCTGCGCCCAGTGCTGCTGCGCCGTGACCGCCATCCGAGGTCGCCATGATTAATACGCTGGCAAGTAGGGAGGCCATGTGACCAATCCGACCAGCCTGTGCTTCGTCAATGCCGCGAGCGAAATGGCGCTGGCTTACGTGGGCGATTTCGTGCCCCATAACTGAGGCAAACTCTGCCTCGGTGCGCGCATTGAGAAATAAACCGGTATTCACGCCGATTATGCCGCCTGGCGCTGCGAAGGCGTTGATTTCCTCGCTGTCGATAATGACGAAGGACAGGCGCCGATCTTTGAGCTGGCTCCTGGCTGCTAGTTTATATGATACGTTCTCTAGGTAGGTGTTGAGCAAGGGGTCCGGTATAGTCGGAGCGCCGCGGCGCAACTGGCTCAGGAATTGCTGCCCCATAGCATATTCCTGATCCAGGGAAACTGTGCCTGAAATCCTGTCGCCGAGACTGGGTAGTGCCGGCTGAGACAATGCGTGAGCTGCGCATAAGGTAAGCGCTGGAATACCAAATTTGGGGATGTACATAACTATAATAACGTTACTTTATCCCCATCAGACTACCACAAGTAAGGCCCTCTGTATGAGTCGCTTACCGCCAGATTGGTGGGGTTTATCTGGGGCTGAACGTAGTCATCGGGGGCGGTAGCTTGGTAAAATGGAGACAATATGAAAAATGTTGATGTAGAACTGGATGTCACCGGGCTTTCTTGTCCCATGCCGCTGCTGAAAGCTAAGTTAGCGCTCAATAATATGGAGTCTCAGCAGATATTGAAGGTGGTAGCCACTGATCCGGGCTCCGAAAAAGACTTTCAACTGTTCGTGGACCAGAGCGATCATAAGATCCTCGATGTCCAAAAGGACGATCAGGCTTACTTTTACTGGATCCGCAAGGGCTGAGACAGCCAGGGGGCGACCACGCCGAGCATGAAGAAGCTAGTCAACGATTTCTTTGATCGATATTTCCACGACGAAGAATCCATCATCCTGCTGTTGCTCCTCAGCGCTGGGCTTGCGGTTTTGTTAATGCTGGGCAGCGTGTTAGCGCCGCTAATCGCAGCTGTCATTATTGCCTATCTCATGCAGGGCCTGGTTAATCTGCTGCTCCGTTACGGTGTCTCAGGGAGGATTGCCTTTCTCGCTGTCTATACCCTATTCATTGGCCTGTTTCTGGTGTTATTGCTTTATTTGATGCCGAGAGCCTGGAATCAACTGCGTCGGCTGGCCAATGAAATCCCTAATCTGCTTACCGACTGGCAAACCGCCTTGATGGCGCTGCCGGAAAACTACCCCAGCCTTTTTTCAGAGGCTCAAGTCCAGGCGTTCATTGAGGGGCTTGGTGGGGAAATAGGCGGTTTTGGCCAGACCATTGTCGAGTATTCGCTGGCGAGTCTGCCAAGTGTGTTCGGCTGGATGATTTTCCTAGTATTGGTGCCGATCCTGGTGTTTTTCGTCATGAAAGACAAGGATGACCTGGTTCTGTGGGTCGGTAACTTCTTGCCGCGCAACAGGCCATTGATGAGCCGGATATGGAAGGAAATGGATGGGCAACTCTCTAACTATATTCGTGGCAAGGTTGTTGAAATCTTCTTAGTGGGTGGGGTGGCCTACATCCTGTTTGTCATAATGGGGATAAATTACGCCTTGTTACTCTCTGTGTTAGTGGGGATATCAGTTATTGTGCCCTATATCGGCGCCACCGTTGTGACCCTGCCTGTGATGGCCGTTGCCTACGTGCAGTGGGACATTGGGGGCGAATTCTATACGATTCTTGTTGGCTATCTGATACTCCAGGTCGTTGACGGCAATGTGTTGGTTCCGGTGATTTTCTCCGAGGCCAACGATCTTCACCCTGTGGCTATCATTGCGGCGGTGCTCGTATTTGGTGGTATCTGGGGTATGGCCGGCGTGTTTTTCGCGATCCCGCTGGCAACTTTTGTCAAGGCGATCGTCAATGCCTGGCCCAGTCGGGTGCAGTCCAAGGCCTAGTGCTCGCCAGCATGACTCACTTACTTGCCCTGTGGTAAAATTCTGAATAATCCAAAGGCATTATTTTAAAGCTCAGCCAGCAGGCGCTAATGTTGAGCAGCAAGAACTCGGTGGCTAGCCTGTCTCCCCAACCATTGTCTCCAGCAGTTTGCGAATAGGAAAGCCCTTGTACGAGCGAATTCAAGGTAGTTTAGTTGCAATCGTCACACCCATGGAAAAATCCGGGGCGCTAGATCTTGCCCGTTTCGACCAACTGGTGGAGTGGCATATTAAGAGCGGCACCAATGCCATCGTTGTTGTTGGTACCACAGGCGAGTCGGCGACTCTCAGTGCCACGGAGCACTGTGTCCTGGTGGCCCATTGTGTAGCTGTCGTAAATCAACGCGTGCCTGTGATAGCAGGGACCGGTTCAAATAGCACCCAGGAAGCCCTGGAGTTCACTCAGAGCGCCAAGGATTATGGTGCAGACGCTGCGCTGCTGGTGACGCCGTACTACACCAGGCCATCTCAGGAAGGCCTTTTTGAGCACTTTAAACTCTTGGCAGAATCAGTAGATATCCCGCAAATACTGTATAACGTGCCAGGACGCACAGCTTGTGATTTGCACATCGATACCGTTGAAAGACTGGCTCAGTTGGAAAACATTGTTGGGATTAAGGATGCGACCGGTGATCTTAACCGAGGTCGGGAGTTGATTGAGCGCTGCGGCGACGAGCTTACCATTTATAGTGGTGAGGACGGCATTGCCAGGGAGCTTATTTTGGCTGGTGCAGACGGTACGATTTCGGTGACGGCTAACGTAGTGCCGGCACTTATGGCAAAAATGTGCGCAGCAGCATTGGCCGGTGATCAGAATGAGGCGGAAAGGTTGGATGCCGCCCTGGCCATGCTGCACCGCGATTTATTCCTAGAAGCAAATCCTGTACCGGTCAAATGGGCGTTGGCGCAGATGGGGCTGATTGGCCCCGGGATTCGACTTCCTCTGGTGGAACTCAACGCAGAATTTCACGTCCAAGTATTGCAGGCCCTTGAAGCTGCGGGAATACCGATACCCGCTGCGCCTTAAGGATCATTGTTATCGGCTGCCATTGGGAGCTACTAGCCTCAAACAGCAACCAACCGAAAAAAGACACCGAATATGTTCAGTAGTAGAACCAGCAATAACGGCATACCCATATTGGTACAGAAGATAATGAGACCAGGCTTGCTCGCAGTATTTGGCCTGACCCTGGGCGCTTGTCGCTTTATAGGCGGCGAAGACGGTATGCTGAGCGAAATAGGGATAGGTGGCGAGGAGGGTTTGTTCAGTGATGATGGAGGATACCAGGCCGCTGAGATCATCCCAGACATGCGCATTCCCCCAGAGCTGGACAGCTACACGATTGACCAGCTTTATGTGATCCCTGAACCATTTTCACCAGACGCGACAGCGTTCGAGGAAATTCCGCTACCGAAGCCGATCGAAGAGCGCCGCCGAGAGGGTGTCATCATTCAGAGTCTTTCTGGGGTGCGCTGGATTCTGATAGATGCGACGCCCGGTCAGGTTTGGCCGCTTATCAGAGACTATTGGACTGAACTTCAAATTGCACTCGACTATGAAAACCCCAGTGCGGGTATCCTCGAAACTGCCTGGGTAGAGATAGGCAGTGATGAGGAAAATCGACATAAATACCGCATCCAGATCGAGCCGGGTTTGCATTCAGGATATGCTGAAGTTTACGTTCTCCATCTGCAGAATTTGCGGAACGATCCTATTCCCACCGTTATCACCTGGCCAGAAGAATCCTCTTCGGTGGACCTGGAACAGGATATGCTGCGTTCGGTGTCACAGTTTCTTGCTGATCGCAATGATATCTATCAGGCGTCATCAGCGAGCCTGTTGGCCGGGACCATTCAGGCCGAGAGCAAGGCAAATATCATTGCCGGCGTCTCTGGTGATCCGGTCTTAGAATTGAAGGTGGATTATAACCGTGCCTGGGTTCAGATCCGTCAAGCCTTGCAAAGCGCGAACATCAATATCGTGGATGAGAATAGAGACCAATCATTCTTTAGCGTGCGATTTGCCGGCATTGCAGAAGAGCAGGATAAGCCGGGTTGGTTCGGCAGAATTCTGGGTCGCGATGGTGAGGTCGAAGAAAGTGAAGAGCAGGATTTCAGCATCCGCTTGCTAGAAACTGGCAATGTAGTCAATGTCGTTACAGAGGCGCTCTTGAGCAACCCGGGCGCCAGCCAGCTCAATCAGGAACTACTGCAGGTTATTAATGATAACTTGTCATGATCTGTCAGCCAGTCTATTCACTTTTTCTCCTGGCGCTAATTCATGAGTAGTGCTCTACTTGCGGGCTTGCTCTTCGCTCTTTTAATCGTCGCGTCTGCTTCAATATTGCTTTTGCAACAGAGGTTAAATCGCCATCGTGTCGATGCGGCCGGGCTGACCGAGAGGCTAGGCGCCAAGGAGCGTGAGCTGGCGCATTTGACCGCAGAGCATGCTGCGATCAAGCAAGAGCTAACTAATAACACTGCCGAGCTGCAATCCAATCGGGAAGATCTAACGCGTCTGGTAACTAGTATCGACCTGGAGCGATCTCAGTTTAAGGACAAGCTGGATCTACTGAACCAGTCCAAAGAGCAGCTTGGTGAGACGTTCAAGAACATGGCGAACGAAATTTTTGAGGCTAAAACCAAGAGCTTTAGTGAGAGTAGCAAACATAATATCGCGACTTTACTCAATCCTTTGCAGGACAAAATAGCGCAGTTTGAAAAACGAGTCGAAGAAACCTATGACAAAGAATCCAAGGAAAGGTTTTCTCTGGCTCGGGAAATAAAATCCCTGCAGGAATTAAATAATCGTATCAGCCAAGAGGCGGTCAATCTCACCAACGCCTTGAAGGCAGACAATAAGGCGCAGGGCACGTGGGGTGAATTTGTTCTTGAATCTATCCTGGAGAAATCAGGTCTGGTAAAGGGAAGGGAATATGAGGTTCAGGTCAGTCTCAAGGCTGAAGATGGCAGTAAATCCCAGCCCGACGTCGTGGTTCACTTGCCAGAATCGCGAGATATAATCGTCGATTCCAAGGTGTCGCTCACAGCCTGGGATGCGCTCTGTTCGTGTGATGAGTCAGGGCTACGTGAAGAGCTGCTGAAACAGCACATAGCGTCCATTCGTCAACACGTTAAATCATTATCGGGAAAGGATTATCAAAAACTTGCCGGCATTAATTCGCTGGATTACGTTTTCCTTTTTATGCCGATAGAGGCCGCTTACAGCGCTGCGATGCAGGCTGACAAAGATTTATTTCAGTTCGCGTTTGAGAAAAACATCATTTTCGTGGTGCCCACCACCTTGCTGACCACATTAAAAACAGTCCAGAATCTGTGGCGGCTGGCGCAGCAAAATCAAAACGCCAATGAGATCGCTGACCGAGCCGGCGCCTTATATGACAAATTCGTAGCCTTCGTCGATGACCTAGATGAAATAGGTCACCGCATCGATGCGACCAGAAAAAGTTTCGACAAGGCGCAGATCAAACTGGTTTCAGGGCGTGGCAATCTGATTCGCCGGGCAGAGCACCTGAAAGAATTGGGGGCCAAGACCTCCAAGAAACAGAAAACAGGATTAATTGAGGCGGGCAACGCAGACGCGCTAATTGACTCTCCTGCCGCCGACGCCGAGCCAGAAGAAGGCAATGCTAGCGAAGAAAAAACACGCCACTGATCTGGTGCATGAGCTGGATGGGTTGTTGAATCCAGTCAGGGAATTTTTGCGCTGTGAGACGCCGCCAGAGTGGGTCGAGGCTGCGCTTGAGCAACAGCAGGTCTTGCTCATAGATCATGCGAATTGCGAGAAGAAAGCGGCAGCCACGGCGATGCGCCTCATGTATCGCTATACGGAGAACCCAACGTTATTAAGCAAAATGTCGCAGCTGGCGCGCGAAGAGCTACTGCATTTTCAGCAGGTCGTAGAGCTGATGTCAGTGCGGCATATCAGATATCGGCAGATTGCGCCTTCAAGATACGCAGCGGAACTACGTCAGAACATCTCCGATCCCGAAAATTTGGCTCTGATCGATACGCTCATTATTGGCGCCTATATTGAAGCGCGGAGCTGCGAGCGCTTTGCCCTGCTGGTGCCAGCGCTAGACGGAGAACTGAGCAAATTTTATCGCAGCCTGCTGCGTTCCGAAGCGCGGCATTTTCAGGACTATCTTGATCTTGCGAAATCTACTCAGCACCCACTAGTGCAGGACCGCATAGGCTTCTTCGGCGATGTCGAGTGTGAATTAGTGTTGCGACCAGACCCCCAATTCCGTTTTCACAGCGGCTTGCCTTTAGTCTCTTAGCGAGGCGCGTGCTTAGTCACTGCAGACTGCTGGTTCGGACAATTTGTCCCCCAACTGCTGTCGCAGGCTTACCAGTTGATCACAGGGGACTGTAAGGTTGCCATCGAGTTTCACTGAGGTGAGGCTGGGGATGTTTAATAAGGGGCTGATGTCATTGACCTGATTGCCGGCAAGATTAAGCCCGCTCAACTGCCGCAGGTTTTCAAGCGGCGTAATATTTGTAATCAAATTATTACCCAGATCCAAAAAGCGAAGCTGTATAAGTTGTCCGATGTTATCAAGCTCCCTGATTTCAGAATTGGCGCATGACAAGACACTGAGCTGCGCAGGGCTATCCAGATTCTGCTGCCGCAATGCCAGATTTATGCAGCCCTGCAAGTCAGCATCCAGCACCTCGCTCCCCAATAAACGTCCGCCGGGATCGTAAACCGCGCGGTTATTTACCGACACAGCCATGGGCTGCGAGCAGGCTGCAAATACACTGCCCAGCAGCAAGAATATAAGAGCTCTATAAACACAGCTTGCCTTAGGCCCAGGCCCCGGGGGGTGATGGGGGGTGGCTGTGTGGAAATTCATCTGCGTCCCGGTTAGTATGCGCATCTCACTACTTCAGACGGGTAAATTGACTGGCTGCGAGTAATTGTCCAATGAATTTAAGGAAATTGGTATGAAAACATATTCTGTGTTTGTAAGGCTCTTACTCGCGGTAACTACGCTGGGTACGATGCTCTCCGTATCGGCGCAGTCAGACATAGATCTGGAGAATACAGACAACCAGGTGGGCTACTCCATCGGCGTAAACATCGGGGATAATCTGGTGCAGCAAGGCATCACGGCAGATGTTGAAATGGATGCCTTCATGGCTGGTTTCAGCGATGCCCTGGCCAACGAAGTGAGAATGGATGAGGCCGCAATGATGGCCGCTATCCAATCCTTCGTTGCGGAGCAGCAGGCTGAAGCAGAAGCGGCGGTTGCCGGCAATCTCGAAGCAAGTGCAGCGTTTCTGGCTGAGAACGGGCAGCAGGACGGTGTGGTAACGCTGGCTTCTGGTTTACAGTATACGGTGCTTGAATCGGGCGATGCTGGCGCTGCGTCTCCGACTACAACCGATTCCGTGCTGGCACATTACCATGGTACTTTGACAGACGGCTCCGTATTCGACAGTTCCGTTGAGCGCGGTCAACCTGCGACATTCGGTGTGTCTCAGGTCATTACCGGGTGGACAGAAGCGCTGCAGTTGATGAAGGTTGGGGACAAGTGGCGCCTTTTTATTCCACCTAATTTGGCCTACGGCGAAGCGTCGCCGACACCAGCTATCCCTCCTAATTCTGCTCTGATATTTGATGTTGAATTATTGGAAATTCGCTAGGCAAGCATTGAGTCTAGACTGACACTATGAGTCAGAAACGTTTTAACAGCGATCTGCTGGATTTTCTGAATAACTCGCCCACGGCATTTCATGCCGTGGCGAGCCTCTCCCGAATGCTCGAAGCGGCAGGGTTCACACGGCTTTATGAAGGTAAGAGCTGGCAGCTGGAATCCAGCCAGGGTTATTACGTTACCCGAAACGATTCTTCAATCATCGCCTTTAGGCATAATGCCAAATCAATGCTTGAGCATGGCATTCGTCTGACCGGCGCACACACTGATTCACCCTGCCTAAAAGTAAAGCCTCACCCCGAGATTCGCCGCCAAGGTTATCTACAACTTGGGGTTGAAGTCTACGGTGGCGCGTTGTTTGCACCCTGGTTCGATCGAGACCTTTCCCTGGCAGGTAGGGTTAATTACCAAACTAAACAGGGTGAATTGCGCGCCTGTTTGATAAATATGCGTGATCCAGTGGCGATTATTCCCAGCCTGGCGATCCATCTCTTTCGCGGGGTGCATGAAAACCGGAGCATTAATCCCCAGCAGGAGTTAATGCCGATTCTGAGCCAGCTCGGCGAAAAGGAAAAATTCAGTTTTGACAGCCTGTTACTGAAGCAGGTTAAGAAGCAGGCAGCGCACCGCAACGCTCAGAAAATCCTGGCGCATGAACTCTTTCTTTATGACACGCAGGCGCCGGCGCTGGTTGGACTTGGAGAGGAATTCATTGCATCCGCCCGTCTGGACAACTTGCTGAGCTGCTTTCTGGCGTGTAGGTCATTGATTGCTGCAACAGGAAAACACGCTTCTCTGCTGGTCTGCAATGACCATGAAGAGGTCGGAAGTGGCTCCAGTTCAGGTGCCCAGGGCCCGTTTCTCAAAGCTGTGTTACAGCGAATGAGTCAGCATTGCGGCGATGAGTCGGACTTGCTGCAGCGGATCGTGAGTAACTCAACCCTGATTTCAATAGACAATGCCCACGGTGTGCATCCCAACTATTTGGCCAAGCATGATGACGCGCATCGCCCGCTACTCAACGCAGGGCCCGTCATAAAGCTGAACGCCAATCAGCGCTACGCCAGCAACAGTGAATCGGTCGCCTTGTTCAAATCTATCTGTGAAAAAGCCAAGGTTTCCTATCAGTCGTTTGTAATGCGTAACGATATGGCCTGCGGTAGTACCATCGGACCGATCACCGCGACAGAGACGGGTATCAATGCGATCGATATTGGGGTAGCGACCTTTGCCATGCACTCCATTCGCGAGCTGGCGGGTGCTAAAGATGCCTATCTTTTGAGTAAGGTGATAACGGCTTTTTATTCGCGTTAGTTTGTTTGCGCTTGCCATCCTTTTAATTCATCTGGCTGTTTAGTTCTGGTGACCCCTTTGCTGCCTTTGCCAAAACCTTACAGGTGACAGTAATTCTAACTGCTCGCTTGTTGCAGGCAGATCTTCCCCGGTAATCTGGGCAGCAACGATTTCGCCTGCCATGGGGCAGGTGGCAAGCCCGCTGGAACCATGGCCCGTATTAATATATAGGCGTTTACAGCCGCGCCGGAACGCTTCGGGCACGGCTGCCTCTTTCAGCCTACCGATCATCGGCAGGCGATCGGCTGGGTTGGCTCGCTCGCGCTCAAAGTTTTCCAGGCATTCGATTGGTGAGTTTGCCGACAGATTCAGCATGCTGCGTAGCGCTGTGATGTTTTCCGCGCTGGCATCAGTCATTGAGGCCTTATTCAGGCGCGAGCGAGTGTAAGTGGCAGATATCAGCTGTGTTTGCTTTTGTTCAGGAAAAATTGAGCGTAATCCAGACTCTATATGGTTCTTCAGTTTACCGCCTGGAATCGTGGTGATGCGGGAGCTTGTGCCAGTTGTGAATTCTAGCTTGGCGGCATTTACCAGGGATAGTTGGTCAACAAATGGAGGGCTGGCTAATACCAGGTTCTCGGCAATGCCCAGCTGTTTGTCATTATGATCTAGGCAGCGCCAGTTAGAGCCGTCGTACTCAATTCGATGTATGTGTGAATTGAATTTTGGCGCTATACCGGCACTGGCGGTTAGGGCCTGACATAACTGCATCGGGTTTACCCAGCCACCGTGGCGAAACCAAATGCTGTGTTCCTGCTCGAGTGAAAAAATTTCGTCGCCGTAGATATGTGCCAGCTTTTCAAAGTTAAGCGGTTTACGCCGATTCATCGCGCTACTTAGTTGCCTGATGCCGCAGGCGTGCCAATCGAAATTCGTGTCTTGCTGAAGCTGGATTAGCCAACGCAGGGCAAATAGATAGGATTGCATGTAAAACTGCGCCACGGAGTTGGCTTCATTAAATAAACGTAAACGCAGGGACAGTTGCGGAATGCCGCTGGCGCCTGCGCCGAAATCCACGCCGCCATCAATCAGGGTGACGCGAAACCCTCTGGCGCTGAGCGCATATGCCGTAAAGCAGCCAGCCAGACCGGCGCCCACTACCATTGCAGACTGTGTTACTTGCTGTCGCTGTCTGCGCTTGGGGCTTTCCGGATAGGTGGCAGTGATCATATGGCGTTTATGTTGCCACCCCTGACTGCGACTCACGTCGAAACCAGCAGCTTGCAGTCCTCTGCGCCCCCGTCCCGCGCTGCTGTAGGTGGCCAGGCTAGTATGCTTATCGCTGTGTGTTGCCAGTTGTTTTAGCAGGGCCTCTTGCCACAGTTCAGGATTAACGCGCGGACTGAAACCGTCCAGATACCAGGCGTCGATGGCTGGGGAATTAGGAGACCTTAGTGCCATGTATTGAGCAGCATCGCCGATGATCAGATCCAGCGTAATGTCCTGAGTCAGTCGAATACGATGGATACCCTGCAGCAGGAAACGCCAATTTGCTTGCAGTTGCTCTGAAAGAGAATCAAAGTCTGCGCAGTTGCTGCTGCGGCTGGTTCGCCAGGCGCTGTGGATTTCCTCGAGTGCAGATTTATCGATGGGGAAGCGCTCGTAACCGACATAATGTAAGTGTCTCCAATCGGGGTGGCGATGCTCAAGTTGCTGCCAACAGCGGGCAGTCAGCAGAAAGTTAAGACCCGTGCCAAAGCCCAACTCTGCGATTAGAAATTGGCGGGGATGGTCTGGGGAAACCTGCCATCTTTGCCGCAGACGATTGCCGTCAATAAATACATGTTCACTTTCTCCCATGGGGTTGTCGCTGCTGTTGTAGATATCATCAAAGCGCTCTGATCTCGGCTTGCCTGGCTCAATCATGTTCAGCATTGGTGGCTCGATCATGAAACTGGCAGCCAGTTTGTTGGGAGGAGTAGGCATTGCTAGAGTGGGGTTTCCTGTGACGCGGTGGCTAAAACTGCAGGAGTTGGATTGTCGCAAGAATTTGCGCTGGCCGCTTGCGGAATTTATTCCGATTGCGTTTGTCAGACATCACCCGCTCACTGCTTGGGTCGCTGGTTTCGACCGGAGATTCAGGTAAAATGCGCGTTTTCTCGACGGGACAGGGAGTATCAGGTTGGAGATTAACAGCCAATTAACCACTCTAAAGGACATTTCAGAACGCACTGACAGCCTCAGGGGGTATCTTTGACTATGAGGTGAAGAAAGACCGCCTGGCGGAAGTGGAATTAGAGTTAGGTGAGTCATCGGTCTGGGAACGACCCGAATACGCGCAGGCTCTCGGCAAGGAGCGATCAGAATTAGAGGCTGTTGTACACACGGTGGACAAGCTTCACACCGGAATCTCTGACACGGAAGAACTGTTCGCGCTTGCCCAGGAAGAGTCGGATGAGGAGTTACTACAGGAAGTTGACTCTGATCTTGAAAAGTTGCAGGAGAGCCTGCAGGCATTGGAATTCAGGCGCATGTTCTCAGGCTCCATGGACAGCGCTAATGCTTACCTGGATGTCCAGGCTGGCTCTGGAGGAACTGAAGCCCAGGACTGGGCGGAAATGCTGCTACGCATGTATCTGCGCTGGAGTGAGGCGAAAGGGTTTAAAGCGGAGCTTTTCGAAGTCTCGGGCGGCGACGTGGCTGGAATCAAGAGTGCCACACTGCACATCCAGGGAGATTTCGCTTTCGGCTGGTTACGTACCGAAACGGGCGTACATCGCCTAGTCAGAAAATCGCCGTTTGATTCAGGGAATCGCCGCCATACTTCTTTCGCCTCAGTTTTCCTCTCACCGGAAATTGCCGATGATATCGAAGTAGATCTTGATATGAGTGATGTGCGAATCGACACCTACCGCTCTAGCGGGGCGGGTGGACAACACGTCAACAAGACTGACTCGGCGGTACGCCTCACCCATGAGCCCAGCGGTATCGTGGTGCAGTGTCAGAGCCAGCGGTCACAGCACAAGAACAAGGACATGGCCATCAAGCAACTGAAGGCTAAACTTTATGAGCTTGAGGAATTGAAGCGCAAAGAAGAGATGCAGTCCATCGAAGAGTCAAAAGCAGACATTGGCTGGGGTAGCCAGATACGCTCTTATGTCCTGGACGCTTCTCGCATCAAGGATCTGCGCACGAATGTGGAAGCCACTAACACCGGTGCGGTATTGGATGGTGACCTGGATAAATTTATTGAAGCTAGTCTCAAGATGGGACTGTAAACGCCAACCGGACATTAATATGGCTGACAACAACGAATCAAATCTCACGGCAGATGATGAGAATAAGCTTATCGCTCAGCGCAGGGAAAAACTGCAGCAGCTGCGTCAGCAGCGAGAAGCGTTCCCCAATGACTTTGAGCGCAAGCATCGTTCGGCAGAATTGATCGAAGAGTTCGACGGCAAGGCTGCTGATGAGCTCAAGCAGCTGGCGCCTCCGGCAGTCGTCGCTGGCCGCATCATTCGCATGCGCGGGCCATTTGTCGTGATTCAGGATGGATACGGTCAGATGCAGTTGTATATGAACAACAAGAGCTTCGATGAAGCCATGGCAGCGGAGTTAAAGAGCCTTGATCTCGGCGACATTATTGGGGCTGAGGGTGAGGTCTTTAAGACCCAGAAGGGTGAGCTCACCGTCCGTGTTGCCGAATTTCGTTTGCTGACTAAGGCGTTAAGACCGTTGCCAGACAAGTACAAGGGGCTGAGCGACACAGAGACCCGATACCGTCAGCGTTATGTGGATTTGATCGCGAACGGTGAGTCTCGCAGGGTATTTGCGCTGCGATCACAAATCGTAAGATTCATCAGGGAATATTTTCATGAGCAGGGTTTCATGGAAGTTGAAACCCCAATGATGCAGGTTATTCCGGGCGGTGCTACCGCGCGGCCGTTCATCACACATCATAACGCCCTGGATCAGGATATGTATCTCAGGGTCGCGCCTGAACTGTTTCTCAAGCGTTTGACCGTTGGTGGTTTCGAAAAAGTGTTTGAACTCAATCGTAACTTCCGCAATGAGGGGCTTTCGACCCGGCACAATCCAGAATTCACGATGCTGGAATTCTATTGGGCCTATGCGCGCTACGAAGACTTAATGGATCTTACCGAAGATTTATTTCGGCGCATCACGGAGGAAGTGCTGGGGACCGCCACAGTGGTTTACCAGGGTGTGGAATACAACTTTGCGCAACCCTTCGCGCGTTTGACAGTGGAAGCAGCGGTGCGCGAAACCTGCAAGCTCAACGATGCGGTGAAGCTTGATGATCTAGATCAAGTCACTGCCGCGGCAGACAGGCTCGGTGTGGTTTTTGATAAGAGCTGGCCGAAAGGCAAAATTCTCATGGAGATCTTCGAGCAGCGTGTCGAGGAGACGCTGACGCAGCCAACCTTCATCACCCAATACCCGACCGAAGTGTCGCCACTGGCGCGACGCAATGAAAAAAACCCTGATGTGACTGACAGGTTTGAGCTGATCATTGGAGGCAGAGAGTTAGCCAATGGTTTCTCTGAGCTGAATGATCCAGAGGACCAGGCAGAGCGCTTCAAAGCGCAGGTGGCTCAGAAAGATGCAGGTGACAAAGAGGCGATGCACTATGATGATGATTACGTCACGGCCCTTGAATACGGCATGCCGCCAACGGCTGGCGAGGGAATCGGGATAGACAGACTGGTAATGTTGTTTACCGATTCGCCTTCAATAAAGGATGTCCTGTTGTTTCCCCATATGCGCCCGCAGCATGAAGACCGCTGAGACAGTATCCGCGAATCGGGAAATTAAGCTGAAAGCGTCCTGGCGCCAAAAGTTGGACGATCAGTTTCAGGCGGACTATATGCAGGCACTGCGGCAGTTCTTGCTTGCAGAGAAGGCGCTCGGTAAGCACATCTTTCCACCCGGGGACGAAATTTTTTCGGCCCTGAATGCAACTGACTTTGATGCGGTCAAGGTGGTGATACTAGGGCAGGACCCCTACCATGGTCCTAGGCAAGCCCACGGCCTTTGTTTTTCTGTTAAACCGGGTGTGCAGGTGCCGCCGTCACTCAAAAACATCTACAAAGAATTGCAGGCCGATGTCGATTTTGAAGTACCCTCCCATGGCTGCTTGCAGGATTGGGCGCAGCAGGGTGTATTGTTGTTAAATGCGGTGCTGACGGTTCAGGCGGGTCAGGCCGCGTCTCACCAGGGCAAAGGTTGGGAGCGTTTTACAGACGCTATAGTAGGACTGCTGAACAAAGAGCGGGAAGAGCTGATATTTATGCTCTGGGGTAGTTATGCACAGAAGAAGGGTGCGATTGTTGATCGCGATCGCCATCTGGTGCTGCAGTCACCTCATCCTTCTCCTTTGTCTGCCAGTCGAGGGTTTTTCGGTAATCATCATTTTTCCAGGGCGAATTCATACCTAGAGTCAAAAGGTAAACGGGCAATTGACTGGCAGTTGCCCATGCAGGTTTCAGCTTAGGTTTTTACTATGACAGATCGTGCACAAGTTATTGTTGGGGCGAGTCACGCAGGTGTCTCATTGGCGCTGCAGTTGCGGCGAGAGGGTTGGGAAGGGCCAATACAGCTGGTGGGTGCAGAAAAAGAATTGCCCTACCACCGACCGCCTCTATCCAAGGAATTGTTAAGCGGGAAAAAAGAGTTAGATGCGATACGACTGCGACCGGAAAAAGTTTATGCAGACAACGATATTGATCTCCTGCTTGGCAACACCGCATTAAAGATTGATAAGGAGCAGCGCTCTCTGCATTTGCACGATGGCCGCGCGCTGCAGTATGAAAACCTGGCTTTGTGCACAGGGGCCAAAGTGCGTCAGCTCCCATCGGCCTTAGATTCAGAGCGAGTCCTTTATCTGCGCGCGGCGGCAGACGTGGCGCAACTGCAGGCGTTGGCTAAACCTGGAAAACACGCCGTGATTATCGGCGGGGGCTATATCGGACTCGAGGCAGCCGCGGTGTTACGTAAAATGGAGCTTGAGGTGACCGTGCTTGAAATGGCGCCTCGGGTACTGGCCCGAGTCACCAGTGAGG
>MDTC01071777.1_pt1 | contig 25259 bp, 28 predicted proteins | sample 811181 | NCBI WGS metagenome assembly MDTC01 (sample SAMN05326644, study PRJNA326480) | marine metagenome | isolation source: seawater | place: Pacific Ocean: North | collected 2011
GATCCAGAATTCTATCAATTCTTAAGGCAATTGGAAGCGTACGAAAATAGTTTCGATAATAACACAACTATTATCATTCCAAAGGATTCAAGTATATTAGATTCGTTCTTTGGGCCGAATAAAACATCTCAAAATTTCCCTCAGGTTCCCAAAATAGATTAATTATTAATGTCTAACATTAATATACATTACGATTCTAATTTATCGATAAACTTAGATATTACTCAGTGTATAACAAATATATTCAAAATCTTAAATTTAAATCCATCCACACAAATTAATATTTTATTTCTTAATAACGAAAAAATTGCCAAATTAAATTCTGAATTTCGAGGGATTTCTGAACCAACTGATATTTTATCTTTTTCCCCTGATTTCTCAGGTACATATTATGGCAGAGCAAAAGAAGATAATATTAAAAAAAATAATATTGAATTCCCAGAACACCCCTGCATAAATAAAATTTTGCTAGGAGATTTAGCTATTTCTTTAGAATATATAAAAAATAAAAGTAAGAATAAAAGAATTATATTTGATAATGAAATTAAAAAATTAATAATACATGGTATATTACATTTAAGTGGTTATGATCATGAAAATGCTGAAGATGAAAAGAAAATGATTAATAAACAAAATTACATATTAAATAAAATTTAAAATGCAAAAAGAAGTTTTATATAGAAAATGGAGACCAAAAAGCCTAACAGAAATATTAGGACAGGAAGAAATTATTAAATTACTAATAAATTCTATTACCCATAAGAGATTATCCCAATCATATGTATTTTCCGGCCCTTCAGGAACAGGGAAAACAAGTACCGCCAGAGCCTTTGCAAAATCTGTAAATTGTGAAAATCGAGAAACTTTAAAACTAGATATATCTAATTGTACTTGTACATCCTGCAGTTCAATTAATGATTATTCATCTAATACACTCATAGAATTAGATGCAGCAAGTTCAATTAGGCAAGTAGAAGATTTAACTGAGGTAATGCTACAAAAAATAAATTTTTTATCCGGATCAAATAAATTTAAAGTTTATATTTTAGATGAAGTACATATGTTAAGCAGGCATTCCTTCAACGCATTATTGAAAACTTTAGAAGAACCTCCGGAACACTTAATTGTAATCCTTGTAACAACTGATCCACAAAAAATTCCACAAACAATCTTATCAAGATGCCAAATAGTTGAATTTAAATCTATAGACGAAAATAATATATCTGCAAAATTAACCAAAATAGCACAAAATGAAAAAATAATATTAAACACGGAAAATGCGAATATTATTGCATCCCATGCAAATGGCAGTCTTAGAAATGCTGAAAACTTATTAGAAAAATGCATTCTTAAGCAGAACAACAACGAAATTGATGAGGATTTAATCAGATACACATTGGGAATCATAAATGATGAAATACCTGTGAAAATTTTAAACTATTTATTTTCAGAAGATCTTAGTTCCGCACTGAAATTATTAAATGAAGAAATAAACAAAGGTAGTAGCTTCAATTCGATAATGAATGAATTCCGTAAAACATGTGTAAAATTAATACACTACAAATATGGATTAGAAACAAAGCAAACTGAAATAAGTAAAATGGCATCTATTTTGGACATCACAATAATTAAAAAAATTTCAGAGATTATAAATACTGAAAATATTATTAATATAGAGAATTTTCGCCTTAATTTAGAAATACTTCTCATAGAACTTTTTGAGTTGTTTCAAGTTTCATCAAATAAGAATTTAAATACATTACCAGAAAAGAAAAATAATGATCTTAGAGAAAATACAACAATAACTTTAAATCAAAATAATTCATCAGAACCAAAAGCTGGCAATGTATCTCCTCAAAATAATTCAATAGATGCAACAACTGATTTAATGAAATTTATTCAAGTATTTGAAAATAAAAATTGGTACTGGAAAATAAAAGCCGTAAAAAATTATAAAGTTCATGAAAATTTATTAAATTTATATTTTGACCATCAAAGTCAAATAGATATGTTAAAAGTAGAAATAAACAAACCTGAAAATATTAAATTAGCAAAATCTGCAATTGTATCAATATGGAGAAAAGAATTATTGTTAAACTTAAAATTAACAAATAATAATGAGGAAATTGAAAACAAATCAAATGAAATTGATAATAAGGCATTATTTTTGTCTGAAGCATCAAAATATGGAAAACTAATATCTATAAAGGAGATTAAAAATGAATCCTAAAAACCTTAAAAATGCTTTCCAAATGAGAAATCAAATGAAGCAAATACAAAAAAAATTAAAACAAACCACAGTCACACAAAATAACAAATCAGATACAATTTCTGTGACGGTAGATGGGACTTTTAAAATAAAAGAAATAAAATTAAATTTAGAAAATCAGGATCTTAAACTAATAAAAAATCTGCAAAATGATCTTGCTGACACAATTAACAAAGCTATAGAAAAATCTCAAAAAAATGCAAATGCACAACTTGGCTCAATAAGTAATTTGTTAGGAATGTAATTTGAATAATAAAAATATTTCAATCTCGTCTGTGATATCTGATTTAATAAGTCATCTTAATCAACTGCCTGGTATTGGACCTAAAACAGCTGAAAGATTAGCATTTCATATTATAAAATCACCTGAAAATAAAATAACCTCTTTGGCAGACAGCTTAATCAAATCAAAACAAAAATTATCTTTTTGTAATAATTGTTTTATAGTCACAGAGATAAATCCTTGTAATATTTGTATTAATGAAATGAGAGATCAAAAATCAATCTGCATAGTACAGGATTCAATTGATGCTTATGCTATAGAAAGCACCAATAGTTATAATGGTTCTTATCATATTCTTAATGGATACATATCTCCAATTAATGGTATCGGGCCAAATGAACTGACTATTTCATCATTAATAAAAAGAATAGAGAGAAAACCACCAACAGAAATTATATTAGCTACAAATCCCACTATTGAAGGTGATGCAACAGCTACTTATATCTCTAATCAGATTAAATCAACAAATATCAAAATTTCAAGGCTTGCTGTAGGCATTCCATTTGGTGGAGATTTAGATTATACAGATCAGAAAACACTAACTCAAGCATTCAATTCCAGGCAAATAATTGATTAATACAATTACTTTGATTAATTAAGTAAAATAATATAATGCAAAACAGGGAATATTTAAATTTTGAAGGTATTACTATATCATCATACGAATACGGCGAATTCGATAAAATTTTTAATATATTAAGCCCTGATAAGGGAATAATCACGGCTATAATTAAAAGAATAAGAAAAACATCTAATAAAAATTTTGATTATATAGATATATTTCAAAAAATGGATTTTAAAGCTTCTATTAAAGGCGATTTTTGTATAATTTACGAAGCCAAATCACTTAAATCATGGTTTGAAAGGCCAATTAAATTAACTAATTTATCTTCAGGAAATATCATTGCAGAATTAACTATAAATTTTAATTCTATCAACGAAAATAACAATTATATATACCATTTGGTTAGTAAATGTTTGCAATGGATATCAAATGATATATTCATTTTTTCACTAGTTTATTTTCAAATTAAGTTATTACTAACTGAAGGAATATTCCCGGAAATTGATATATGTTTAAAATGTAATAATAAAATTAAACCAGGTAATTATCTCTTAAATTTAATAGAAAGCGGAATTTTTTGCAATGATTGCTCAGACAAAACAAAGTTTTCAAACTTGAAGTTATTAGAACAAGAAATCAGATTATTAAAACACATAAAAAATACAGAATATGATAACAACTTAAATTTTAATAATATAATTACACAAAAAACAGATCTGAATTTATATAAAAAACTATCAACATATATAAAGTTCTATACTAATAAAGAATTAAAATCTGAAAAAATACTATTCTCTTCCCTAAATAAGTAAAAATATTATAAATATAAAATCTGTTGAATGAAGAGAATGGTTATGCTAGACTCTCTTATGCCACGAAATTTTCGTGGTAAATTTTATTGTGGGAGAAAAAAATAGCAAAAGATTACTTCGTAAATGAAGGAATAAAATCTGATAGAGTTTTAGTCATTGATGAAACCGGAAAGCAAATGGGGGTTTTACTCACTAAAGACGCTGTTAAACATGCAATTCAAAGATCCTTAGATCTCGTAGAAGTATCTCCCGGTGCTCAACCACCAGTCTGCAAAATAATGGACTATGGCAAACATAGGTATCAGCTTACCAGAAAAGAAAGAAATGCCAAAAAGCAAAGTAAAATTAAAGCCTCCATACAAAAAACAAAAGAGGTTAAATTTAAAACAAGAACAGGAGATAATGAATTAGAGTGGAAAATAAAACAAGTCAAAAAATTTCTATCTAAAGGTAATAAAGTAAAAATAACAGTCATGTTTAGAGGAAGAGAGATTACTCATCCGGAGCTTGGGATGAACGTATTAAAAACTGTTAGAGATTCTCTTTTAGATGAAGCAATATTAGAATCCCCTCCTGGATTAAGTGGCAATATTCTGGCAATGACTTTAATGCCAACATCAAATAAAATTAATAAAGGATAAAAACATGCCCAAAATGAAAACACACAAAGGTGCATCATCAAGAATAAAAGTAAGTGGTAGTGGGAAACTTCTAAGAATGAAGGGCAATAGTAGTCATTTAAAAAGAAAAAAATCACAAAAAGTGAAAAGAACTTATCATGATACTGTAAGTGTTCATAAGGCTGATGTTAAAAGATTAAAAAAATTAATTTAATTATTCTAAACCGGAGAATAAGTTGACTAGGATTAAAAGAGGAACAAACAAAAAACGATCACATAAAAAAATTCTAAACCTTGCAAAAGGTCACAGAGGTTCAAGAAATAATTTATTTAGACAGGCTAACGAATCTGTTTTACACGCCTTAATGTATAACTATATACATAATAAGACTAAAAAAAGGAATTTCAGAAGGCTTTGGAATGTAAGAATAAATGCTGCAGCAAGAGAACATGGCCTTACATATAGTGTTTTCATTTCAGGATTAAAGAAATCAGGAATTGAAATTGACAGAAAAACACTTTCTGATATGGCTATAAATGAACCAGTTGGATTCGAGCAATTAGTAGAAAAAGTTAAATCATCAATAAATTAATTTAATATATTCTTTATATCAACACTAATAGAATCTATATCTAATTTTGTATATATTAGAGTAAATTTATTTTTATCAGAAATGAGATATGCAGGCATAGAATGTAAAATCAAATTCCTGTTCAATGATTTGCTTTGAACATTAGCTACTGGAACATAAAAATATTCCCATATTACTTTCAGGTCATTTTCATTACCAATCAAATAATCAAGTGAATTGTGCAATTCATATTTCATTAATAAATTTTTTATCTGTAATTCAGTATCATTTTCTGGGTCTAATGAAAATATAATTATATTTAATTCATCTTTATACTCATTTCTAATCGTTTCAAAATTCTTTAAATCATTAAGAACAGATAGGCATTCAGTTTTACAATCAGAATACATAAATGTTACAAGTACTAATTCAGATTTGAAATCAGTATCAGAAACATAAATCCCATCTTGATTTTGGAAATTAAATACAGGCAAATACAAATCAGTTTTGGATTCTACGCCTATATAGTTAGTGTTGTTGAAAATGCATGCCGATAATATTAATAGTATAAAAATTGGAAATATTTTGATAATAAATTTAAACAAAAATCCTAATAATCCAATTATTTAATATATTTCACTACTAAATATGCCATTACAGGTGTTCCAATCAATATAGACATTCCAGTCAAAACAACAGATAAATTCCTTAGTTCCCCTTCTCCTGATCCTAAAGTTGGAATATTATAAAAAATATAACCTAAGGAAATAGCTAGAACTGACACAGTTAATACTGAAACAATAGGTATTATAATTGCATAAATAAATCTTTTTAACATAAACTCCCCGTCATTGAATTATAATTTTAACATTGTAAATAAAGCTATTGATACCTTTTTTCTGATAAATACCATTTAAAATAATAATAAATAAATAATCCCATCAAAATTAAAGCAGTTCCAACTTTCATTATTATTCCGCCCAATTGTTGATCTTCTAATGGGGAAAGGCTAAATATATATGTTGAATTCTGATAGTGTTCATAAATATTTTCAGGAGCATAAGTAATTATCCCAAAAACAATAATTTGAGCAATAGATAAAAGAAATAAATAAATTAATTTTAAAGAATAGTGTAAACTTGGTTTAATTAAACTTTGACTTACTAAAGGCCACCACATAAGAATTGCCGCAAGGATAAACATAGTATGCTCTAGCGCATGGAACTCTTCAAAAGATACTGATAAATCATATATATTTGGTATGTGCCATAAACCAAATACAATATTAAAAAATACAAAACAAAATACTGGGTTGAAAATAAAATTAAAAATATGTTTAGTAAATTTAAATATAAACAATAAATCAGTTATCTTATGATTCAATCCCAATAGTAATAAAGGGGGTGCTATATAAGAAATCATTACATGTTGTAACATATGAGCACTAAATAAATAATATTCACTTATGTAATGAACAGGCCATACCAAGGCTAAAAATAAAACCAAAACACCGAGCAAAAAATTAATTGATTTTTTATAATCAGTCTGAGAATCGATACTAAATTTATTTTTAGATCCAAAAACAATAAATAAATAAATAAATTCTAATGATATTAAACCAACAATTATTTCATAGTGAAAATAGGTATTTAAAAATACAGAGCGCATTTAATTAATTTAGACAAACCATCCAAATAAAGCCATAAGCCATAAAATTACAATTGCAGCCAAAATCAATCCTGCCATAAAAACATATGTAAACAACTTAGCATCAAATTTTAAATGCATATAGTACATAACAACAATTGCAAATTTACCAATTGATAAAACCGCTAAAACAGGAATAATTGCATAGCCTAGCCAATCAAAATAAAAAACTAGAACTTCAAGTGCTGTTAATATTACAAGCGCCATAGCTACTTTAAAATATGTGATTGGTTGTGGATGAGAATGACCCTCATTTGTATGATTAGATTGATTTGTTATATCTGCAGACATTTTTTATCTCCTAACTATGATGGGAACCCGGTAAATGTTCCGAATAAATAAACAACTGCAAAAATGACAATCCATACTATATCAACAAAATGCCAATATAATGCCGCCAAATCTAAATCCAAATTAGTTTTTGAAGTTACAGAGTTCCTGAATAAACTTGAATAGAAAATTATACCTAACCAAATCACCCCAACAGTAACATGAAGGCCATGAGTACCAGTTAATGCATAAAAAGTTGTTCCAAACAGATTAGTCTGGGGACTCAAATGATCATGAAAATAAAATTCACTAAATTCAAATACTTGGAAACCTAAAAATGTTGATCCCATTATAATAGTAGAAATCATCCATACTCTAAATGCTTTTATATTATCTCTAACTAGATATGCATAAGCAAAAACCATACTCATACTACTCATAAGTAAAACAAATGTACTAATGGAAGTTGTAGGTATATCAAACACATCTGAAGGACCCGGATGTGGAATGCCTGATCCTTTGTAAATAAGATATGTACCTATTAAAGAAGCAAAAAACATACAATCAGATCCTAAGAAAATCCACATTAGTAGTTTTCTGTGGTTTAATCCTGTTGTAGTTTCATCAGACATATTCTAAGTACCTCCACTAATGCGAATCAGGTTCATTAACCGGTTCAAATGACCAAGCACAAACTGTTATCAGCATAATAGTAATACCAATTCCAGTTAACACCAAATTATAAATAATGCCAAAACCTGCTATCGCTAATCCTACAGATACTAATAAAGGCCAATAAGAAGGTTGAGGTAAATGAATATCACTAACTTTCGTTTTACTTTTAATTTTAGTATCTGAATCAGATGAATTCTGTTTAGTATGCCAAAAATCATCTAAAGATTTAACTATAGGGATATCTCTAAAATTATAAACAGGTGGAGGAGACGGTATTGACCACTCTAATGTTCTTCCATCCCAAGGGTCAGCTCCTGCTTTTTTACCGCTAGTCCAACTTTTTATCATATTAATAGCAAATATTAAAACTCCGAATGCAACCGCATACGCTGCAATTGTTTCAAACGCATTCCAAAAAGCCCAACCCATTTCAGAATCATATGTAAAAATTCTTCTTGGCATACCTTGCATTCCAAGAAAATGCATAGGGAAAAAAGTTAAATTCTGAAATATAAACATTATCCAAAAATTCAACTTCCCTAATTTTTCATCATACATTCTTCCTGTAATTTTAGGGAACCAATAATAAATACCACCAAATATAGCAAATATAGCTCCCCCAAACAAAACATAATGAATATGTGCTACTATGAAGTATGTATCTTGCTGTTGATAATCAGAAGCTGAAAAAGCATGCATTACACCACTAATCCCGCCAATTAAAAACATTGACAAAAATCCCACAGAAAATAATGTAGGAGTATTAAATTCTATATCCCCACCCCATAAAGTACCAAGCCAATTAAACATTTTCACACCAGTAGGAACAGCTATAAGCATTGTTGTTACTGTAAATACACTATTTGCAATTGGTCCTAAACCAGTTGTAAACATATGATGGCTCCATACTAGCCATCCCATAAATGCAATAAATGAAGCTGCTAATATCATTGCAGCGTAACCAAATATAGGTTTTCGCGAAAATGTAGGTAAAATCTCAGATACTATTCCCATGGCCGGCAATATCAAAATATAAACTTCAGGATGTCCGAATATCCAAAACAAATGCTGCCATAACAAAGGGTTTGCTCCTGCTGCAGTATTAAAAAAATTAAAATCAAAAGTTCTATCAAGCATTAATTCAATTAAAGCAACAGTTATTACCGGAAAAGCTAATACAAGCAATATAGCTGTAATAAAAGTCATCCAAGTAAATAATGGCAATCTCATCATTGTCATTCCAGGTGCTCTCATATTTATTATTGTTACTATAAAATTAAAAGATGCAGCTAACGAGGCAACACCTAGGACCTGAAGCCCAACAACCCAAAAATCTATCCCATTTCCAGGATTAAACGTCGCAGTAGTTATGGGGGCATAGCCAAACCATCCAGCATTTGGAGATCCTCCTAAAAACCAACTTGCTTTCATAATGAAAGCTCCAGCAAGAAAAGTCCAATAACTAAAAGCATTTAGTCTAGGAAAAGCTACATCTCTCGCACCAATCTGTAAAGGAACAACAAAATTAAAAAACGCTGCAGATAAAGGCATGACACCTAAAAAGATCATTGTTGTTGCATGCATAGTAAAAAGTTGGTTGTATACTTCAGGAGCAATTATTTTTAATTCTGGAGCAATCAACTGAGTTCGAATTAAAATTGCTTCAATTCCTCCTGTAAGAAACATAATAAATGCAGTCACACCATATAAAACACCTATCTTTTTATGATCAATAGTAGTCAACCAATCCCATATCCCTGTAGGATTCATAGGCCTGGTAAGTTTTATATTAAACGGTAATTTAAGAGGAATTGATGTCATAATTTAATTCTCCTATATCACTTTAAAGATTGTAAATATGAAGCAAGGGCAATAACTTCAGATTCAGTTAATGATTTATTAGGATTCATATAAACTGCCCCTTGCCCTGACATTAGATTACCAGGTTTTATCATATCAGGATTTTTTATCCAATTCCTAAGATTAATCTGATTATTGTCTAATATTCCTGCAGCTATATGCTGTCGAGATCCAAAATGTGTTAAATTAGGACCTATTTTCCCTTTCGCCTTTTTAGATCCATTTATCATATGGCAACCCCCGCAACCTGTCCTGGAAGACATAAAAAGATCGTACCCAGATTTTTCCAAAGGATCATTTGGCACATAAGCCTCTGTTTTTTGATGAGAAACCCATGATTCAAAATCCTCATCAGTTTCTACTATAACTCTAAATCTCATCAAAGCATGAGATTCTCCACAAAATTCTGCACATTGTCCGTAATACAGACCAACTTTATCTCCTTGGATCCACATGAAATTAGCATGATTAGGGATGATATCAGTCTTACCTGCTATCTTAGGTATCCAAAAACTATGTATTACATTATTAGAATCCAAATTAATTAATACTTTTTTCCCAACAGGTAGATGTAGTTCGTTAGCAGTTACTACATCTAACTCTGGATATTCAAATTCAAACCAATATTGATGACCTTTCACATTAACAACAACATCTGGATTTTCAGGAGCAGTCCCAAAAGACCAAATTGCAGACAACACAGGAACAGATACAACAGCTAAAAATATGACTGGTAAGACTGTCCAAATAATTTCTAATTTAGTATTGCCATGAGTTTGGGATGGAATCTTTTCAGAGTTTTTCTTTCTCCTATATTTAATGTAAATATATAAGATAGCTAATTCACACGCGATCAAAACTACCATTCCCGCCCAAAGAATCAAATAAAACAAGTCGGCCTGCTCTTTAGCTATTGGGCCATACGTATCGAAAGTAGATTGCGGGCCATCATACCCTCCGCATGCAACAACAAAAAGAAAAGAAAGTAGAATTGGTAAGATTTTTTTTATTGTATTAAACACTAAATTATCAGTTAGTAATATAATTCACATTTAAAAAATTGTAACAACAAGGGCATCTATAGTCTACACATTTTATAGTCAATAATTAATAAATTACATTTTTTTATAATTAAAAATCACCTTCAGATTAAGCAGTCTTAAATATTCTGTATTCAATAAATAACCATGAAACAAACAACCATATAATCCCAGCTAAACTTAGATGCACTACTCTTAGCCATCTATCAAATCCTGCGTGAACTAATCCAATGCTAAAAAGAATATGTATTACAAATATCAATCCTAATAATCTGGCAATAATTTTAACAAAAGAACCAGGCATAGCGAATCTACCAACTGCATGTGAAAGATACAATATCATCAGTCCAAAAACTAAAGCTAAATATCTATGAATCATATGCAAAAAATATGAAGTTTCATTAAATCTTATCCATTGGCCCATACAATCAGGCCATGACATACAAGATGAATTAACTCCTAATCCCACAATTGCTGAACCATACAACATTAAAATTAAAAGTCCTATCATAGTGATATTTAATATATATTTCTGAAATATCTTAAGATCTGATATAAATAACTTTTTATTATCTTGTCTAATTGAAGAAAACAAATATGCAAAAAGAAATAAAATTATAAAAGATCCTCCCAAATGAATTAACCTGACCCACCATGCTAATTCTGTCAAAACTGTTATTCCACCTAAAATCCCTTCCAAAACAACTAATAATAACAAAGAGAAAGATAATATTGATTGCAGAGATTTTCTGCCAAAAAATTTAACAGAAATAACATTAGTAATAATAATTAAAATTCCAATAGAAGCACCAGAAACTCTATGCCCCCATTCTATAGCTGTATGAAAATCTAATTCAGGTACAATTTGACCATCGCATAGAGGCCAATCAGGGCATCCCAACCCTGATTCAGTAATCCTAACAATTCCTCCCAAAGTTATTTGAAATAAAACCATTAAAATACCTAGTAATGAAACATAGGATGATATTTGCAATTTATTCCGGAATAAAAATTGATTAAACATTTAACACATCAAGAAATTCATTTAAATCCATATCTGAAATATTTTCTCCGGACCTGGTTCTTATTGACAGCTTATTTTGAGATACTTCGTTATCTCCGATTACAACCATATATGGTATTTTTTGCATTTGAGCTTCTCTTATTTTTGCATTCATTCTCTCGGATGAATTGTTAACTTCCGAACGAAAATCTTTTTCTTTTAAAGAATCAGAAATTTGATTACAATAATCTATATGCCTATCAGCAATAGGAATAATCATAATTTGAACTGGTGCAAGCCACATAGGAAATGAACCTGCAAAATGTTCTACTAATACTCCAAAAAATCTCTCAATTGAACCAAGAAGTGCTCTGTGAATCATAATTGGTTTAATTTCATTACCTTCATTAGATATATATTTTAAATCAAAACGTTCTGGTAAATTAAAATCAAATTGCACAGTTGTACACTGCCAAAGACGACCTATGGCATCTTCAATATGTATATCTATTTTAGGACCATAAAAAGCTCCACCACCTTCATCCAGTTCATATTCTAAGCCTTTTTCATTTAATATTTTTTCAAGAGTATTTTCAGCAAAATCCCAATCTGTATCTTCTCCAACATATGTGTCGGGTTTAGTTGACAATGTAATCTTGTAATTTTTAAAATCAAATTTATCATAAATTCTAAACGTCAAATCAAGAACCGAATTAAATTCTTCTACTACCTGTTCAGGCATACAAAATATATGAGCGTCATCTTGAGTGAATCCTCGCACTCTAAGTAATCCATGCAAAACCCCCTGTTTCTCATATCTATATACAGTACCCAATTCGCCTATTCTCATAGGTAAATCTCTATAACTTCTTAAACTGTTTTTATAATATGCAATATGAAAAGGGCAATTCATTGGTTTCAAATAATATTCACTATTATCCATCTCAATACTAGAAAACATATTTTCTTTAAAATTGTCTAAATGTCCACTTTTTGACCAGAGATCTGATTTCCCAACATGCGGAGTATATATCAAATCATAATTATCTTTAATATGTTCACTTTTCCAGTAATCTTCAATTTTGCTTCTTATAAAAGAACCTTTAGGATGCCATAAAATCATTCCTGAACCAACATCCTGTGAAATAGAAAAAAGATCTAGTTCATTACCAAGTTTTCGATGGTCTCTTTTTGATGCTTCTTCAAGGAAAAGTAAGTGTTTGTCTAATTCTTCAGAACTTTCAAAAGCAGTTCCATAAATTCGCTGTAACATCTTATTATTCTCATCTCCTCTCCAATATGCACCTGCAGTAGAAAGTAATTTTACAGCTTTAATTTCCCCTGTTTTTCCAACATGGCCTCCCTTGCACAAATCGACAAAATTACCATTAGAATGACTGTATTCTGTTATAACCTCATCTTCTGGCATTGAATTAATAATCTCTGTTTTGTAAGGATTATCTTGATAAATAATCAATGCTTCTTTTTTCGTTAATTCTTTACCTTCAAATTTTGTATTCCTTTTTATTGATCTTTTCATTTGGCGTTCAATTGATACTAAATCCTCTTGGGAAAAAGTTTCATCAATAGCAAAATCATAAAAGAATCCATCTTCAATAGCAGGACCAATTGTTAATTTTGCATCTGGATAAATTTTTAATACTGCTTCAGCCAACAAATGTGCTGCTGAATGTCTTATTTGATCTCTAAGTTTTTGTAAATCACTCATTAAAATACATAAATATTTATTTCCTTTATATGATATATCAAGTATAAATTAAATTAAACTCTCATATAATAAAGTATAATATTTTTAAAAATATTATCTTCAAAAAGTTATAAATATAATTTTAATATGGCTAAAATTACAAACATAAATTCAATACAAGTGCTTGATTCGAGAGGAACGCCTACATTAAGATCCTTTGTTACTCTTAATAATGAATATACTGGAATTTCCACAGTGCCATCCGGAGCAAGTACTGGAAAATATGAAGCAGTAGAATTACGTGATAATAATCATCAGAATTTTTTTGGAAAAGGTATAAATTCATGTATCGAAAATATTCAAAACATAATAGCTCCAAATATTATAGGTACGAATTTTAATACAATTGAACAATTTGACGAAATTTTATTAACATTAGATAATTCTGAAAACAAATCAAATCTGGGTGCAAATACACTACTATCTTTATCAACGTCTTTTACAAAAGCTCTCGCCTTAGCTAATAATTTAGAAACATTTGAAATCTTTGATAAAGATTTCAAATGCTATCAAATACCTGTCCCTCTAATGAATATATTAAATGGAGGGAAACACGCAATTTTATCAAGTGATTTCCAGGAGTATATGATTATACCTCTTGGATTTGAAAATTATTCTGATGCGATAAATTGCTGTGTCAAAATATACTGGACTATCAAATCATATTTAGAATCAAATGGAAATTCCACAAGTGTAGGCGATGAAGGTGGATTTGTTTCTCCATATAATAATAATGAAGAACCTTTAAAGTTAATAGTCAAGTGTATAGAAAAAGCAGGTTACAAACCTGGTGTAGAAGTATTCATAGGATTAGATGTGGCAGCATCAGAGCTTATAGAAAATAATAAATATAAAATAATGCAAAATAATGAAAATAATTACATGACCTCTGATGAATTACTTGATTTTTATATACATCTAGTAAAAAACTACCCTATTAAAAGTATTGAAGATCCTTTTGATCAAGATGATTGGGAAAATTGGACAAAATTAAATAAAGCAATTGGTTCTCAAGTCCAAATTGTTGGAGATGATCTTTTAGTGACATCTATAAAAAAAATAAAAACTTCAATATCAAAAAACTCTGCTAACACCGTGCTTATTAAGCCAAACCAGATTGGAACAATTTCGGAAACACTTAATGCAATAAATTTTGCACATAAAAATAACTTAAATACAATCATCAGTCATAGATCTGGGGATACAGAAGACAGTTTTATTGCTGATCTTGCGATAGGAACGCAAGCTACCCAATTAAAATCAGGGGCTCCGGCCAGGTCAGAAAGAACAGCTAAATACAATAGAATAAGTGAAATCATATCGCAAAATAAAAAAATAAATTATCTTGGATTTCAAGCAATGAAAATTTAAAATAAAAACAAAGGGGTTTAAATGAGTACGAAAATAGGAATAAATGGATTTGGAAGAATTGGCAGGAATGTCTTCAAAGCAATTATGAAATATCACAAATCTCTAGAAGTAGTTGCAATAAATGATCATTCAGGCGCAAAAACCAAATCCCATTTATTAAAATATGACAGTATTTACGGAATATATGAAAAAGATATAAGTTATGATGATGAAAATTTAATTGTTGATGGAAAAAAAATAAAATGGAGTTCTTATTCTAACCCTAATGAAATAGATTGGAAATCTTCGGAAGTGGATGTAGTCATTGAATCATCTGGAAGGTTTAGATCAGCTACTGATACTATAGGACATATAAATGGCGGCGCAAAAAAAGTAATTATTTCTTCTCCAGCTAAAAATGATGACATAACCATAGTTTTAGGTGTAAATGAATCTGAATATGATAAAAATAATCATCAAATCATATCTAATGCTTCTTGCACAACTAATTGTATCGCCCCAATGGTTAAAGTTTTAAATGATAATTTCGGTTTCGAATCAGGGTTTATGTCAACTATTCATTCTACAACAAATGATCAGTCAATATTGGATAGGGGGCATAAAGATCTTAGAAGAGCAAGGGCTGCAGGAATGAATATTATACCTACAACAACAGGAGCTGCGAAATCTGTAGGGGAAATAATACCTAAATTAAAAGGTAAAATTAATGGCTTAGCATTTAGAGTTCCTACTTTATATGTATCATCTGTAGATTTGGTATGCAATCTCAAAAGTAAAGTTACAAAAAATGAAATCAATCAAGCTTTCAAAGATGCTTCTAATTCATATTTAAAAAACATATTAGAAATAACTGATGAACCATTAGTTAGTGTAGATTTCAAACAGAACCCCGCAAGTTGTATCATTGATTCTTTATCCACCGAAGTAATAAGTGAAAATTTAGTAAAAGTAATTGGGTGGTACGATAATGAGTGGGGTTACAGTTGTCGAACCGCAGACATGGTTGAATTTATAACCAATACCTAACTCTAGAATTTGTAATAAATATATGTTAAATTAGTCAGACATTCGTTGAGAATGACAGGTTAGGCGACTGGGCCAAAAATCCTGTCTGGCAACCTTGGTGAAAAGGTGCCCCAGATCATACGTGACCTTGTGAGAGGTAAACATTATAAAATCTCTCTTTAGGAGAGATTTTTTTTTAGAAAAATTAAATAACACAAAAAATATGAAAAAAGAAGAAACCACAATTTTTCAAAAAATGACTGAGCTTTCCATTAAAAATAACGCTATAAATTTAGGGCAAGGATTTCCTGACGAAGATGGACCAATCGACATAATACATAAAGCGGCGGAAGCTCTTAATATTATTAGTAATCAATATCCACCAATGAAAGGGTTGGAAAGTTTAAGAAAAAATATTTCAAAACATTTGAATGATCATTACAAATTAGAATTTGATTGGAATAATGAAATCCTTATTACTAATGGAGCAACTGAAGCTTTAGCATCTTCTATACTCAGCAACATTACTCCAGGAGATGAAGCTATAATTTTTGAACCTGCTTATGATTCTTATAAGCCGATAGTAGAAAAGGCTGGAGGTATCGCAATATGTGTTCCACTTGAATCTCCTGAATGGAAATTTTCATATGATATATTAAAACCTTTTATAACAAAAAAAAGTAAACTCATAATACTCAACAACCCAATGAATCCTCTTGGAAAAATGTTTAGTTTGGATGAACTAAAAGATTTATCAAAAATAGTAATTGAGAATGATATGATCATCATTTCAGATGAAGTTCATGAACATATTGTATTTGACAACAAAAAACATATACCTGTTATATCATTACCTGGCATGGAAGAAAGAGTAATCAAAATCGGTTCTGCAGGCAAAACATTTTCACTGACTGGTTGGAAAATTGGGTTTGCAATAGGTTGTAAAGAACTAATTGACAAGGTCGCTGGAACTCATCAATTTATCACATTTACTGTTCCTCCTAATTTACAAGAAGCAATAGCATATGCCTATACAAAACCAAAAATATACTATGAAAATCTGAGAAATGCTTTTCAAACGAAAAGAGATTTAATTTATAACAATTTAATAAATAATAATGTAGTTACGTACCTTCCAGAATCAACTTATTTTATCAATATGTCATATGAAGAAAAGTTTCCAAAATTTCAACCAGAGGAATTTTGTATAGAGCTGATTAAAAATGCAAAAGTAACAGGAATACCAATCAGTGTATTTTACAATAAAAATACTAAAGAATTGAAAAAAAGTAAATTGATCAGATTATGCTTTGCAAAATCTGATGATATTTTAATTAATGCATCCAATCAAATTGGCGAATATTTTAATTCTTATTAAATATTAAGATTATACTTAACAGTTTCATAAATATATGATGAAATCTTGTTAACATCTTCTTCTGCATTTATGATTTTCCATTTATCAGAATCTTTTTTAGCCAAAGATTTATACCCATTCCTTACTTTTTCATGGAAAATACGATCTTCCTTTTCAAATCTATCTTTTATATTTATACCTTTACGGTTTTTCTTTTCTTCCCAATTTATATCCATATAGAATATTAAATCAGGAATAATATATTTTACTACTTCATCATTTATTTGATTTATAAAATTAATATTCATTCCTCTACCATAACCTTGATATGCAATTGATGAATAAAAATATCTATCACATATAACAACATCATAATTATCTAATGCAGGTTTTATTTTTTCTTCAATAATAGCTGATCTTGAAACATAAAAAAGTAATAATTCTGAAAGTGGAGATAATTTTTGATCAGATTGTAAGATTTCCACAATTTTATCACCAATGATTGTACTTCCAGGTTCTCTAAATGAAATGCTAGAAATTTTATCAGATTGCAATTTGTCATTTAATAATTGTTGCTGAGTTGACTTGCCAGATCCGTCTAATCCTTCTAATACAATGAATAAACTCAATAAATTAACCTTTTTTAATTTTTAAAATATACTACTCTTCTTGATACCCCAACATCTTTACTAGCTGATGTTAATCCATATTTTTCTGCAATGTTATGCTGCATTTTTCTAATATATGCACTTTGAGGAGATAATTCCAATTTAGAAATATTATCTGATTGGCTTAACTCTAATGCAGTTCCCTCAGCTTCTTTCAACGCAGAGTCATCTAAATTTAATGTGTGAATAGATTGCTTTTTTAACGTACTCAACAAACTAACTATTTGATTTAAAGTATTTTTTCTTATTACATATAAAGGGATATTACTTTTATGTGCTTCAATTAAGAATTTTGTTCTTTTTTTATAAAAGTTTTTAGTGGTAACAATAAATTCTGCATCTTGTAAATTATGAGCAATTGAAACATTTATGCCTATTTCTTTAGATGCAGTTTCTAATTTACCTTTATTTACTCCATATGGATAAACAGAAATATTTTTTGCAACATTTCCTTGTCTCTTGCTTACTACTGAAGGATAATAATTAACACTCGCGTTATTATTATATTTTTTATTTTCTAATATTTCTAATTTACCCTCGCTACTTATTTTCCTTTCATCTGGCTTTATAGGCATCCCTCTCAACAATCTATCAACAACCAAATCTAATTTTTCATGAATTAAAACATGATTGAATCCTTTAATTTCAACTAAACTACTAAATGTAGGGGGGGCTTTTCTTTCTAATATAGTTTTCTGAGTTTTTCTTCTTCTAGCTTCATCATCACCCAAAGTCACTGCATCTATTCCTCCAATCAAATCGGATAAAGTAGGATTTAAAATTAAATTATCCAAATTATTTCCATGAGCTGTGCCGATTAATTGAACGCCTCTTTCGGCAATAGTTCTAGCAGCCATAGCGTCTTCATTAGTTCCTATTTCATCGATAACAATAACTTCTGGCATATGATTTTCTACAGCTTCTATCATTACCGAATGCTGCATTGTAGGTGAATTTACTTGCATTCTTCTTGCATTACCTATCGCAGGATGAGGTATATCACCATCTCCGGCAATTTCGTTAGATGTATCTACAATTATGACTCGTTTATTCATTTCGTCTGCTAAAAATTTTGCAACCTCTCGTAACATTGTGGTTTTACCAACTCCTGGAGGTCCTAAAATTAAAACACTTTCTCCTTTTTGAACAATATCCCGAATAATATCTATAGCACCCTCAATCGCTCTGCCTACTCTCAATGTCAATCCTATAATTTTATCGTCTCTATTTCTTATAGCAGAAATTCGATGAAGAGTTCTTTCAATGCCTGAGCGATTGTCAGGCATAAACTTACCCAAGCCTTTTTGAACATATTCTAAATCTTCAATGGATATTTCATGATCATAAAATATTTCTGAGCCATCTGTAAATCTTGCTTCAGGGGGCCTTCCAAAATCTAGGACAATTTCATTGAGATTATCTACATTGTTATGACTAGAAAAAACTTCATAAAGATATTTAGGTAATATTTTAATTAATAAATTTAATTCTTTTTCCACCGAACTACATTTTTACTATTGATAAAAAATATTCATGCATTCTAGTATCATTAGTTAATTCTGGATGAAAAGATGTAGCTAACAATTTACCCTGTTGAACTGCTACGGGACCTGAAGGGTTATCTATAGAGCACAATATATCAACATTTGAATCATTTTCTACTACTAAAGGTGCTCTGATAAATACTGCAGGGAATTTCCCATCAATTCCTTTAATAGTTAAATCTTCTTCAAAGCTATCTATTTGTCTCCCGAAAGCATTTCTACTTACTTTTATATTCATTAAATTTAAAGGTTCTGGCCTATGATCGGTTAATTCTCTTGCCATAACAATCATTCCGGCGCAAGTACCCCAAATAGGGAATCCTTGAGAGGCTTTCTCAACTAATTCAGCTCTAAAATCATATATATCTATAAGTTGAACAATAGTTGTGCTTTCGCCACCTGGAATTATGAGTCCGTCTACATCATCCAACTGAGACGGCAACCTTATTTCAGAAACATCAGCATTATTTGAGTGCAGCATATTTATATGTTCGGCATAGTCTCCCTGAAGAGCTAAAACACCTATATGCAAATCTTCACCAACCTCTCTGTGCCAATTTCTGATCTTCAGGCATAGTTCGTACATCAAGCCCTGGCATTGAAGATCCAAGCCCTTTTGAGATTTCTACTAACATTTCAGGATCATTATAGTGTGTTGTTGCTTTTACAATTGCTTTGGCCATGTGAGATGGATTTTCTGATTTAAAAATTCCTGATCCTACAAAAACTCCTTCAACACCTATCTGCATCATTAATGCTGCATCAGCAGGAGAAGCAATCCCGCCCGCTGAAAAATTAACTACTGGTAATTTACCAGAATCATGAATTTCTTTAATTAATTCATACGGAGCTTTTAAATCTCTTGCAAGTGCCATTAATTCTGTAGCATCCATTGTTTGAATTCTTTTAACTTCTCCAAGCACTGCTCTCGCATGTCTTACTGCCTCAACAACATTTCCTGTGCCAGCTTCACCTTTTGTACGAATCATTGCTGCGCCTTCACCTATTCTACGTAAAGCTTCACCAAGATCTCTGCATCCACAAACAAAAGGTACTTTAAAATCATGTTTATTTATATGGTTATTTTCATCAGCAGGTGTTAGAACTTCTGATTCATCAATGTAATCAACACCCATTTCTTCAAGAATTTGAGCTTCAACAAAGTGCCCTATACGTGCTTTTGCCATAACAGGTATAGTAACAGCATCAATAATTCCCGCAATCATACTTGGATCTGACATTCTAGCAACACCGCCATCTTTCCTTATATCTGATGGGACTCGTTCTAATGCCATAACAGAACATGCCCCTGCATCTTCTGCAATTTTTGCTTGATCAGGTGTAACAACATCCATAATTACTCCACCTTTCAACATCTGAGCCAATCCTGCTTTCACTTTCCAGGTTCCAGTCTTAGATTTATCAGATGAAACTTTCTTACTTCCAGATTTTAAAGCCATTTGAAACTCCCTTATCTTATTATATTAAATTAATTATATAAATTTACTTATTAGAATTGCAATGAAATCAATACAATTACTGAGGCTCTTTTGAACAAATTGTGTCTAATAGTAGTTTTGTCACTGTATAAGGATCCATGTTTGCAGACGGCCTTCTATCTTCTAAATATCCTTTTTGATCTTTCTCTACTTGCCAAGGAATACGAACAGATGCTCCCCTGTCAGAAGCTCCATAGGTAAATTTATCTATTGACTGTGTCTCATGTAAGCCTGTTAATCTTCTTTCATTTCCATCACCGTAATTTTTTATATGCAAGTTATGTTCCCCAGATAATGCCTCACATCCAGCTATGATTGCATTATAATTTTCTCTCATAGTTTTAGTCGAAAAATTGGTATGAGCTCCTGCTCCATTCCAATCACCAGCTACAGGTTTTGGATCAAGAGATGGATGAATACCATGCATTTCACCTACTCTAAATAACAACCATCTTGCTACCCAAAGTTGATCACTTACTTCTAATGCTGAAACCGGCCCTATTTGAAATTCCCATTGACCAGGCATTACTTCCGCATTAATTCCTGAAATAGCTAATCCTGCATCCATGCACATTTCAAGATGTTCTTCAGCCATATCTCTGCCAAATATCCATGAAGGACCTACACTGCAATAATAAGGACCTTGAGGTTCGGGAAATCCTTCTTCGGGAAATCCGATTGGTTGATTTGTAATAGGATCCAACATAGTATATTCCTGCTCAATACCAAACCAACCTTCTTGTGTTTTGTATTTTTCTGAAATTAATTCTGTCTCTTTTCTTGTATTAGTTGAATGTGGAGTCATATCTGGGTTCAAAACTTCACAAAGAACAAGTATATTGTCTCCACCTCTAATTGGATCAGGGCAAATAAATACTGGATTCAAAACACAGTCAGAACTAGCTCCTTCAGCTTGATTTGTACTGGATCCATCAAAACCCCATATAGCTAATCTATCCGCTCCCATAGAAGATGTTCCCATTGTTAAAATTTCTTCTTTTTTTAACACTTTGGTTTTCGATCTTAATTGAGGTGTGGGTGTTGTGCCGTCTATCCAAATATATTCCGCGCATATTTTTGACATTATATCCTCCTACAAATTGACAATTAAAATAAATTTAATTATTCATGGTTAATAAATAATTTATCAAAATATTAATTACATGTACAATGCAATAAATGAATGAATACTTTGAAATAGAAAAAAAATTAGGGCTAACATTTAAAAATCCCAAATTACTTGAATCAGCATTAACACATTCATCACTAAGATTTGAAAATGAATTTCTAGAATCCAATGAAATTCTTGAATTTGTCGGTGATTCAGTTATGTACTTCATAATCACAGTACATTTATATAAAAATTTGAGAATCAATAAAAATAGTGGGGATTTTTCAATAATCAGATCCAATATAATTTCAAATGAAACATTTACAAAATTTGCAAAAAAACTCTCGCTTGAAAACCATATCAAAGTAAGTAAAGGTCAAAACAGAGTAGGAATCACTGATGCAATGTTATCAAATTGCTTTGAAGCATTAATTGGAGCAATTTACATAGATGCCGGAATAACAAAAGTTAAAACATTTTTTTGGAATAATTACACTAGTGAAATAAAAAACTTAATCAAACAAGGCCCTTTAAAAAATACTAAAATGATAAAAAACGAGCAAAAACAGAAATCTATGAAAGATTAATTGGAAATTTGTTAGCTAATTCTTTTACTTTATTTTTTATTAATTTTGATTCTTCTTTCCCTTTTAATATTCCAATTATACAATTAGCGATAACAGTAATCGCTTCAACATTCATGCCGCGTGTAGAAATTGCAGGAGTCCCTATTCTTATCCCACTTGCTACTCGAGGCGGATTAGTATCATAAGGAATTGTATTTCTATTCACAATTAATCCAACTTCTGCCAATTTTTCTTCAGCCAATTTTCCAGTTAATTGAAAAGGAGTAACATCAACTAATATCATATGTGTATCAGTATCTCCAGTAACTAATCGAAGTCCTGCGTCTGATAACAATTTTCCTAGTTGTTTAGCATTGCTAATTACATTTTTTTGATAATTTACAAACTCACTTGTACTTGCTTCTGCAAAAGCAACTGCTTTTGCTCCAATAGTATGCATCATAGGTCCACCCTGAATATTTGGAAAAACAGCTTTATCAATTGATTTAGCATAAATATTTTTAGAGAGTATTAATCCTCCCCTAGGTCCTCTTAAAGTTTTATGGGTGGTGCTAGTTACAACATCAGCATATTTCACACAATCACTGTGTAATTTTGCTGCAATTAATCCCGAAATATGTGCCATATCAACAATCATCATGCAATCAACTTTTTTGCAAATGTTTTTTATTCTTTCAAAATCAATTTCTCTTGGATAAGCTGTAAATCCAGATAAAATTGCCTGTGGATTAACTTTTTGTGCCTGTTTTTCTAAAGCTTCATAATCAATCTGCTCAGTTTCTCTATCTACACTATAAAATTCAAAATTATATAAATTGCCAGAAAAATTCACTTTTGAACCATGTGTTAGATGCCCACCATGATCAAGTGGTAGTGACATTATTGTACTCTTTGAATCAAATATTGCTGAATATACTGCCATATTTGCCTGAGCTCCACTGTGAGGTTGTACATTAACATGCTCAGCACCAAATAATTCTTTAGCACGCTGAATTGCCAATATTTCTATCTGATCGACATATTCACAACCTCCATAGTATCTTTTTCCTGGATAGCCTTCAGCATATTTATTAGTGAATATCGAACCTTGTGCAATTCTTACAGACTTACTAGCATAATTTTCAGATGCTATCAAAACAATAGATTCGTTTTGCCTGATAATCTCTTTCTTTAGTATATCTTCAAATTCTATATCCATAATTAAGTAACTATATTTAAAAATATTCTATAATTAAAAATATCTATTCACAATGGTAATTATGAACAAGTTTATTACTATATGCATTGACGGCTGGGACTACGAATATCTTGACTATCATAAAATGGAATTCATTTCTTTAAAAAAAGAATCATTTGAAAAACATGTTAAAGGCATGATGCCCTCAGTAACAAATGTTAATAATTTATCAATTATATCTGGTGATTATCCATCAAAACATGAAATATGTTCAAATTACAAATATTCCAAAAGTTTAAATCAGGGTACATATGTAGAAGATAATAAATTTGTCAAATCAAGAACAATTTTTGATATTTACAATGAGAAAAATCTAACAAGTATATTAGCCACTTCAAAAAATAAATTGAAAACACTATTAATAAATAATAATTTAAAAAATAATTTAAGCTATTCTACAGAAAATCCTGACGAATTTTTAATAAAAAGGTTTGGCGACGCACCGAGTATATATACTATATATGCAAATTCTTGGACTATATCAACAGCATCAATGCTTATATATGAAAAATCCCCTGATTTTGCATATATTTCATTAACAGATTATCCTATGCATAAATTTAAACCTGAAAGCTCTGAGTCATTAGAACATTTAAAATTAATAGATGACTCAATTTGTGAATTAATAAATAAAAATCCAGGCTATCAAATATTTGTCACTGCTGACCATGGAATGTCTGATAAAACTAAATTAATTAATGTAGAAAACGAACTACATAAATACAATATTCATTCTATAGCAATTCCGATTATTAAAGATAAGCATGAAATCCATCATTCTAATCTAGGAGGATCTATTTACGTATATATCAATGATCTTTCGAATCTTAATGAATCTAAAAAAGTGCTAAAAGGTATAGATGGTATTGAAGATGTTCTAGCCAGATCTGAAGCAGTACATAAATTTAATCTAAACTCTACTGCAATAGGAGATTTAATGGTATTAGGGGAAAAAGAAGTTGTATTCGGAAATTCTGATATTTCCTCAATTCCAAATGATTTAAGATCTCATGCCTCAACATATGAAACAAAAATACCTTTGATAGGAATAAACACTACTAAAAACCCTGATTATTTTATTGAAAACAGATCAATTGGAAATTATATTATAGATTCTATCTAATATATTTACGGTGAAACAATGAGTGAGAAACTAGATCAGTTACTAGAAAAACAAAAGAACCAATATACTTCTACAACTCAGAAATCATATGAAATGCAAAAAATATCTGAACAATACATGCCAGGAGGAAGCACAAGAACTACTCAATGGATGGAACCTTATCCATTCTACGCAGATAATGCACATGGATCAATAATGTCAGATATTGACGGAAATAATTATCTTGATTTCATGATAAATGCTACTAGTCTCATACTTGGACACTCTTCTAATGAAGTAAAAAATGTTTTAAATGATCAAATTCAAAAAGGAA
>MDTC01055798.1_pt1 | contig 25258 bp, 18 predicted proteins | sample 811181 | NCBI WGS metagenome assembly MDTC01 (sample SAMN05326644, study PRJNA326480) | marine metagenome | isolation source: seawater | place: Pacific Ocean: North | collected 2011
CCTGCAGTCCTTCGCCTGCTCCGAGACCCAGAAGTACGGCCACGTCACGTTCTTCTTCAACGGCAACCGGTCCGGCCTCATCGACCCCAAGCTGGAGCGCTACCAGGAGATCCCGTCGGACTCGCTGCCGTTCGACCAGCGCCCGTGGATGAAGGCCGCCGAGATCACCGACGCCACGATCAAGGCGCTGAGCGAGGGGCGCTTCGACCACCTGCGGATCAACTACGCGAACGGCGACATGGTGGGTCATACCGGCAATCTCGCGGCGACACGGGTGGCGGTCGCCACGGTGGACCTGTGCCTGGGGCGGCTGTGGAAGGCCGTGCGCAAGGCCGGCGGCATCCTGCTGGTCACGGCGGACCACGGCAACGCCGAGGAGATGGTCCAGCGCAAGGGCGATCGGGTGCTGACCGACGCCGACGGGCGGCCCCTGGTGCGCACCAGCCACTCCCTGAACCCGGTGCCCTTCGTCGTGCTGGACAGCCAGGACGGCCTCGCCCTGCGCGACGACGCCGCGGGTGGCTCCATCGCCCGGATCGGCACCACGTTGCTGCAGCTGTGCGGCGTGAGCGCCCCTGACGACTACCTTCCCGGCCTGGTGGAGCTCCCGTGACCCCCGTCGATCTGCGCTCGGACACCGTCACCCGCCCGACCCCGCAGATGCTCCAGGCGATGGTCGATGCGCCGGTCGGAGACGACGTCTACGGCGAGGATCCCACCGTGAACCGGCTGGAGGCGGTCGCCGCGGAGCGCGCGGGCAAGGAGGCCGCCCTGTTCGTGCCCAGCGGCACCATGGGCAACCAGATCGCCCTGCGGATCCACACCCGCCCCGGCGATGAGGTCCTGGCCCACGAAGACAGCCACCCGCTGAACTGGGAGGCCGCCGGGGCCGCGGTCATCGCCGGCGTGCAGATCCGACCCCTGCCGGGCGAGCGCGGCCTGATCCGACCGGACACGGTGAGTCGCGCGATCCGGGCGGAAGACCCCCACATCGCGCCGGCGACCCTGCTGTCGGTGGAGGACACGGCCAACCGCGGCGGCGGTACCGTGCACCCGCTCTTCCTGCTGGACGCCTTGTCCCAGGTGGCGAAGGAGCGGGGGCTGGCGACCCACATGGACGGGGCGAGGGCGTTCAACGCAGTCGTCGCGTCGGGGCAGAGCCTGGCCGAGCGCACCCGTGGCTACGACACCGTCTCCTTCTGCCTCTCCAAGGGGCTCGGCTGCGCGGTCGGCTCGATGCTGTGCGGCCCCCGCGACCTCATCCACGTCGGGCGTCGGGTGCGCAAGATGCTGGGCGGCGGCATGCGCCAGGCGGGCTTCCTCGCAGCCGGTGGCCTGTACGCCCTCGAGCACCACGTCGAGCGCCTCACGGACGACCACGCCCGGGCGAAGCGCCTCGCCGAGGGACTCCGGCGCGTCGGCTACACGGTCGATGATCCGGACACCAACCTGGTCTTCATCGGAGACCTCCCCGATGCCCCCGCCCTGTCTCGCGCCGCCGCCGAGCACGGGGTCCGCTTCTCCGCCGTCGGCCCCACCTCGGCCCGGCTCGCGCTCCACCTCGACGTCGACGACGCCGGCCTCTCCCACACCCTCGACACGCTCGAACGGCTGTTTCCAGGCTCATGATCCCCCTGCTCCTCTCGACCGCCCTCGCCTCCGCCGCCCCCGACGAAGACGCCAAGCCCACCATCCTGCTCGACGACACGGGACTCGAGATCCAGAGCGCCGACGGCCACCGCGCCCTCGACTTCCGGCTCATGGCCCAGCTGCTCGCCACCCTGACGAAGACCGGCACCGACCCCGCCGCCGCCGAGGCCATCGTCAAGCGCGCCCGCACGCAGTTCCGCTACGCCGACCGCCAGCACGAGTTTGCCCTCATGGTCCAGCTGGAGGTGGGCGAGAGCGCCAGCCGCCCGCTGCTGGACGCGCGACTGGACTGGTGGGGACATGACCACGTCGAGCTCGGCCTCGGCTACATGATCGTGCCCTACAGCCGTGCCTGGAACACCCCCATCCCAACCGTCGTCGCCGGCGAGCGCAGCGTCGTGAGCAACCAGCTGGCCCCCGGCCGCCGCACGGGGGGCTACGCCAGGCTGCACTCGGGCGACCGCAAGGTGGAGGGCTGGCTCGGCGTGTACGACCCCGGCGCCGCCAGCGCGCCCTTCATGCCGCTCTTGATGGCGCGGGTACAGGTGAACCCCCAGGGCGCCCTGCCGCTCGACGAGTCGACCATCATCGGCGGGGACGCCGAGCTGAAGACCGGCTTCGGTGCCGCCGCCCGCATCGAGAAGGACGTCGACGGCAACACCGTCACTGGCGCCCTCGTCGACGGCACCCTGCAGTCGGGCGCCTTCCGCGTGGACGCCGACGGCGCGCTGCTCGACACCGCCGACGGCACCACCCTCGCGACCTCCGCCCAGGCCGCCGTCGCCGTCATCCCCGACCTCGTCACCCTGGGCGCCCGCGGCAGCCGGGTGGACGAGCCCACCGACGGCGACCGCTGGATCGCCGAGGGCTTCGTCAACGCCTACGCCATCGGCCCCCACCTCATGGTGCAGGTCCGCTACACGGGGACGTTTGCGGACGAGGCCCCGGACTCGCACCAGGTGGCACTGCACACGCAGGCGTGGTTCTGACCAAAGGACCCCGAGGACGGCTCACCCCCCCCGGGATGGGCGCGTCCTCAGGGCCCTGGTAAGTCAGATCAGTGGCACGCGAGGTTGTTGTAGGTCACGCGCACGGCGGCACCCTCGGGCGGGGTGACGTCGAAGATGATCGTCGCGCCGTCGATGTGCCAGTCAGAGGGCCACTCGACCCCGTCCACCCACACCTTGACGGTGCGCGGGTCGGGGGTCTCGGTCAGGTCGAAGCGGCCCAGGCCCTCGATGCTGGCCTTGGCCAGGCGCTCGACGTGGCGGGCCCAGTTGGTGTCGCAGATGGACAGGAACTCACCGCCGGTCTCCTGCACCGCCTGCCAGTAGCCGTTGCCGGCCAGTGCCGTGCCGCAGCCGCCCGGGTAGTCGCCGGCCACCGCGGAGATCTTGACCAGGCGCCGGTCGGTCGGGTGCAGGTTGCGCAGGTCCTCGACCAGGGTGCTCCAGCTCTGGGACGACTGCTCGGGCTCGTCGGAGACCAGGATGATGTGGGTCGCCGCGTCCGCCCGGAGGAAGCCGGCGTTGCAGCCGCTCTTGCTGTTCTGCATGGCGATCTTCGCCAGGGTCAGCAGGGCCTCGGTGTAGGAGCCACCGTTCCAGGTGAGCACCGCGCTGCGGAAGCGGTCCTTGTAGCCGGGGGTGCTGCGGTCGAGCATGCCGCCGTTGAAGCAGCCGTTGTTCGCGGTCGCCACGCCGACGCGCCAGCCGGTGGTGACGCTGTCGATCTGGTCGATGAAGCCGCCGAAGTTGGTCGCGAGCCGGGTGGCGTCGTCCTCCATCGAGCAGCTCTGGTCCACCGCGAAGAGGATGTCGACCGGGGGTGCGATCGGCATCTCGAACTCGTCGGTGAGCTGATCGTCGTAGACGCCGTCGCCAACCTGGTCCGCATCGAGCGGGCCCCGCGGGTCGTTGCTGACGACGGTGAGGAAGCCGTCGCTCTCGACCTCGTCCATGGGCGCGTAGGCCAGGCCCACGTCGGTCGCGTCGCCGGGCGCGAGCACGATGGGCAGGGACGGGCCCCAGGCCAGGTCCATGGTGGTGTCGCTGCCGCCGTACTGTAGATCGTCGATGACCAGGTCCTCGGTGCCCACGTTGGACAGGGTGACCTTGAGGCTCTCCTCGCAGCCGATGAGGGCGGAGCCGTAGTTGTAGTCCCAGGGGTCGATCTCGAGCTCGGGCACGAGGCCCTCGGCGCGCAGGCCGACCTCGACCGTGCCGGTGACCTCGTCGTTGTTGGAGATGTCGATGGAGCCGATGAGCGTGTTGGCACCCATGGGGCTGAAGGCGACCTTGATGATGGCCGAGGAGCCCGGCTGCAGGCTGAACGCGTTGTTGTCGACGATCCGGTAGGACGCCTCGTTGCCGCGCACCGACATCTCGGTCACGTCGAGCACCGCGATCCCCTCGTTCGTGACCTGGAACTCCTTGATCAGCTCCTCACCGCCGGACAGGGGCCCGAAGTCCAGGGACTCCGGGTAGACCTTGATGATCGGACGCTCCGGATCGGGGGCCGTGTGGTCGGTGAATCCGCTCTCGTTGCAGGCGACGAGGCCTGCGGTGAGCGTGGCGAGGATCAGGAGGGCGTGGGGGGTCGCGCGCATGGTGGCTCCAGGGACGCTCACCCCGAAGCAAGTCCCGTGCCGATCGTCACATCGGTTGAACCTGGCTTTTTACGACCTCCAGACAGGACTGCGGCATTCTGATCACACCCATGGGCGCCCCTGGGACACCCCGGGAGCCCATCCGGTACGCCCGATCCCCCCGTCAGCCCCTACTTGTGGCCGACTGCCTTCAGCCTTCGATCGAGGTCCCAGGTGGGGTCCCAGGTGGTCGTGTGGCAGCTGGTGCACAGCGCCTCGAGCACGCACACCGGGCAGTCGTCGCCGAGGCCCTCGATGTTGTCGGTGCCGCCGCCCGCCTTGACGTGGGCGCCGCCGGGTCCGTGGCAGGACTCGCAGCCGACCCCACCCTCGTCCAGGGCAAAGCCGGCGAGCTCGGTGGGCTCGGGGCCGCCGTGGGTCTTGGGAGAGGCGTGGCAGCGCACGCAGGCGACGGCCTCGGCGGCGGGTGCCCCCTCGTGCTCCTTGGTCGACAGCGTGGCCATGGCCTTGCCGTGGGGGTCCTGGGACCACCAGGCGTGCTCGTCGGTGTGGCAGCTCTTGCAGGCGGCGGAGCCCACATGGGGGCCCTCGGCGAACGCCAGCAGGGGTCGCTCGCGCTCGCCCGAGTGCAGGGCGCGCAGCTCGGCGGTGAACGCGTCATCATCGAGCTTGTTCGCCGCGTAGTGGTCGATGAGGGGCAGGCCCTTGGCCACCGAGAACGCGATCGAGTGCTTCTTGTCGTGACAGCCCGCGCAGGCCTCGGCAGGCGCGTCCACCTTGCCGTCGTGGGGACCGCCGGGCCCGTGGCAGGCCTCGCAGCCCACGTCGACCAGGTGGTCGCGCGCGGTGTCGCCCGCCACCCACCCGGTGGGCTTGCCCATGCCGGTCACGTGACAGCCGACGCACTCGGCCTTCTGGTGGTCGTCCCGCGCCAGCAGGGTGTCCCAGGCCACCGAGTGGTGGGACAGGAGCCAGGCGCCGGCCTCCTCCGTATGGCAGGCCATGCAGGTGGCGTTGCCGTGGTAGCGGCCCTCGTCGAAGCCGGCGAAGGGCGTGCCCAGCGCGCGCATGACCAGCAGCGACCCCTGGCCCCGACGGAAGGGATACCAGGCGTCCTTCGCCACGATCTTGCGCTTCTCGGGCTCCAGGTAGATGACCGACGGGGTCGAGCGCGCGCTGATCGCCCGGGCGATGGCCGCGTCCTCGTCGATGATCAGCGGGTAGCGCACCTTGTAGGTGTCCCGGTAGCGGTCGAGCGCCTTGGGATCGGAGCGCGACGACGCGATGCCCAGCACCTTCGCCTTTCCCGCGAGCCGCTCGGCGACCTCGTTCAGCTCGGGCTGGGCGTGCTGGCAGTGGGGGCAGGTGGGCGAGAAGTAGACCAGCAGGGTGGGGCCGTCGATCCGCTCGGCGAGGCTCGCGGGGAGCGGGATCTCCACCGGCTCGCCGAGGCCCTGCAGGACGTTGGCGCTGTTCGCGGCGGGCGTGCCCTCGGACCAGCCGGCGACGGACGCGGCCACGGCGACGGAGCCGAGCAGGAGCACGAGCAGGGCGGCGAGGGGTCGGGAGAAGCGCATGGCGGCCGACTAACCCCCGGAGCACGCGGTGTGCTTCCATGGTGTCCGGTGCGCCCCCCGCCCGGTGTCCCACTGAACCCGGAGGTCCCATGCGCAGCGTGCTCCTGGCCATCCTGCTCGCCGGCTGCCCGGGCGCTCCCGCGACCGACGCGACCGACGCGACCGACACCACCGACGCGACCGACGACACCGACACCTGCGCGGCGTGGGAGGAGGGCGAGCCCGGCGCCGCTCCCGGCTGCAGCCCGCCATATCTGACCGCGGGCGGGCGCACCGAGGTCACCGAGCCCTGGCTGCTCGGCGTCACCCTCACCCGCGACCACACCTACGCCGTCCGCGACGGCCTCACCCTGCAGGGCGACGTCTTCCTGCCCGCCGAGGCCGCCGGCACGCCTGGCGCGATCGTGGTCGTGCACGGCGGGGGCTGGAACGACTGCGGACGGCGCAAGGACAGCCCCCAGGTGGTCAACTACGCGGGCGTCATGGCTGCGCTGACCGGTGCGCCGGTGTTCTCGATCGAGTACCGTCTTGTCGATGAAGGTGGGCGTTTCCCCGCCAATCTCGGTGACGTCAAGTGCGCGATCGCCAGCTTCGCCGCCGAGGCGGACGCCTGGGGCTTCGACAAGGACCGCATCGCCGTCATCGGCGAGTCCGCCGGGGCGCACCTGGCGCTGATGGTCGCCGGCACCGAGGGGCGGGAGGACCTCGATCCGGAGTGCGGCACCGCCCCGGACGTGGCCCTGACCATCGCGTACTCGCCGCCCACCGATCTGAACGCCCTCGGCGCGCCCTACCGACCGGTGGTGGACGCAGCCGCCGGGGGGGCCTGCGACGAACCCGTCACCGCCTGCGTCGGCACGGATCGCCCCTGCGATCGCTGCGCAGACTTCACCCCGGTCGCCCACGCCTGCACGATGGACGCCCCGGTCGTGCTGGTCCAGGCGCCCGACCCCTGGGACAAGCTGATCCCGGAGTCCCAGGCGCGCGCCATGGCGACCGCCCTCGAAGCCGCCGGAGCCGACGTGACCCTGATCATCCCCGACCCCGCGGGCTTCCCGGATGAGGACTGCCCCGAAGACCCGGGCGCCGGGCAGCTGTTCCCCCACGGCTTCGTGCCCTGTCTGACCAGCGCCACTGGCGATGCAGTCACCGCCGCCCTCGCTCCGGTGGTCGGCAGACGCTGAGGTCCGCGCGCGCCGAGCCCCCGCTCACGGACCGCGGCCGCTGTACTCCTCGTCCTGGGCGGCCTTCATGTCCGCTTCGAGGGCACGGTGGCGGTCTGCCTCCTCGTCGGCCATGCCCCCGTCGGCGCCCTCGAGGTGGGCCGCCTGCTCGGCCTCCAGCGCCGCCTGCTGATCGGCCGCGCGCTGGTCGGACAAGCCGCTCATCTCCTGCACCAGCTCCGGGGTCAGGGGCACCGCCTGGACGTCCGGTCCGGGCGATGCGGGCGGCGCCTTCGGCAGGCTGCGGAAGCGCACGGTCGGATCGCTCTCGACCGCGTCCTTCGCCGTCAGATCGGGCGTCTCGATGCGCCCGCGCACGAAGCCCTTGCCGACCTTGGTGGTCTTGCCCCACAGGTTCGCCGGCCCGCCGGCCTGGAAGTCCGCCCCAACCCCGACATCTTCGGGGCTGCCCTGGTCCAGGCGCATCTTGAGGGCCAGGATCCCGGGGGCCTCCTCGGTGACGTTGGAGACGAAGCCCTGCAGATCCTGCGCCCGGGCCGCGTTGCCCGGACCTCCGCCCTGGGACGCGCTGGTGCTCTGGGACGGGCTCTGCGCAGGTGCGGGCGCGCGCTTGGTTCGACCTGGACCGGACATCGGATCCTCCGAGCGTCCGGCGAGAGGAGCCTCGCCGGGGGTGCACGAGGCATAGGGAGCCCGAGGCGCCCGCTCACCTCCCACGATCATGGGGGGTCCTCGATGACCTCGATCAGCACGCGATCAGCGCTCGTCGTCGAGCCCTTCGTCCTCGGCCTCGTCGTCCTCCGCCGGGCCTTCCTCTTCAGCAGGCTCCTCCAAGCCCAGCTTCTCCAGGATCCGCCGCGACAGGCTGGGGGTCTTGTGGATGCCCAGCCGCTCGTCGCGCAGGCTCTCCGCCCTCCGCCGCTCCCACGCGTGGTGGGGCGCCAGGATCAGGCTGTCTCGGGAGAGGGCGTAGGCAGCCTCGACGTCGCCGCGCTCCTCGGCCTTCACCGACAAGGCCCGGAGGTGGGCGCCCGCCGCCTCGGTCGCCTGCTGGACCTCCCAGGGGCGGTGATCCCACCACCGCGCCCGGGCGCCGAGGCTGGCGAGCCGCTCGGGGGTGGCGCCGGACTGCAGCGCATTGTCGAGCTCGCGGGCGCGACAGATGGCCAGGGCGACCTCCACCTCCCGGGTGGTGCGCCACCAGGCGGCATCGTCGGGCGGGTAGGCGTAGACCAGATCATCGAGCCAGCGCGCCTCCCGGTCGTCGCAGGGCGCCTGGCTGTCGAGCAGGGCGCGTACGTCCGCCATCACGGTGTCGTGGTGCGCGTCCGGGCCGACCACGGTGACGACGTCGGCCCAGCGCACCTCGCCGCGGATGAACACCGGCGCACCCTTCACCGCCGAGGCCGGACGGTCCAGCGCCTGCAGGTTCGCGCGGTCGGACAGGATAGCAAAGCCCAGGTCATACGTGCCTTCTGGGAGATCATCCGGCAGGGTCAGTCGGTGCACGCCACGGGCGATCTCGTCCTGCTTCCAGCGTGAGACCTGGAGCCAGTCGTAGGCCGGCGGCAGCTCCTTCACGACCTCGACCTTGCCGTTGTGGGCCAGGAACACGACCGGACGCACGCCGCGGGGGATGCCGCGCAGGCGCTCCCACCACACCCGCACGGTGAAGGTGCCGCCGGGGTTCACGGTCGCGTGGGGCAGCTCCCAGTCCGCCAGCGCAAACCCGGTCTGGAAGGTGACCGCGCGCTCGGGGTTGCGCACCTTGTCCGGCGGGAACACCAGGTCGCGGCGCACGTGGTTGCCGATGTGGAGCTTGCTGGGCGACACCGGGAAGTCGGTGACCGGCAGGTAGTCGGAGCGGAAGCGCGGGTGGGAGCGCAGTCCGGACTTGCCCGCCCAGCCACCGTGCACGTGGGCGATGTGGGGCCGGCGCTCGCGGAAGACGTACTCGGAGACGAAGGGCTTCTGCCACTTGTGGTGGCCCATGGGCACGTCGATGAGCCCCGCGATGTCGACGATCTCGCTTCGGGGGCCGGCGAACCACTGGTGCGCCCCCATGTCGACGTCCATGAAGGTGGGCCGGCGCACGTCCAGCCGGTCCATGAGCAGCTGGCCGTAGAGCACCCGCCGCCGCACGTTGTAGGGGCTGGTCTCGGGGCGGGTGATGAGGATGACCGACTGGATGACCATCAGCACCGCGACGGTCGCCAGGGGCACCGCGACCAGCAGTCGGGCCGGGATCCGCGCCAGCCGCTCCTCGAGGGCGTCGAGGCCGTGGAACAGCGCGTCGACCAGCAGGATGGTCAGCGGCACGGAGCACAGGTTCATCCAGCGCACCCCGTCCATCCAGTCGCCGCCGGCGTACAGGGCGAAGTACATGACAAAGCCCGTCACCCACCACGCCAGGGTGCGGCCGATGGCGCCCTTGCGGTGCCAGCCCAGCACGGGCGCGACCACGGTGATCGCCCCCAGCAGCAGGATGCGGAAGGTCGACAGCCAGGTCGGATCCTTGGAGAATGGCCACAGGGGGAACGCACCCGTCGTGTCCAGCAGCGGCACCGTGCCTTCCAGGGGTGCCTCGCCCCAGACGTCCCACAGCCACACCGTGCCCGGCAGGATCACCAGGTAGAGGAAGACCGAGAAGACCGCGACGCCCCGCGCGCGCCAGCCCTTGAAGCCGGACTGGCCGAAGAGGTAGAGCCACAGCAGGAAGCCGTGGCCGTACCACAGGGCGTAGCGGCGCAGGTAGCCCCAGGAGCGCGCCTTGTTCCCTGCCCACGCCCAGGGCGCAAACCGGCCTCCATCGTGCAGTTTCGCGAAGTAGGTGTTGGGCGCTTCCCAGGCGAAGGTGGCGAATGCCCACGCGTGCCAGGCGAAGAAGGGCAGGGCCGACAGCGCGCCCCAGCGCCAGGTGTAGTCCAGCGCAGCCAGGGGTCCGCGGCGGACGCCCACGCCGAAGATGCCGACCAGGCCAGCGATGGCCGCGTAGGCCGGCGCCTCGGGCCGGGAGATCGACAGGAGCCCCCACAGCAGCCCGGACCACGGCAGGGCCCGGCGCTCCTCGACCTCGTCCAGCATGAGCGCGCCACCCGCGGCCATGAGCACGGTGATGACGCTGTTCTCGAGGCCGCTCGCCGCCCAGTTCACGTACTGGGGCGACAGGGCGAGCAGCAGGGGCACGAAGGCGGCGGCGAGGTCGGACCGCTCGCCGAGCACGTGCCGCGCCCAGCGCCAGGCGAAGGGCAGGCCCACGAGTCCCAGCACCGCACCGGCGAGCTTGGAGCCGATCCAGGGGTTGATCCCCACGAAGTCGAGGGCCGCGAGCAGCAGGGTCCAGGTGGGGTTGGAGAAGCCCTCGACCCACTCGCCGCCGGCGTAGGGCGCAAACCCCTCGCCCTGGGCGAAGTAGCGGGCGTACGAGAACGTGATGGCCGCGTCCTCGATGAACCAGTGGCTGAACCAGGCGAAGTGCACCAGGAACAGCACGCCGGAGAGCAGGATCACCGTCCAGTGACGGCGGGTGTCGTGGTCCAGCGCATCCCATGGCGCGAGCACGCGATCGACCCAGGCGCTCATTCCCCTCCCTCCCCGTCGACATCATCGTCGTCTTCGTCGTCGTCCGGACCGGCCAGGTCCAGCTTCACCGGCGGGGGCCGGTCGCCGGGCTGGATGCGCGGCCGGGGCATGAGGCGCGCGGGGGTGCGGCCGGGCTCGAGCGGCCGGCGCACCGGGGGCGTCGCCGGCTGGTCGGGCGGCAGGACGCCGCAGTCGTGCTCGTCGAGGCGGATCCGCAGCTTGCAGTCCCGCGCCTCGATCGCGTAGCGGCGGGCCCAGGAGCGGCTCGGGTCCATGCGCAGCACGTCCCGGAACGCCGCGTACGCTTCGGGCCAGGACTGCGCCTCCCGCAAGCGCTCCCCCTCGGCCATGAGCGCGTCCACGTGGGGCTGGCGGAGCCGGGCCAGGACCGGGCTGCGGTGGTTCCAGTCCCCAGCGCGCTGAAAGGCTGCGACCCGGGCCTCACGCTCGGTCAGGCCGTCGGCGCGGGTGGCCCAGCAGTCCGCCAGGGCGGGGTCGACCCGGTCGTCGTTGCGCTCGTCGAAGAGGGTGCGGGTCTGGCGCCGGCGGGCGAGCAGCCAGAGATCCTCGGCCTCGTCGCACCCGTCGGAGCCGGCCAGGCGCAGGATCTCGGCCACCTCCTGCTCGCCCTCGCGGGTGATCGCGTCGGTGGACACGACCTCGACCGCGTCGGGCCAGCGCACCTCGCCGCGGCCCATGCGCACGGGCTCGAGCACCGCGCCCGCCGCCAGCACGCCGCCCGGCTGGAAGTCAGCCTCCAACGCCGGGAGTGCGTCGCCCTTGGGCAGGTCGTGCACGAACACGCCGAAGTCGTAGCGACCCTCGGGCAGATCATCGGGGAGCTCGAGGGACAGCCGGGTCACCACCACCTCTGAGAGCTCCCAGTCCTGGGGCAGGTACCAGTCGTAGCCGGGCGCGGCATCCCAGCTGTGCGCGACGCCGCGCTCGTTGGCAAGGAAGATCAGCGGGCGGAAGCCCTCCCCCCGGCGCACGTCCTTCTCCACGCGCCAGCCGATCTCGACGTACATGTGCCGACCCGGCGCGACCCGGCCTGCGGGCACGTCCCAGCCGTGCAGCACGAGGCCGCCCGCGAACACCACCTCGCGGCCGCCGGGCGGATCCCAGTCCGTCGGCGCGATGAGGTCGCGGCGCACGTGGTTGCCGGTGTGCTGGGCCGTCTTGCCGGTCGGATACGGGGCGATCTCGATGTACTGCTCGTCCCACTGGTCGTACGTCTTCAGCTTGCTGGTGCTGGCCCAGCCGCCGTGCACGTGGGCGAAGTGGGGCCGCCGCTCCTCGAAGATGTACTCGGCGATGAACGGGCGATCGAACCAGTGGTGCCCCATCGAGACGTCGACCAGGCCGGCGATGTCGACGATGCGATCCCCCGACCAGTACATGTGCGCGCCCATGTCGACGTCCATGTTGGTGGGCCGCTCGACCATGTGCAGCCGCGCCTGGACGTAGTTCATGTACTGCACCCGCCGCCGCACGCTCCACGGCGACGTCGTGGGCTTGTCCAGGAAGCGGTCCAGCCGGGTCACCGACGGCACCACCGCCGTGCCGAACAGGGCGATGACGACGACCCAGGCGAGCGGTCCCCAGCGCACCGCGTCCGGGCGGGTGCGCTGACCGAGCAGACCGCCGACCACGCCGATGACGATCAGGCCCAGCACGCCGAGCAGCGTGCCCGGGGTGGCCCCGCGCGCGCCGACGTTGCCGAACAGCAGGGTGTCCGAGGAGGGAGGCACCCACAGGCCGATCGCGAAGGGCAGGACCGCCAGCACGGCCACCGCGCCGACGGCGATGCCAAACGCGGCGTTCACCCGGTCGATCTTGCGACAGGCATCGCCCAGCTCAGCCAGGCCGACCGCGAGGAGCACGGCCCCGGGAACGGTGAAGGTCGCCATCCAGCGGAAGCCGTTCATCCAGTCGCCACCGGCGTAGACGGCGAAGAAGAGCGCGGCGGTCGCGACGTGGGACAGGAGCACGAGCCCCTTCCAGCCGGGCCGGCCGATGGCGGCGAAGGGAGCGAGGACGGCGACCAGGAAGACCGTCCACACGCGCAGGTGGACCCAGAACTCGGGGAGCGCCGGATCCCAGCCGAGCGCGTCCTTCAGGACCTCGGGACCGGGGATCAGCAGCACGACGGCGCACAGGGCGAGGCAGAACACCGCGATGGCCCCGCGCACGCCACGACGGCCGAGCACGCCGACGATGTAGACGGGCAGCAGGTAGCCGTGAGCCAGGTGGTGGGCCCACTGGCGCAGGTACTTCCAGCCCTTGGTGTTCCAGGAGAAGGGCTCGAAGGCCTTCGAGGGGTTGCCCTTCTTCGCGTAGTAGGTGTTGGGCAGCTCCCACGCGAAGTAGTCGACCCGCCAGGCCTGGTAGAGGCCGAAGGGCACGAAGAACAGGGCGAGCCAGGCGAGGGTGGGCCACAGGGCGCGCCAGAGGATCGCGGGCAGGCGGGCGGGCTCCTGGGCGCCGTCGGCAAGCTCGGAGCCGACCCGGGTGATCCGGAAGATCATGCTCCAGAATCCGCCGATCGCCGCGTACAGGATGCCGTCGGGGCGGGTCACGGCGACCCCGAGCCAGAACAGCGCGGACAGCGGCACGCCCCCGCGGCGAGCCTCGACCAGGGCGCGCCAGACCGCCGCGGCGATCAGCACGTTGAGCAGGCTGTTCTCGAGGCCGCCGGCACCCCAGATGATGAACTGCGCAGAGAAGGTGAGCACCGCGGCCGCGAGGATCGCGGACAGGTCCGCGCGATGTGGCCGGGCCTCGCGGGCGATGCCCCAGGTCAGCGGCACCGTCAGCGCCGCGAAGACCGCCGCCATGATCTTGTTCGAGGTGAAGCCGTCGACGCCGACCAGATACCAGGCGGCCAGCAGGAAGGTCCACAGGGGGTTGCTGTACCCCTCGACCCGCTCCCCACCGGGATAGGTGACCAGCCCCTCGCCCCACGCCAGGTTGCGGGCGTAGGCGAACGAGATCGCCGCGTCCTCCACCACCCAGCGGATCAGCGTGAGCTGCAGGCCCACTGCGGTCAGCGTCAGCAGGATCAGGATCCCCAGGTGCAGGTGCCGCAGCGGACGGCGCAGGCCGGCGTCCCGGGTCTGCTGCCAGCGCCTGCGCTCCTGCTCGGTCGGGCCCGGTGCGCGCAGGCCCAGGTAGGCGAGCCCGGCCGCGATCAGGCCGGTCCCGCCCAGGATCCCCGCCGCGGCCCAGATGACCAGCGGGGTGCCGTCCGCGCCCGGATCGGCGAGCAGACCCAGCCCCAGGAGCGCGGCCACCGAGACCAGCATCAGCCCCAGGCCACCGCGCCCGACCGTGCGCTCCGCGACGCTCGGCCGCGGCTCGGGCGCCTCGTCGGACGTCAGCGCCTCGTCCCGGTCGTAGCTTGCGAGCAGGAGCATGCCGTGCCCCGCCGATCCCAGGCCGGCCGCCGCCACGAGCAGGCAGCCGCCCCACAGCCCCAGGCTGCCCAGCAGGTCCAGCGCCCCCATGGAAAGCGAGGGAGGACGCGGATCCTGGACGCCCAGCACCACGATCGCACCGAGCAGGGCGGACAGCCCGACGACCAGCCAGAGCAGGCCGGGCGTCAGCAGTCGGGACAGGCCGGTGCGGCCGCCCACGGGGTCTCGCGGACCCTCCTGCTCCGATGCGACGTTCTCCATCGCACCGCAACTACCTCTTGCGCGGCCTCCGGCCCACCCGAGGCACGGTGTACTGCTTGTTGGTGCCCACCAAGCGCTGTCGGGTCATCATCCGACGCATGCGCTTGCGACGCACTTCCCGCCACGCTTCGTCGAGCGCGTTGAAAAGCTCCACGTTGCGGCTGTCGACCACCAGCATGCTGGCGGCGCGGCTGGCCCGCTCCAGGGGGGAGCCCGGCTCGATCTCGACGTGGTCGGGGAGCAGCTGCACCAGTCGGGCGGCCAGCCGGGGCCGGCGCGCGTCCATGGCGTCGGTGATCACCTGCTCCAGCAGATCGAGGTCATCCGAGGCCAGCCAGGCCGTCACGAAGGCGTCCTCCGCAGCGTCGTTGCGCTCCGGGAGGACGGCCAGCTCCGGCGGCTGCTGGGCCACGGCTACATCGTCTTCTTGACGGCGCCCTCGACAGCGGCGGACTTGCGGGCCGCCATCTGCTTCTTCATCTGCTCCAGCTGGGACTTGGCGGAGGCGTTTGCAGCCTTCTCCTTGATCTTCGCCAGCTTGGCGTCGAGCGAGTCACCCTGGATCTCGGAGCCGATGTCGGCCTCGGCCTGCAGCTTGTCGATGTGCTGGCGCACGTTGTCGAGCTGCTTGATGTCCGCGTCCGTCGACAGCCCGTCGAGGCTCTCCTGGATGGAGATGCGCGCCTCGGCGTTCGCCTTCTTGGCGATCATCTTCTCCTTCTCGCGCTTGAGCTTCTCGATCTCGCCCTGGAAGGAGATCAGGCCGCGCTTGGCCTCCTCCGCCTGGTCCGAGACCTTCGAGAGCTCCACGGAGAGGTCCTCGATCTCGCCCGTCAGCTCGTCCTTCTTGGTGATGAGCACGAGAGCGACCTCGTCCTCACCTTCCTCGAGGGCGACGGGCAGCTGCTGCATGACTTCACGCAGCTGCTTCTCCTTGTCCTCGAGCTCCTTCGAGAGCTTGTTGCGCAAGTAGACGATGCCACTGACCGCCTTCTTGAGTTCCTTGTGCTTCTTCACTCGCTCATCGATGGCGGACTCGTAGACCGCCTCCGGGTTGCGAGTCTCGATGTTCGAGACCCAGAGTGAGAGAAAGCCCTTCCAGATGTTTCCAAGGCGGTCAAAGAAGCCCATGCGGTCGACTCCCGGTGCCCGTTCAGCCTAGTCGCGCCCGATACCCCGGGCAAGCACACACCTTTCCTACGCACGAGGGCGCCGGTCCATTGCACTTCGGATCCGAACTTGTCCGGATCCCTCGACCCGATCCACCGAGATCGCAGGTCTGACGTACCCTTCAGCGGGGGATCGTCCCGCCGATCCACAGGCCCAGCGCCCCTCCGCCCAGGCACGCGCCGAGGGTGAGGCCGAGCTGCAGTGCCGCCTCGCCCCACGCCTGGCGGGAGATCGCCTCCAGCACGTTGACGTTGAACGTCGAGTAGGTGGTGAACCCGCCCATCACCCCAGTCCCCAGCAGCGCCATCGCCGCGCGCTGCTCTCCGACCGGGCTCGCGACGAGCACACCCAGGAGCAGGCTGCCGAGCACGTTGGCGACCAGCACGCCCCACCACCCCGGCACGCCCAGGCCGATGGCCCAGCGCAGCACGGCGCCCAGGCCGCCGCCGGCGAACACGAGCAGGGGTATGGGCCAGTTCACAGCGCCTCCGAGCGCCACACCATAGCCCCTGGCGCGCCCCCCGCGAGCCCGCTATCAGGCGCGCTCTCGCGGAGTTCGACATGCGCGGCGCTGCCTCGCCGAGCCCCCAGATCGCCTCGCTCCTGACCCTGACCGCCCTGGTCGTGGGCTCGGGCGGAGTGGTCGTGCCCGCCCACGCCGGTCCCCACGCAGACCAGGTGGAGGCCATCGAGTCCGGTCGCCTGGTCATGCCGCCGCGCACGGAGCGCCCCTACCTGCCGCCGCCCCCCACGGACCCCTTCGACCGTCCCGAGGTCAAGGTCTACGGCTACCTCGCCTACTGGGCGGACGACCTCGACACCGTGCGCTGGGACGCGCTCACCCACATCGCGCTGTTCACCGCCCACGCGACCCCGGACGGCTCGCTGACCGAGACCAGCAAGTGGGGAGACGCCGCCGGCGCGCTCTCCCGGGCGGAGCCCTACGGCGTGAAGGTGCACCTGACGGTCGCCAACTTCAACACGTCGGAGCTCTCCACCCTCCTGGGCAGCGCGACCGCACGCAACCGGCTCATCGACGCCCTGGCCGCAGAGGTCGATCGCACCGGCGTGCACGGCGTCAACGTGGACTTCGAGGGCCTGCCCGCCTCCGCCCGCCAGGACATGGTCACCTTCGTGCGGGACCTGGACGCCAGGGTCGACGAAGTGGTCCTTGCAACGCCGGCTGTCGACTGGTCGGACGCGTGGGACTACGCCGCCCTCACCGACCACGCGGACCTCTTCATCATGGGGTACGGCTACCACTGGTCCGGCTCCGACTACGCCGGCCCGGTCGACCCCCTCTTCGGCGGCGGACCGTGGAGCCGGTACTCCCTGTCCTGGTCCCGCGACGACTACGTGGCCAACGGCGCCGATCCCGAGCGGGTCATCCTGGGCCTGCCCCTGTATGGCTACGCCTGGCGCACCGCGTCGGACACCGTGCCCGCCGCCGCCCAGGCCAAGGGCGAGGTCGTCTTCTACGACGAAGGCGCCGACCTCATCGCCACCCACGGCCGCCGCCTGGACAGCACCAGCCGCACCCCGTGGGCCTGGGACGGCACCCGCCAGGCCTGGTTCAGCGACGCCGAGAGCGTGCGGGAGCGGACCGCCTGGGCGGTGGAGGCGGACCTCGGCGGCATCGGCTTCTGGGCGCTCAACTACGACGACCAGGACCAGGTGCTGTGGGAGGGCGTGCGCGCGGAGACCAACCTGGTCGTCGACGACACGGACACCGATACCGATACCGACAGCGACACCGACGAGGACACGGACAGCGACACCCGCCCCACCGGGGACCCCAGCTTCCGCGCCGACGCCGGCGATCCCTTCCTGGCCTACGTCGGCGAGACGGTGCAGCTCTCGGCCGAGTGGTCCGACGGCCCCGGCGAGCTGCGCTACCGCTGGACCCAGACCGGCGGCCCCAGCGTGCAGCTGGACGACGCGACCGCCATGCAGCCCCGCTTCCGCATCGCCGAGAGCGGCGTGCACACGTTCGAGGTGGTGGTGGGCGACGGGCAGCGGACGTCCGCACCGGCCGCCTCGTACGTGATCGCGGTCGAACCGGATCTCTCGGGCAAGGGCTGCGGTGGGTGCAGCGGGTCGGGTGCGGCCCCCTGGCTCGGGTTCGCAGGCCTCGGCCTCGGGCTGATGCTCCTTCGACGGCGTCGGCGCTGACGGGTGCGTCGCCTCACCACCCTCGCCGAAGAGTCCCGGGCCCGCACCTTCGGAGAGGTGCTGGAGTCCGAGCGGATCGAGTACCGCATCGAGACGCTGGACGAGGGCGCCGAGGTCTGGGTCCTGCGCGACGATCAGCTCGACGCTGCCCGTGACCTCCTCGACGCCTGGACCGCCGACCCGACCGACCTGCGCTTCCAGCAGGCCCAGGCGGCGGTCGCGATGCGGCGCAAGGCCAAGGCCGCCGAGCTGGCCCGCCTGCGTGACGGCCAGGCCCGCCTCGACCGCGCCCAGCGACCGGTGCGTCCGGGCCCGGTCACCATCGGCACCATCCTGGTCGCGGCGGTCATCACCTGGTTCGGCATCGGCAGCGTCACCGAGCTGGGCAATGCCCTGGTCTCCCTTCCCGACGCCGAGACCGCGCGCCTGTTCTACATCGACGATCCGGTCATCGCGACGGGGCCTGACGGGGCCTGCGTGCCCTTCCTGCACAGCATCCGGCAGGGCGAGGTCTGGCGGCTGTTCACGCCAGCGTTCATGCACTCGGGCGGCCTGTTCCACCTCTTCTTCAACGCCTACTGGTTCTACTTCCTGGGCCAGCAGATCGAGACCCGAAAGGGCAGCTTGTACCTGCTGCTCGGCGTCCTGGCGTCCGGCGTCGTGTCCATGCTGGGCCAGTACGTCTGCGGGTGGCTGCTCACCGACCCCAGCGCCTGGCTCGCCGGGAACATGCCCGACTACGGGCTCTTCGGGCGGATCTACCTGGGCGGCATGGTCGGCGGCGGCCTCTCCGGCGTGCTCTACGGGCTCTTCGGCTACATCCTCGCCAAGAGCTACGTCGACAAGTTCAGCGGCCTGGGCGTGCCCTCGTCCACGGTCGCGCTGCTGCTCATCTGGCTGCTCGTGTGCTTCGCCGGCCAGCCGGTCGAGGTGCCCCAGACCGGCCAGACCCTGACCATGGGCGTGGCCGGCAACATCGCCAACCTGGCCCACCTGACCGGCCTGTTGTCGGGCGTGCTATGGGGCCTGGTCAGCCACCGGATCCGACCCCGCTGGTGACGAGAGTGCCCATGAGACCCCTGCTCTGCCTGATCCCCCTCCTGTGCGTCGCCGCGGCGCCTCCCTCGCCCACCTTGACCGAGGACGAGCAGAAGGACCTGGACAAGGGCAAGATCGTCGTGCGGCACGAGGAGACCGACCGCGGGGGCCGGGTGACGGCCATCACCCGGGTCGCCGCTCCGCCCCGCGTGGTGCTGGACGAGGTGATGGATGTCCAGGCCCGGGTCCCCGAGAGCAGCGTGCTCACGTCCGTGGACGTCTACCTCAAGCAGGCCTCGCCCGATCTGACTGGCGCAACCTTCACTCTGACGATCCTCGGCAGCAAGACCGTGTTCTCGATCCGCTACGACTGCCACCGGGACCAGGGCTACTGCACCTACGCCCTCGACGAGAGCAAGAAGAACGACATCGTCGCGAGCGATGGCTACTACCTGGTGCTCCCCGATGGATCCGGTACCCGACTGGTGTACGCGAGCCGCGCGGACACGGGCAAGTCGATGCCCGGCTGGATGAAGCGGTGGATCGCGGGCAGCTCGCTCGAGAGCCAGGTCGACGGCATCCGCAAGCGTGCGGAATCCAGGTAGGCCGTGCACCTTGCAGACAACGACACTGTAGGCACACGCGCGTTCGGCCGACCTGCTAGTCTGTGCCCGGGAGTGGCTACTTGGTAAAGCGTGCGGCCGGACCGTTCGAGATCCTGGAGATCCTCGGGGAGGGCTCCTTTGGCACCGTGTGCGTGGCACGGGTGCAGGGAGATCCCAAGAAGCGCAAGGTGGCCCTGAAGATCCTGAAGGGCGCCTACACGCGCAACCACAAGATCCTCAACCGGACCCGGGACGAGGCGCGCCTGCTCTCCAACATCGACCACCCCAACGTGGTCCGCGTGGAGCGCATGATCGAGATCGGCGGGCGCCCCGTCGTGGTCATGGAGCTGGTGGAGGGCGTGTCCCTCGATCAGCTGCTCCTGCGGTTCAAGCAGGGGCTGCCGGCAGCGGTCGCCATCGAGGTGACCCGCCAGACCCTCATCGCCCTGCACGTCGCCTACTACGAGGCCAACGGGCCCGACGGCCGGCCGCTCAAGGTGATCCACCGGGACATCAAGCCCAGCAACATCCTGCTGTCCGTGCGGGGTGAGCTGAAGGTCGTCGACTTCGGCATCGCCAAGGGCGACTTCTCCGGGCGAGAGGCCGAGACCGAGTCCGTCGTGCTCGGCAGCCGGCCGTACATGGCGCCGGAGCGACTCGACGGCGTCAGCGACCACCCCACCGTGGACGTGTACAGCTCGGGCATGTCGCTGTACGAGCTGCTGACCGGCCGCACGATGAGCCTGTCCATCAACCCGGTCACCCACGAGCAGGCCATGAACCGCCAGCTCGGCTACCTCAACGTCGAGGGCATGACCGACGCGGGCCTGGAGGACCTCCGGGGCATCATCCGCCGTATGTGCGCGTATGACCGCGACTACCGGCCATCGTCACTCGAGGCCGCTCGCGAGCTGGAGCAGTGCCTCTACGCGATCGACAGCCGCTTCCGCCTGGGCCTCGAGGAGTTCGCGCGCACGACCGTCCTGCCCATCTACGAGTCCCGCCCGCGGATCCGTCCCGAGGACGCCGTCAGCGACGAGTCCGAGTCGGACTTCATCCGTGAGGTCACGGGCCAGGTGACGGCGCCGACCATCACGACGGCGACCACCACCCGCTGGGCACCCTACGTCTTCATCCTCGGCCTGTCCGTGCTGGTCGCGATCCTCGGCACGCTCGCCATCGTGAAGTTCATGTCCTCGGCCACGCCCCAGCCAGCCCCCCTGGTGCCGGCGGAGCTGCAGCCCGCAGGCAATCCGGGCGCCATGGTCACGCCGGAATCTGCCGGTTCGAACGACGGAACCACCGGCACTGCCACCCCGCTGCCCACCGAGCCCGCGCCGGTCGAGGCGGCCACGCCCGTGAGCAGCGACCCCGCCGCATCGGCGGTGGTCGCCGGCAGCAGCGCGGTCGAGGACTCGCGACCCGGTGAGGACGCCGCAGGACCCGGTGAGGGTGGCGCTGGACCCGGTGAGGACGCCGCAGGAAGCGCCCAGCCGGAGACACCCGCGAGCACGACGGAGGAGCCCGGCGACGCCGAGGCTGGCAGCGGGACGGCCGGGGAGACGATGCCGCACACGGCCGTGCGCGACATGCCCCCCGTGGCTCTGGTGCAGATCGAGTTCCACATGCCGCCGGACGCGCGCAAGGCGACCCTGGGTCCCCACACCATCAACGTGTCCAGCTACGTCGACCTGCCCCCCGGCCCGGCCACCGCGCGGATCAGCTTCCGCAACCGCACCATCGACTGCCCCTTCGACGCCCAGCCCTCCGGCATCGTCCGCCTGGTCGAGGACCGCCTGCACGTGACCGGCAAGCCGTCCGCCAAGTGCACGACCGTGGAACCGTGACTCCGCTCGCTGCGCTCGCTCCGCGCTTCGTCGGGACGCTGCGCGCCCTCCTCACCTGACTCCCTGACCCCGCTCGCTGCGCTCCGGGACTCCTCCGTGGCCTCCCGGGGTTGAAGCCGCCCGCTGCACGCGTAAGGTGCGCCAGCCGGAGGATGTGGCCGGATGGCGATGATCGAGGCCCAGGGACTGACACGACGCTATGGCCCGACGCTGGCCATCGACGACCTGTCGTTCTCGGTGGAGGCGGGCCAGCTGGTCGGCTTCCTGGGCAAGAACGGCGCCGGCAAGACCACGACGATGCGGATCCTCGCCGGCTCCCTCGCCGCCAGCGACGGCACCGCCACCATCGCCGGCCTCGACGTCGATCGGGACGCGCGCAAGGTGAAGGCGCTGGTCGGCTACCTGCCCGAGGTCCCGCCGCTCTACACGGACATGACCGCCCGGGCCTACCTGCGCTACGCCGCCCGACTCAAGGGTGTGTCCGACGCCAACGCCGCGGTGGAGCGCACCATCGGCCGGGTGGGGCTGGGTGACTACGCCGGACGCATGATCGGCAAGCTCTCGAAGGGCTACCGCCAGCGCGTCGGCATCGCCCAGGCCATCGTGCACCAGCCCAAGGTGTTGATCCTGGACGAGCCGCTGTCCGGACTCGACCCCGCCCAGCGCCGTGAGATCCGCGATCTGGTCGCCGAGCTCGCCCGCGGGGAGACCACCGTCCTGCTCTCGACCCACGTGCTGCCCGAGATCGAGGCCATCTGCGACCGGGTCATCGTGCTGGACGGGGGTCGCCTGGTCGCCCAGGAGGCCATCGCCGACCTCGCCGGCATCCAGCGCCGGCTGCTGGTCCACGTCGCCCGGCCCGACCCCCGCCTGCGGGCGGCCCTCGCCGCGGTGGAGAACGTGGAGGATGTCGTCGAAGAGTCGCCTGGAAAGTACGTGATCGGTGCGTCGGCCGACGTGCGTGAGGCGGTCGCCCGGGTCGCGGTCGAGGGTGGGCTCCTGGAGCTGCGCCCGCGGGAGAGCCTCGAGGACGCGTTCCTGCGCCTCCCCGATCGCCGCCCTGCGCCCGACGTGCCGACCGAGGCCGACGAAGCCGAGGAAGAAGCTCCCGAACCCGCTGACGAGGGGTCCCCGTGAAGGTGCTCGTCATCGCCCAGCGGGAGCTCGGCGCGCTGCTCGGCAGCGTGGTCGGCTGGCTCGTCATCACCGCGTTCGTGCTGATCTCGGGGGTGGTCTCGGCCTTCGGCGTGGTCGGCTACGCCATGAACAGCGAGCAGATCATCGAGTCCGCCTTCATGGGCGCGCCGGTGATGACCTTCGCCGACACCCTGCTGTGGCCGGTGTCCCAGATCCAGGCGACCTTCCTGATGTTCTTCGTCCCGGGCGTCACCATGCGCCTGTTCAGCGAGGAGCTCCGCCAGCGCACCCTGGAGCTGCTGCTCACCTCGCCGCTGTCCCTGTGGGAGCTCGTCGCCGGCAAGTTCCTCGGCACCATGGGCTTCGTCACCCTGCTGCTCCTGCTCGCCAGCTGGCACCTGCCCATGCTGGCCCTGTGGTCCGACGTCGACTGGATGCTGCTGCTCGCCAACTTCGCGAGCCTGTGGCTGGTCACGGCCTGCGTCGTCGTGCTGGGCATGTTCTTCAGCGCGTCCACGCCGCATCAGGTGCTCGCGCTGGTGCTCACCGAGGGCACGACCATCGGCCTGTTGCTCCTCGCCTCCTTCGAGCAGGAGGACCCCACCGGCATCCTCGGGTCGCTGTCCCTCATCAACCGCATGGAGGACCTCACCCACGGCCTGCTCCGCTTCTCGGATCTGGCGTTCTTCCTGGTCTTCATCGTGGTCGGCGTCCTCGCCACCCAGCAGCGCATCGCGCTCCGGCGGTGGTCATGAGCGCGCTCCGCCACTCCTGGATCCTCGGCGTCGTCGGCGTCCTGGGCGTCGTCGCGTTCGGCTCGCTGTGGTTCGTCACCGGGCAGGTCGGCGCGCTGGCCCAGGTCTGCGGCGTGCTGGGCGCGCTCTCGCTGGTCGCCTACGCCTTCCTCGACCGCGACAAGTTCGCCGAGGGTGCAGATCCCCGCGAGGCCCTCGCCTCGGCCAGCGCCGTGCTCGCGGTCGTGCTGGCCGTGCTCCTCGGTGGGCTGCTGGTCTCGCTCGCCGGCACCTACGACCAGACCTGGGACCTCACCCGCTCGGGGCAGAACACCCTGTCCCAGCGCACCCGGGGCGTGCTCGACGGCCTCGACCAGGAGCTGACCATCTACGGCGTCTTCCGCCAGGGCATGGAGGACCGCGAGACGTTCGAGCGCCTGGCCGGCCTGTACGCCCAGCGCTCCCGCCAGGTCACCCTCCAGATGATCGACCCCCTCACCGAGCCGACCAAGGCGGGTGCGCTGGTCAAGAGCACCGGCAACGACGAGCTCGACCGCCTGTCCGAGCAGGGCACGGTCCTGCTGTCGTACGCCGGACGCCGCCGCCGCCTGGAGAGCCGCTTCGACGAGGAAGCCGTCACCAACGCGATCGTCAAGCTGGTCAGCGGGGAGGACCACCGGATCTGCTGGAGCATCGGCCACGACGAGCGCGACCCCGACGACGACCAGAGCAGCTCCGGCTGGGGCGGCACCGTCGTGCGCCTCGAGGACCGCAACGTCGTCGTCACCGAGCAGCGCATCCTCACCGGCGGCGTGCCCCGGGCCTGCGAGGCCCTGCTCATCGTCGGGCCGCGCCGCGACTTCGTGCCCCGCGAGCTGGAGGCGGTCGCTGGCTACGTCGCCGAGGGCGGGCAGGTGCTGGTGGCCCTCGACTCCAAGAGCCCCGAGGGCGCCGAGCTGCCGTACCTGGTCGAAGATCTGGCCCGCTACGGCGTGCAGGTCGGCGACGTCATCCTCGAGAACAGCGCGGACAACGTCACCGAGGGACCCGGCCGCGAGCCGCTGTACGTCTACGGCCCCCAGAACATGGGCCAGCACCCCATCGTCGCCGTGTCGACCGTGGTGACCGCCCGCTGGCCCATCGCCGTGCTCCCCCAGGACGTGCCGGGGATCTCGGTCGAGGCGCTGATGGTGTCCAGCCAGCTCTCCTGGGCCGAGAGCAGCTTCGACTTCGACGCCCAGCAGCTGCCCCAGCCCGACCCCGGCGAGCTGACCGGCCCCGTGCCCTGGGCGGTCATCGCCGAGGTCCGTGACCCGTCGGTGCTCCAGGTCGACCGCGGCGAGGTGCCGACCGATCCCATCGAGCCCGACGGCTACGAGGGCCCGGCGATCATGCGCCAGCCCGAGACCCTGCTCCCCGACGACCTGACCCCGAAGCCCGGCGGCCGGGTCATCGTGATCGGCGACGCCGACATGGGCAGCAACCCGCTCCAGAACCTGTTCGCCACCGGCACGGTCGTGCTCAACGCGGCCACCTGGCTGCTCGACGAGACCGACCAGCTGGGCCAGGACGCCGACGCCAGCGAGTCGCTGCTGCTGAGCGACGCGGGCAAGGCGTTCACCTACCTGCTCGGCCTGATCCTGCTGCCGGGCTTCGCCGGCCTCACCGGCCTGGTGCTGCTGGTTCGGCGGCGTTTCCTGTAGGTTCGAGCGTCACTTCAGCCAGATCGGCCGGGTGAACACGATCTCGGACGTGGCGCGGCTGTACTGGGTCTTGGAGAAGGGAAGGCCAAACTCGGGTCCTTCGATCGACCGCTCGGCGACCACGGTCGCGTCGCCTGCTGCGAGCCAGACCAGGTCGGTGGCCGGCACGATGTACTCCCCGTCGTCCCAGGGCACGACGGCGACCCACCCCCGACCGTCCAGGCTCGACAGATCGCCGTACACGGACAGCAGGTACTCCCCCGTCGTGGGGTCGGCGCTGGTCGGAACCCAGGACACGGGCAGTCCGTCCACCCGGGAATGGGGCCCGTAGCTCGGGCCGGTGAGCACGACGTCACCGTGCACGGTGTGCAGCACGTCCGGGATCTCGGTGGCCGGCATGTCTCCGCTGCCGTCGATGACGAGGTCGAACGTCTCGCCGAAGACGTAGTCCTTCGCCGCCTGCTCGGATGCCCGGTACAGGATCTGCCCGCTGGCCCGGTTCACCTCACGACGGAGGACGATCGACGCGGAGTCCCCCCGCAGCAGCACCGTCTCGCCGGGCTTGACGCCGCCC
>MDTC01149480.1_pt1 | contig 25249 bp, 22 predicted proteins | sample 811181 | NCBI WGS metagenome assembly MDTC01 (sample SAMN05326644, study PRJNA326480) | marine metagenome | isolation source: seawater | place: Pacific Ocean: North | collected 2011
AAAAAAATTAAAGGGCGTTTTTACATTTTGAGCATACATCACGAGGCGGTTACCCAGCTCAGTCATGTACTGATTTAAGATAGGATCATAAATAACAGCTTCTTGGCTGCGAATGGCTCGCATATAGATATCACCAATCGCGAGCTCATGATGAATAGAGAGTGTTTCGTGCGCTATGGTACCTAATTGCGGTAAATTATTTTCAGCTTGAGTTGAGGATGTGATGAGGGTACTCAAACAAAGAATAAATTTCGATGTACTTTTTTTTGCTAGTTTGAGTAAACTTTTTTTCATTATTGCGTTCTACAAGGCTACTTTGCTACTATCTTGATAATTAAGTATACATATTTTTAGTTTTAACTTAAATATAAATTATAATGAAAATTACACGCACGATTGATCTGGTGAGCTTACAGTGTCCTTCTCTCATTTTAAAAGTAAAGCAGGAGCTCGCATTAACTCATAATTCCAAAGGGTGGTGTTTAAAAGTGCGTGGATATACTTCATTGAGTAGCTTAAAGTACTTTTTACAGCGCAGTCAGTATGTATTTCAGGTTATAGATGAAGCACAAGGAAACTTTCATGTCATCCTCTTATCTAAAGTGAAGCCCGAATGATAGATTTCATAGCTAACTGGTGCAGGTCTAGATTTTCTGATCCGCATGCTTTAACACTATTTTTTAGCCTATTAGGCTTGAGTTTTATTCTTTACTTATCGGGTACTTTGATTGCTCCATTGCTCACGGCATTGGCTCTAGCATTTCTTTTAGATTGTCCTGTCACATTAATGTGTAGGTATGGCGCTCCACGGTCTCTTTCGGCAACATTAGTTCTTGTTTTGACTATGACGCTCATTGGTATGTTTATTTTTAAATTGCTGCCCAATATTTGGCACCAAAGTCTTCTTTTAATTGGAGACTTTCCAAGTATGATTGATAGTATTCAAGTATACCTTAAAGAGTTTAGTTATCAGCATCCTTCTTTGCTGCCTACAGGTCAGCTCAATTCTGTGATTTCCGAATTACATACTTTAGTTGATCCTAGGCAATTGATACAGATGATAAAATCTTTAATGGGCTGGTCGATGAATGCGCTGGTTTTATGCGTTTATATTGTATTAGTGCCTCTACTGGTTTTCTTTTTTTTAAAAGATAAAACTGAGCTTAAATATACTTCTGCGCGTTTTTTTCCTCAACATCGCAAACTTTTAGATCAGGTGTGGGTAGAAATGAACCAGCAGCTTTTAAATTATGTCAGAGGTAAAATCATTGAGATTATTATCTTAGGTATCGTCACTTATACGTTTTTCTCTATTATGGGATTAAGGTATGCAGCACTCTTGGCAGTGTTAAATGGTATATCGGTTCTCATTCCTTATATTGGTGCTGTGCTAGTGACTGTACCTATTGCTCTTGTCGCTTTCTTCCAGTGGCAGTGGAGTCCTGAATTTGGTTATTTGATGATGGGATATACAATTATCCAAATTCTGGATGGTAATGTGTTGGTGCCTTTGCTGTTTGCTGAAGTCGTTGAACTTCATCCTGTAGTGATTATTGCTGCAATTTTAGTTTTTGGTGGTGTGGGTGGTATATTAGGTGTGTTTTTTGCTATTCCTTTGGCATCGCTCTTAAAAACTATTGTTAATGTTTGGCCTAAAGCACAGTACTCTTTGCCTACATAGTGTGGTAGCTCCAATATCTTGTATTTTTTACTTATAGCTGTATAAAAAGGCATTACAAACTTTAGAGATAAGGTTACTCTTGAATTTTTTTTATTATCTACGTACCATAGACTCTCTTAGAAAAGTATTTTTTGACTAAATTGAAAGAGAGTAAATTGCATATGTTGAAAGGGAGTCTTGTTGCGTTAATTACCCCTATGGATGTCAAAGGAGATGTAGATTATAACAGCCTATCTCGTCTTATTGATTTTCATATAAAAGAAGGTACCGATGCTTTAGTGGTTCTAGGCACAACGGGAGAGTCAGCGACTTTTTCTCAGCAGGAGCATGTAGATGTTGCTCGATTTGTTGTTGAAAAAGCAGCAAAAAGAATACCTATCATCGCTGGTAATGGAGCAAACTGTACGAGAAAGGCGGTAGCTCTGACACAAGCATTAAGTGAATTAGATCTTGCAGCAATGCTTTCGGTAACACCTTATTACAATAAACCTTCTCCAAAAGGGCTTATAGCACACCATCGCGCTGTGTCGCAGTCTACAACCATTCCACAAATACTCTATAATGTGCCAAGTCGTACCGGGGTAGATATGCGTCCTGAGACGGTTGCCGAATTGGCTCAAATTCCTCAGATTATAGGTTGTAAAGAAGCGACAGGAGATATATTGAGAGTCAAGACGCTACGTCAGCTTTGTGGTGATGATTTTCTTTTATTCAGTGGCGATGATGAAACAGCGAAAGATTTCATGCTTCTGGGTGGAGATGGTGTCATTTCGGTGGTAAATAATGTCGTGCCGCGCTTATTTAAAGAGATGTGTAATGCTGCATTACGACAAGATAAGAATATGGCAGAAGAGTTGAATCAAATGCTTAAACCACTTGCACAAGATTTATTTATTGAAGCCAATCCTATACCCGTCAAATGGGCTGCACATACTATGGGGTTAATTGAAAATGGTACCTTACGATTACCTCTAACTCAGTTATCAGAAGTATATCGAGATCGTGTGACTCAAGCTTTAAAGCATGCAAAGACTAAGGCTGTTGTATGAAACAAAAAAGGTATATGCCTTGGACGGCTTTAATTTCTATCGTGCTGCTCAATGGTTGTGCTAACGGGTCAGATATGCGTGTTGCTTTAGATGCGCAATCACATTTAAATGTTCCTGCTTTAGTGCCGTTAAAAATTCCTAAAGGTCTTCAGCAGTTGAGGAAAGGAACAGAGTATAGTTTTCCTCCTCTTGTTGCCACTGAAGTAGAACGACCTGTAGGCGAACAAGTTGATATTAGACCGGTTCAACAAGTTATTGCCTCTGCTCCGATGACAAGATTAGATGAGTCATCTAAGGATTTTACTGTTATTGTAGATCCAAACCGAGAGGGTGATGATGTAAAAGCTGAGCTTACTGAGGTGGTTCAAAACTATTTCAAGGATCTCAAGGTGGCACTAGACACAACGTCATCGGGTTATGTATTCCAAACTGATTGGATGCGCTATCAAGGCATGAAGGGTGATCTTCTTCCTGAAGATGATGATGATTTTACCTTTAAACAAAAGTATGATGTCAGGTTATCGCCTATGGCTTCGAGCTCATATCAAATCAGTATTGCAACAACTGATTATCAAGAGCGTATTCAAAAGCATCAATTAAGTCTAAAAAAAGAGCGCAATCATCAGACTGTAGCTACGCTTAATGGGATCATTGAAAGATTAGGTGAGAAGCGCCGCAACAAAGATAAGAATACAAATGAGATATATGCTCAAGATTATCTAAGTGTATCTTTAACAGAAAATGAGCAGAAAGAATATGTTTGGCAAGTCTGTACTCGTCTAGATTATGCTTGGGAAAAGCTGCCGAGTGTATTGAGTGAGCTAGGTTTTCAGGTAGAAGACTGGGATAGAAGTGCAGGCATCTATTATGTAAAAATGAATGAAACAGATCATTTTTGGGATCCTAAAAAATCATCTCTTGTTGAGCAAATGCGCAATCAGTGGATACTTTTTAAGCTTGTAGGAGAGGGCGACTGTACGTCTATTCAAGTCCTAGATGGACAAAAAAGAGTATTAGATGACACTTTAGTGTTAAGTCTTAGTTCAGATTTTATGAAAAGTATTCGTAGGCATTATGAGTAAATTTAGAGATATAGATTTTTAATTTACCTATATATCATAAAAGACTACACCTTTAAGATGAAGAGGGAAGGTTATGACTATTTTTAAACAGAAACAAAAATTAAATGTTGTAGTTATTGGTGCTGGTGGACGTATGGGAACCATGCTAACGCAGACTTTAATTCATGATCCTCATTTCACTTTAGTAGGTGCCGTAGTTAGGCAAGTTTCAGCTCCAGCACCAGGTGATCCAGGCGTTTCTTTAGATGTGCAAGCTTTGGCTAACTTATTTTGTAATGATCTGGAGTCTGTTATTCATGGTTCAGATGTATTAATAGACTTTAGTACTCGAGAGACAACGCTGCATGCTCTGAGTATTGCAGAGAAGCATAATAAAGCTATGGTGATTGGCACAACAGGCTTTACGCTTGCTGAAGAAAAGGTTATTCGAGAATATGGTAAGCGTATTCCTATTGTCTTTGAACCTAATATGTCTGTTGGTGTGAATTTGATCTGGAAGTTACTAGAGCAAGTAGCTTGGGTTCTAGGACATGATACAGACATTGAAATTATTGAAACACATCACAGAGATAAAATTGACGCCCCGTCGGGTACAGCTTTGAAAATGGGACATATTATTGCTGACTCACTGAATTGGGATTTTGATGATGTGGCTTGCTTTAATCGTCATGGCTCAACAGAAAAAAGAACGCATAAGCAGATTGGATTTCAAGCTATCCGCGCTGGAGATGTAATCGGCGATCATACAGCTTTATTTGCTGGAGAAGGTGAGCGTATTGAGATTACGCATAAAGCTTCTTCGAGAATGAGTTATGTGAAAGGAGCTTTGAAAGCAGCTTTGTGGTTGAGCTTACAAAAACCAGGACTTTACGATATGCACAATGTGCTGGGTTTAAAGCATTAGTGTTCATCTGCTGCTTGATACCCAATATATGCACTTCTATGAACTTCATTGGAAGTGTAATAAATCGAAAACACCGCCTATTAAAGGCGGTGAGTTGTTATATTAGACAAATTATAATAGTAATGAGCTAAACAAGAGGCTTTTTAAGATATGAAACAAGTACCCATGACAGTTTTTGGCGCAAAAAAATTGCGAGAAGAGCTTGATTTTTTGAAATTTGAACGTCGCCCTAAAATTACAGATGCTATAGCTCAAGCTAGAGAACTAGGCGATCTAAAAGAAAACGCAGAATACCATGCTGCTCGAGAAGAGCAGGGGTTGTGTGAAGCAAGAATACGATTGATCGAAGAAAAACTATCTAATGTACAGATTATTGATGTCACAAAAATGAATAATACAGGTCGTGTTATTTTTGGAGCAACGATTACTATTTTGAATTTAGATACGGATGAAGAGCTCACCTATAAAATTGTAGGAGATGATGAGGCAGATATTAAGCAAAACTTGATTTCTGTGAACTCACCTATTGCTCGAGGGTTAATAGGGAAGCAACTTAATGATGAAGTGACGATTCAAACACCAGCAGGTGAAATTGAGTATGAAATTATGAATGTTGAATATGTATAAAAATGAATAACACAGGGATATTCAATAAAAACAGCCTTTTATTTTAAAGGCTGTTTTTATATGAGATGATGATAAACAGGTTATTCGTGTCAGTGAACCATTAAAGTAACGCGTCGAAAAGCATTTTTAATGCAACAACAAGCGTAAAAATAGAAAATATATTTTTTAAGGTTTTAACGGGTAACTTATGTGCTAGTTGTGCACCTTTTTGCGCTGCAAGAATAGATGTAATAGTTAAGCATCCTACTATGGGTAAATTGACATATCCTAGGCTCAAAGGCGGTAAATTCTGTTGCTCTAGACCTATATACATAAATCCAATCGCCGAGATAGATGCCAAAATAGGACTGATTGCTGCCGCATTTGCAATAGCTTGATGAATAGGGATATTACATAGAGTCATAAATAAAATGTTTTGTACACCACCGCCTACGCCAACTAGGGTAGCTAAGCAGGCATTAGCGCTACCAATGATGTGAAAAGTAGGCGCTTTAGGAAGCTTTACAAATAAAGCTTGATGGCCTCTGAGTAGTAAATAAGAGCCGAAAGAGAGCTGTACTAGAGCAAAAGTAATTTTTAGGTGATCTGCATTCAGGTATTGAGCTAAATAAATGCCGCATACAGAACCTACCAATACACAAGGAATGAATCTCTTCACAATACTCAATTCAATGGCTTTTTTCTTATAATGTGCGCGCGTTGCAGAGAGCGTTGTGAAGAAAATAGTGCATAGAGATGAGCCAACAGCAAGATGCATAGCATGCTCAAAATAGCCTAAGTGATTTAAACCATAATAAAGAGCTGGAACAAGAATAATACCGCCACCAATGCCAAGTAATCCTGCAAGTAAACCAGCAGCTGCCCCCAAAACTAATAAAGCGATAAAAATATCAAGAGTCAAAATGTATAGACCTCCCAGATAAGTATGTTAGGCCAATTATTGTAAGTCATATTTATATCTTGGAGTAAAAAAACGATAAAAAGTTTAGAAAAATCCAGACATATATGAACTTTTCTTATGAATTTTTCATTTTTAATATTCTTTTTAAGCAAATAAACCATATTTACTTCATGCTTTTTATCTTCTTATTTTTAAGTTTTATCAACCTTGACCTCCGAGACCGTTAAAGATCTCAGTATTTTGTAGATCAGTATGTCGAGCTTGGTAGTTTGGGTGTCTGTCTTGGTCTTTCTGGATTTAAGGTGGATTCAGATTCTTCTTGGGTGTCTTGTTCTTGTTTTGTTTCTTATTTTTTTTGATTTTTGAATTTTATTTTTCTTTTGCATGGGTGTCTTGAGTTTGAATTTCTCCATTATCGCTTCTTTCATTTTCTGTGTTGTTTGTGGTAGTGGTTGTAGCAAGAGGAAAATCAGTGCCTAGTTCCTGTCTTAATATTTCGCATTGCTGAGTTAGGTTTTTTTCCTTACTGACTTGTTCTAGGCTCAAGAGTAATTGGTTTAACTTTTGATAGAACAAGTTTGCGATGTTGCGACCTCGGCCATTGAATATATCGCGATACGGATCTTTGGGTAATTTTACGCAGATATCATATTCTAATTCACTTTGATTTTGTGAAGATGAGGTCTCGGTGAAGTATGCATTACTTAGTATTTTTTTGACGGTATTTTTTAATGCTATATGATCATGAGGCTGCTCATTGGTGTCGAAGCTAAAGTACATGCACTCGTGTACCATGATAGTGAGACAAATAGAGAATATTTTTTGTTTATCGGCTTCGTGATCTTGATACTGGTGATCACGCCATCTTTTCATGTAGCGTACAAGTCGATAAAATTGTTGTTGTTCAATAGAAGAGACATCTATCCAAGTGTCTTTCCAAGTTAACCATTTTTTTAAACCATCGGGATCGCAAGTATCCCAGATTCTGTAAGTGTCGCTAGAATGCTCTTTGCCGATGGCAATTTTAATACCACTTACCCAATCCTCTTGATAAATCACGTAACTGATACTCAGTGGTTTGCGTAAAGCGTTTGCGGTAATGCATGGATTTTTGATATGTGCTTTGGTAAAGCCATTTCTTTGTAATATTTTTTTGACAAGTTTTTTGATTTTGACTGGATCATCGGGTGAAGAGGCTTGAGTTATAAATACAGCGCGATTGATATTATAGCGATCGCCTTCTAAAGGTTGGACACCCGTATGTGTTCCCATAGAGCCTAATATTTCGGTACGCTCAATGTCATAACCTGCTTTTTTAAAGGAGTTTTTTATTTTTTTATAAATCACTTCATCTTTCTTTTTGGCTTCGAGATATGATGGACTATCTCGATTGAGCTCAATCGTATGATGAAACGCTTCGAATTGATCTTGTAATGACATATCATTCACCTCTGCTCAGAGACAATCAAAATTAATGCCAAAGCTTGCTTTGAAGAGGTCAGTATTTTTAACATCTGCTTTGTATCTTCAGTGTATATAAGAAACAATAGGTCTTGTTATGGTTTATTCTTTCGCTACATGCACTATTTTTACTGGTAATCTTTAAAATAGACTTACTTTATGTAGTAAATTTTGAGAAAATAGGCATATAAATAAGAGCAAAACAACAGATTCTCATTTCCTCTTAGGAGTAAGGTATACAATGACAGTGACAACAGTTGCATCGATTTTACAAAGTGAGTACGCCGTAGGTACAGAGATAACCGTTCAAGGTTGGGTGCGTACAAGGCGCGATTCAAAAGCAGGCATTTCTTTCTTAGGCGTATATGATGGCTCATGCTTTCATCCAATCCAAGGTGTTGTGCCTTCTGAACTTGCTAATTATCAAACAGAGGTGCTTAAAGTCACAGCCGGTTGTTCTGTGCGTATGACGGGTAAAGTTGTTGAGTCTCAAGGTAAAGGTCAGGCTTACGAATTACAAGTGACTCACGTTGAAGTTGTAGGTTGGGTTGATGATCCTGATACTTATCCTATGGCAGCGAAACGTCATTCAATTGAGCATCTACGTGAAGTTGCACACTTACGTCCTAGAACCAACTTAATAGGCGCTGTGATGCGTGTTAGACATTGCTTGTCGCAGGCTATTCATCGCTTTTTTCACGAGCAAGGCTATTTATGGACAGCCACGCCTATTGTGACAGCATCCGATTGCGAAGGGGCAGGTGAGCTTTTTAGAGTCTCTACGCTTGATCTAAATCATTTACCGAGAACAGAGCAGGGCGATGTTGACTTTAAAGAAGACTTCTTTGGTAAAGAGACTTTCTTAACGGTTTCGGGGCAGCTCAACGGTGAAACTTATGCTTGTGCTTTGTCAAAGATTTATACCTTTGGACCGACGTTTAGAGCAGAAAACTCTAATACAAGCCGTCATTTGGCTGAGTTTTGGATGGTGGAGCCTGAGGTTGCTTTTGCCGATTTAGACGATGTGGCACAATTATCAGAAGATTTACTCAAGTACTGCTTTAGAGCGGTGTTGGCCGAGCGTCGTGATGATCTAGAGTTTTTTGCACAGCGTGTGGATAAAGAAGCTATTTCTCGTTTGGAGCAATTTGTAGATTCTGATTTCTGTCAGGTCGATTATACAGATGCTGTAGAGATCTTACAAAATTGCTCGGAAAAATTTGAGCATCCTGTAAGCTGGGGAATTGATTTACAATCTGAGCATGAGCGTTATTTGGCAGAAAAGCATTTTAAAGCGCCTGTTATTGTGAAGAATTATCCGAAGGATATTAAAGCTTTCTATATGCGTTTGAATGATGATGGTAAGACGGTTGCAGCTATGGACGTATTGGCACCTGGAATAGGTGAAATTATAGGTGGAGCACAGCGTGAAGAGCGCTTAGAAGTGCTCGACGAGCGCATCGCGCAAATGGGTCTCAATCCTGAAGATTATAGCTGGTATCGCGATCTCAGACGCTATGGTACTGTGCCTCACTCAGGTTTTGGTTTAGGTTTTGAGCGTCTTGTTGCTTATGTCACAGGTGTCAGTAACGTACGTGATGTGATTCCTTTTCCAAGAGCGGCTAAAAGTGCTCACTTCTAATTTACTGCATATTGAGCACTGTGAGATAGCCTGATATAAAGCGTATCTTTGATCAGTATGACCTTAAAAGAACCTCTTTTCTATCATAAGTAAAGAGGTTCTTTTGTACCTATGCCATTTTTTTTAGACTATGTTTAAAAAGAACTTTTCTACATATTTTAGCTTGATTAATGTTTGTTTCTAAACGATAATGATTATCAATAACTTATTTTTTAGATAGAACTATGACATTATTTGAATTAAAAGCAGGGCAAAGTGCAACCATTGCGTCATTGGGTGCAACCAGAAATATAAAGCCATCGGTGAGACGGAATCTGCTTGCCTTAGGTGTTATTCCTCAAACTCAAATTAAAATGATTCGCAAAGCTCCTCTTGGGGCGAGTATAGAAATTTCTGTGCGTGGTAGTTTACTTTGTGTAGGACAAGATTTAGCAAATTTAATTGAGGTTAAAAGTGTATTCTAATTCAGCTTCAGTATTTCATTGCGCTTTAGTGGGTTACCCTAACTCAGGTAAATCAACATTTTTTAATGCTCTATCTGGAGCGCATCAAAAAGTGGGGAACTGGTTTGGTGTGACTGTGGATTCTACAGCCTGTGCTGTGGAGCTCGAGTCTAAAACTCTACACTTAGCGGATTTACCAGGTATCCATGATATTGCGTTTCATGAAGATGAGCGTGATTGCGCTATAGACGAAGCGGTTACACGTCGTTATGTGATGCAAAAAGATGTGGATGTGATCATCAATGTGGTCGATGCACACCATCTCGAGCGACACCTTTATCTGACTCTACAGCTTTTAGAGCTAGGCTTACCTATGGTGGTTGTGCTCAATAAGATAGAGAGCGCTCAGAAAAAGGGCATTAAGATTGATATAGATGCTTTATCTAAGCAATTAACTGTGCCTGTTTTATGTGTGACACCTGATGACCAAAGTTCGATATCGAATATAAAAAGCAAACTCAATAGACTTGATCTGTTGGCTTGCCAGCCTCAATGTAAATTGACTTACTCTGATACCGTTGAATCCTACCTTGCTCAGGCCAAAAATATTGCTGTGTTGCCTTATTTAGCTAAGCGTGCTCAAGTTTTAGCACGTTTGCATGTTATGTTACCGAAAGAAGATATGGAAGAGGTAGATATTGAGATTGCTTCTACACGTTATCAGCGTGTCGAATCTATATGTCATGAAGCGGTACAAGATACAAACAAGAAAAAAATAAGTGATTATTTAGACTTAGTTTTTTTACATAAATACTGGGGCGTACCCTTGTTTTTAGTCGTGATGTATGCGGTTTTTATGTTTGCCATAGGTGTGGGTAACAGTTGGATCGACTTTTTTAGCATCCTAGCAGGTGCCTTTTTTGTAGATTACTTTGCTTATATGCTAACTAGCTTAGGTGCATCAGAGGTGGTGGTTCAACTCTTAGCACAAGGTGTTGGAGGAGGGATACAAACCGTTATTTCTTTTATTCCTGTGATGGTACCTCTGTTCATTGCTTTGAGTGTTTTAGAGTCATCAGGCTACTTATCTCGGGCTTCTTTTGTTATAGAAGGTGCTATGAAAAGAATTGGTTTGCCGGGTAAAGCTTTTGTGCCTATGGTGGTTGGTTTTGGGTGCTCTGTTCCTGCAATTATGGCGACCCGATCGCTCAACAAAGAGCGTGAGCGTATTATTACCGGTATGATGACGCCTTTTATGTCTTGTGGTGCGCGGTTACCTATTTATGTCTTATTTGCGGCCACTTTTTTCCCTTCTTCATCAGAGTCACTGGTTTTTCTTTTGTACTGCATTGGTTTGTTGGCTGCTTTGGGTACAGGGCTTTTACTTAGTCGTACTGTTTTACCTGGATATCACACTCAGCAAGTGATGGAACTTTCCGCATACCAAGTACCTCGATTAGACGTTGCATTGCAACAGGCTTATAAGCGCATGATGAGCTTTATCTGCGGTGAAGGCAAAATTATTGTGATAGCCGTGGCTTTTCTCACTTTGTTAAATTCATTTTCAATGGAAGGTGAAGTCACGAAAGATGCATCGATTTTACAGGTCATCAGCCAAGAAGTGACGCCTGTTTTTTCGCCTATTGGAATTCAAGAAGATAATTGGCCCGCAACAGTGGGTATTATTGTAGGTTTGTTTGCGAAAGAGGTAGTTGTTGGTACGCTCAATAGTCTTTATTCGGTACCGGATCAACAAAGTATCCACTCAAAGAGACCTTCTTTATCTCAGGCATGGGACGATGCTTGCTCTCGTTTACAGCATGAATTAGCCGCTTGGTTGTTTTGGGTCAAAACGCCACAACCTTTGGATACCTCAGGTCAGACTTCGATGTTACAGAACTTATCACAGGGATTTGGCTCCACTTCAGCGGCTTTTGCGTATCTTTTACTTATTTTGCTTTACACGCCTTGCATCTCGGCTATTGCTGCTTTGATTAAAGAATTTGGCATGATGTGGGCGTTGGCCTCGAGTCTATGGACTTCTTATTTGGCCTATGCTGTTGCAGCACTTTATTATCAAAGTACTTTGTTTATGGAGCAACCTGGTTTAAGTACGGCGTGGATAGCTTTTTTTATCTCAGGTTTTGTGCTGATTTATTGGATTTTACGTAAACAGAGCCAAAAAACGCCAGAATTAATTCCTGTTCTTGAAATCAATTAATTTTAATGTAGAATCAGACGCTATTCTTAGCGAAGCCTTGTTGGGTATCATATAAGGCTTCGGCGTGATCAGATCACGTAGCAATAAGCATTTTTTTACTTAGGTTATTTTGGAGAGTTTCCCCATGAGCGAGAAGGACACAGATGTTCGTCCGAGTCACTTTATTCGACATATCATTGATCAAGATTTAAAGTCAGGCGCACACACGTCTATCCACACAAGATTTCCACCTGAACCGAACGGATATCTCCATATCGGACATGCGAAATCTATTTGTCTTAATTTTGGCTTGGCACAGGATTATCAAGGACAATGTAACTTGCGCTTTGATGATACCAACCCAGAAAAAGAAGATGTCGATTTTGTACGCTCTATCCAAGAAGATGTGAAATGGCTCGGCTTTGCGTGGGATGGCGATATTTGTTATTCATCTCGTTATTTTGATCAGCTTTATGGTTATGCTATGGAGCTGATCGAGAAAGGCTTAGCTTATGTGTGCTTTTTAGATGCTGAGCAAACTCGTTTATATCGAGGCACGTTGACCGAGCCTGGTAAACCAAGCCCTTATCGCGATACACCTATTGAAGAAAACAAAGCTCTTTTTGAGAAAATGCGCCGTGGTGAGTTCAAAGAAGGTGAATGTGTACTCAGAGCCAAAATCGATATGGCGTCTGACTTTATTTGCATGCGTGATCCAGTCATTTATCGGATTAAATTTGCTCAGCATCATCAAACAGGTGATACTTGGTGCATTTATCCTATGTACGATTTTACCCATTGCATCAGTGATGCGATTGAAGAGATCACCCATTCCCTTTGTACACTTGAGTTTCAAGATAACCGCCGCTTGTATGATTGGGTTTTAGACCATATTTCTATCCCAGCACGCCCGCGTCAATATGAGTTTTCTCGCTTGAATTTGGAATACACCATGATGTCTAAGCGCAAGCTCAGCGAGCTGGTGGAGCGTCAAATTGTTTCCGGCTGGGATGATCCGAGAATGCCTACGATCGTCGGTCTGCGTCGCCGAGGTTACACACCAGCATCGATTCGACAGTTCTGTCAACGTATTGGCGTCACTAAACAAGAAAACTGTGTCGAAATGAGTATGCTTGAAGCCTGTATACGTGATGACTTGAATGAGAATGCACCACGTGCGATGGCCGTCTTAGATCCTGTGAAGCTGGTAATCGAGAATTTTGATGGTGCGACGCAATACCTACAAGCGCCTTGTCATCCAACGCACGAGCACATGGGTGGACGCACTTTGCCTTTCACCCAAGAGATTTGGATCGATAGGGCTGATTTTCGTGAAGAAGCCAATAAGAAGTACAAACGTCTGGTCTTAGGTAAAGAGGTACGTTTGCGTAATGCTTATGTGATTAAGGCTGAGCGTGCAGAGAAAGATGCGCAAGGTGTAATACAAACTATCTATTGTAGCTATGATCCGGATACGCTTGGTCAAGCACCAGCAGATGGTCGTAAGGTAAAAGGCGTGATTCATTGGGTAAGTGCGCAAGAATGTGCGCCTGCTGAGTTCAGAATTTATGATCGCCTCTTTAATGTGGCTCAAGTGAAAGATTTAGATGCAGATTTAAACCCTGACTCTCTAGAAGTGAAACAAGGCTTTGTCGAGATAGGTTTACAAGACGCTGAAGCTGAATATGCCTATCAATTTGAGCGTGAGGGATATTTCTGTGCTGACTCCAAATATTCCTCGTCAAATCAATTAGTTTTTAACAGAACGGTCGCCTTAAGAGACACCTGGGCAGGCTAAGATCACGATTTACTTTTAAATAAAAACCGCCTTATTGGATAAGGTGGTTTTTTTTTTGCTTAAGTTTTTAGAGGAGCGTTCGATATAGTTGTTGTGCTTCTATATATAAACCATTTATTAGGTGCTATAAAGTGAATAGTAGCTTAACTCTAAAACTAACAGCCGTATTTACCATGCTCATTTTTGTGATGAGCACGACTCAGCTGATCATCGCTTATAGAAATCAAAATATAGAGACGAAATCTGCTGTCAAGACTATTTCTGATTATCAGGTTATGTCTGCTTCCCGCCAAGTTGATTATTGGTTAGAAATTAATGAAATGTACATTAGTGCCTACAACTATGCTTCTATAGAAGAGAATAGGTTTGAAATTATTAAAGATTTTGATAGTGGACTTTTATCAACAGATTTTAAGGCCATTTTTGCAGGAGATAAGTCAGGAAATTATATCGCAGACTCAAAGCTGATGAAAAAATTACCTTCTGATTATGATCCGCGCAAACGTAGCTGGTTCAAAGAAGGTATTAAAAGTGAGAAAGCTCATTATTCTAATGCTTTCAAAAGCTCTTCTTCAGGTAAAAATATTATTGCAGTAGCTAGACGCTCACCGAGTAATAAGAACATTGTCATTGCTGCGCAGTATGGTATCGATGATTTGGGCTCACCTCTTGATAGAATACAGACTGAAGATTCTTTTGCACTCTTATTTGGCTCGCATGATGAAATTTTATCGTCTCCTAATGAAGACGATGATTTAAAGAAAATGACGGCTATCCATCCTGAGTTTACACGCGAGCAATTTGAGGTAATAGCTCAATACTATGAAAATAATGGTGATTTTATCCGATATGATTTGTACGGCAAAGAATATTTGCTTGATGCCCAATATCTAGAGCGATTAGATTGGTGGGTTGTTTTTGCTTTGGATTCGAAAAAAATTGATGGTCCGATTAACGCACTGTTAATTGCTTCACTGAGTATGTTTATCGTTCAGTTTTCGCTAATCATAGCTTTAATCACCTTTGTGGTCAGACGCATGCTCTCACCTTTAATTCAGGCTACTGATACCATTCATGCTTTAGCACAAGGTGATGGTGACTTAACCATTAAAGTTGATGTGAAAAGTAACGATGAAATTGGTGAGCTGTCTTTGAGTGTCAATACTTTTATCTCCAAATTACACGGCATTATTTCTGAAGTGGTTGAAAGTGGTAAACAAGTTGACAGTCAAGCAACAGGCTTTAGTGAAATTGTCTCTGAATCTAAAGAAGGGTTATTGTCGCAGCAGCATGAAATTACGCAAATTGCTGCCGCAGTACATCAAATGTCAGCAACAGCTGTTGAAGTGGCTAATAATGCTGAGTCAACTGCTGCAGCTACAATCAAATCATCGGAAGATTGTAGTGAAGGTAAGCGCGTTATTCTTAAAAACCAAGAAGCAATCACCAGCTTGGCAAATCAAGTAGACAATACATCCAAGGTAATTGGAGAGCTTGAAAGTAACACGCAAAACATCAATACGATCTTATCAACGATTCAAGATATTGCTGAGCAAACCAACTTGCTAGCACTCAATGCCGCCATTGAAGCTGCACGTGCTGGAGAGCAAGGTCGAGGGTTCGCCGTTGTTGCCGATGAAGTACGTGTTTTATCACAAAAAACACATGGTTCTACAGATGAAATTAGAGCTATGATTGAAACACTTTTACAAAATACCGATAGTGCGGTTACGACGATGCAAGATAGCTTATCTTATGCGAATGAAAGTGTAGAAGAAGCGAATAATGCTACACGCGCACTAGAAGAAATTGCTAAATCGATTAATGAAATTTCCGATATGTCTACCCACATAGCAAGTGCTGCTGAAGAGCAGCGTGCTGTAACGGAAGAAGTCAGTCGTAATGTACAGTCTGTGAGTGCGACCTCTGATGAGATGGTGAGTAGCGCAGAAAATACTGTAAGTATGTCAGACGAGCTAAACGGCATATCTAAGCAGTTAAATGATCAAGTTGGACAATTTAAATTGTAAGGTAGAACCATGCGTTTAAGAGCAACATTAGGTACGAAATTAGCTATTATTTTTGGTATATTATGCCTTTTGGTTGCAATATTCCAAAATGGCTACGTCATTCTTAAAATGCGTAATGATCTTTATCATAGTGTTCAATCTAACTCTAATTATTTACTTTCCTTTGGTGCAGCGCAGCTTTCAACTTATTACGGCTTACATGAAAAACGTATTATGGGTTACACCAATGCAGATTTAACTCAGTTGAAAGAACTAGAAAGTGATTTAAATGTTTTGTTTAAGAGTAGTAATTTTATGACGGCTTATATTGCTGCATCCGATGCATCATTTTATTCTGCGCCTAAAATTGAATTGCCTCCTACTTATACACCTGTTGTAAGACCTTGGTTTACTTCTGTGAAGAACGTCGGAGACTTGGTGTTCTCAGATGTATATAAAGACGCATTTACCGGCAAAATGGTTTTAACGCTTTCACGTTATATGCAAAACGATGCGCAAAATAGAAAAGTAGTTATTGCAGGTGACTTATTTTTGACAACCAAAGCACTTGAAAAGCTCTTTCATGATGTGACTACAGAAAGTAGTTATATGGTTTTAGTGGGTAAAGACGGTACGATTTTATTCTCGCCTTATCAAGAAGAGTTGCTTAAACCTATTCAAGATATTGTACCTGATTTGACTCAAGAGCAGATTAATAAATACAGTAGTGAAAGTTATGAGTTAGAGCCTTATAAGATTAAAGATTATGATGGCTTCGTATCTACAGATATCATCGACAAAACCGGTTTTTCTATGGTGATGTTGACCAATAAAGCGATTGTTTTTGATGATTATTACACTCATACATGGGGCATTATTCTTTTTGCTTTCTTTGAGACCGTCATAGGTCTTGGCATTATGGTCATCCTCATTTACCGTATGTTGAAAACCCTGCGTGATGTGAATATTGCCATCAAAGATTTAGCTGAAGGTGAAGGGGACTTAACGATTTCGGTTCAGGTCGACAGTTCTGATGAAATTGCTAAGCTTGCTCACGAAGTGAACTTGTTTATTAGAAAGCTACATAAGATCATATCTGAAGTGGTGTCTTTGGGGAATCAAATCAGTGATCACTCTATGTCTTTTAATAATATGGCGAAGAAAACACAGAGTCAGTTGAGTTCTCAGCAGTCTGAGGTGACGCAGATTGCAGCGGCGGTGCATCAAATGTCAGCCACGGCTCAAGAGGTGGCCTCCAATGCAGAGAGAACCGCTACTGCAACGGTCGATTCAGCTAAACACTGTGAACAAGGTAAAGAAGTTGTACAAAAGAACAAAGAGTCGATTACTAAGCTTGCCGATCAAGTGCGTCATACTTCAGACGTTATCAGTGAGCTAGAATCTAATACACAAAACATTACGACGATTCTCTCAACCATTCAGGATATTGCGAAACAAACTAACTTGCTTGCTCTTAATGCAGCCATTGAAGCCGCTCGAGCTGGAGATCAAGGCCGAGGCTTCGCAGTTGTTGCTGATGAAGTACGAGTGTTATCGCAAAGAACTCATGGATCAACGGAAGAAATTAAAACCATGATTGACAGTTTATTGGTCAACACCGATAGTGCAGTGAAAACGATGGAGCAAAGTCTTGGTTTAGCTAACGGTAGTGTAGAAGAAGCGAATAATGCTACAAAAGCTTTAAATGAGATTTCTCGTTCTATTGAGCAAATATCAGATATGTCTACTCAGATTGCGAGCGCAGCAGAAGAGCAAAGAGCGGTGACCGATGAAGTGAGTCGCAATATTCAGTCGGTATCTCAGTTTAGTGACCAGATGGTGCAAGCTGCAGGTGAATTTGTTCGTATGTCGGAAAGCTTGCGTTCTGTTGCAGGTGATTTAGGAGATACCGTGGGTAAGTTCAAAGTATAAAAGTATAATAGGCAAAAGCTTAGATATGACTTTTTACTTTTTGCTCTGGCATTCATGATGAATATATATATGTAGTATGGTAAACTAGAGTCCGGTTAAAATGGATTCAGGCTATGTATTTTTGATGTTAAAACAAGTTAAAATTTTTCCAATTCATTCTGTCGACGGTTCTGTTGATTTATCTGGTTCAAAAAGTATTTCAAACCGTGTATTGCTTTTAGCCAGCTTAGCTCAAGGCTCGACAAGAATTACCCGTTTGCTCCTGAGTGATGATACGCAGCATATGCTTAACGCGTTATCTAGCTTAGGTGTGTCTTATGAGCTTGATCAAGTCAAGCAAACCTGCACTATACAAGGTGTGTCTGGTCGCTTTTCCTCTCCTTTAGAACCTCTTTTCTTAGGTAATGCGGGTACAGCAATGAGGCCTCTTACAGCGATTTTAAGCTGTATTGAAGGTGACTTTGAGCTGGTGGGTGAACCTCGGATGGAAGAGCGTCCTATCTCTGATCTGGTCGAGGCTCTAACAAGCTTAGGAGCTCAGATTACTTACCTCAAGCAAGAAGGTTATCCGCCTTTGCGTATTCAGGGTCGAGCTTTATCAGGTCGTGAAGTGCATATATCTGGCGCGTTATCGAGCCAGTATATTTCTGCACTGCTCATGATGGCACCTCTTATGCCTGATGGGCTGGTGGTGCATATCACTGGGGAGTTGGTATCGAGACCTTATGTAGAGATGACGATTGCTTTGATGCGTCGCTTTGGTGTGCAAGTAGATCAAGTGCATCCATATAAATTTGAGATACCTGCGGGTCAGAGTTATCGCGCAGTAGACACCTTTATGATAGAGGGAGATGCCTCAACAGCAAGCTACTTCTTGGCTGCTGCTGCGATTTGTGGTGGTGAAGTTGAAGTGCGTGGTGTAGGACGCAAAAGCATTCAGGGCGAGCTCGAATCTGTTCGTGTCTTAGAACAAATGGGGGCTTCGATCTCCTTTCTTGATGAAAGTGTGATATGTCGTCGCGCTCAGCCTTTAAAAGCGGTACATATTGATGCAACGCATTACCCAGATACCGCGATGACTCTTGCTGTGGTCGCTTTGTTTGCAACAGGTACAACGCGTATTGAAGGTATTTATAACTGGCGTCTCAAAGAAACAGATAGACTGACTGCAATGCGTATAGAGCTGAGTAAGCTCGGCGCAACGGTTGTTGAAGGTGAAGATTTTATAGAAATTACACCACCTAAAATATGGCAATATGCAACGATAGAAACTTACCAAGATCATAGAATGGCGATGTGCTTCTCTTTAGCCAGTCTAAGCACTCAGGGTGTTTCGATTCTCGATCCTCTGTGTGTGAAGAAAACTTGCCCCAATTACTTTGAAATATGGAGTCGTCTGACAAGTACGCAATTAGAGTTTAAATGCATTCCATAATTTAGTGTATACTGTGTTCAGTTTTTTATAGCTTTACAATGAAGTGTTCAAAAGGAAAAAATATGACAGATATAATCCCTGTTATTACGATTGATGGACCAAGTGGTGTAGGAAAAGGCACGCTTTGTCAAAAATTAGTAAATCGCTTTAAATGGAACTTGCTCGATAGTGGTGCTATCTATCGAGTACTTGCTTTGGCAGCGATGCATCATAACGTTTCTTTAACTGATGAAGAATCTCTTTCTGCTTTAGCTGCACATTTAGATCTTGAATTTATACCTGATGACTCAGGTCATGAGACAAGAGTGATGCTCGAGGGAGAAGATGTCTCAAGCGAGATACGCCTTGAAAGTTGCTCCCAAGCTGCTTCAAAAGTTGCAGCCTTCCCTTGTGTTCGCGAAGCATTGCTGCGAAGACAAAGGCTATTTCATAAGTCTCCTGGGCTTATCGCGGATGGTCGAGATATGGGCACGGTGGTCTTTACAGAAGCACCGGTAAAGATTTTCTTGACAGCCAGCTCTGAAGAGCGCGCTAAACGTCGCTATAATCAGTTGCTAGAAAAGGGTGTTGGTGTTAAAATGGAGGATGTTTTAGCTGATGTGAAGCAGCGCGATCATCGTGATACACATAGGTCTGTTGCGCCTTTGATTCCCGCGAGTGATGCGTTGGTGATCGACACAACGAATATGAGCATAGAGCAAGTATTTGATATTGTAGTCGAGCAGATCATTAAAATTTCGTATTGATGCTGGTAAAAAGCATTAAAATTAACCCTTAGCAGTCGAGTAGAGGATGACTTGACTATTATTAACTACTCTGCACTCAGGATGATGGTGCAGCAAATTAAGACATTAAAGTATTTATTATGACAGAATCTTTTGCTGATTTATTTGAACAATCTTTACAAGAAATCGAAACACGCCCAGGTGCAATCCTAAAAGGTGAAGTTGTTAAGATAGAAAATGACAACGTGATCATTGATGCAGGCCTTAAGTCTGAAAGCGTGATATCTATCGAACAATTTAAAAATGCACGTGGTGAACTAGAAGTCGCTGTAGGTGACGAAGTTGATGTTGCACTCGATGCAGTTGAAGACGGCTTTGGTGAAACTCAGCTTTCAAGAGAGAAAGCGAAGCGTCACGAAAGTTGGATCCATCTAGAAAAAGCATTTAACGATGCTGAAACTGTAACAGGTTGCATCAATGGTAAAGTTAAAGGCGGTTTCACTGTTGACGTAAATGGTATCCGTGCTTTCTTACCTGGTTCTCTAGTTGACGTTCGCCCAATGCGTGATACATCACACATCGAAGGTAAAGAGCTTGAGTTCAAAGTGATTAAGCTTGACCAGAAACGTAACAACGTCGTTGTTTCGCGTCGTGCTGTAATCGAATCAGAAAGTAACCAAGAACGTGATGAGTTAATCGAGAAGCTTCAAGAAGGTATGGAAGTTAAAGGTATCGTGAAGAACCTAACTGACTACGGTGCTTTCGTTGATCTAGGCGGTATCGATGGTCTACTACATATCACAGATATGTCTTGGAAGCGTGTAAGACATCCGAACGAAATCGTGAACATGGGTGATGAAATCCTTGTTAAAGTATTGAAGTTCGACCGTGATCGTACGCGTGTTTCTCTAGGTCTTAAGCAATTAGGCGAAGATCCTTGGGCTGCAATTAGTGCACGTTACCCTGAAGGTGCTCGTTTGTCAGGTGTTGTTACAAACTTAACTGACTATGGTTGTTTCGTTGAAGTTGAAGATGGTGTAGAAGGTCTTGTACACGTATCTGAAATGGATTGGACAAACAAAAACATCCACCCATCTAAAGTGGTTCATTTAGGTGATACAGTTGAAGTGATGGTTCTTGAGATTGATGAAGAGCGTCGCCGTATTTCTCTAGGTTTGAAACAGTGTAAAGCTAACCCTTGGGCTGAGTTTGCTGCAAAGTTCAATAAGTCTGATAAAGTTTCTGGTAAGATCAAGTCAATCACTGACTTTGGTATCTTCATCGGTCTTGATGGCGGCATTGACGGTCTAGTACATCTTTCTGACATTTCATGGGCAGAGAACGGTGAAGAAATTGTTCGTGAATACAAGAAAGGTCAAGAAATCGAAGCTGTAGTTCTTTCTGTTGACGCTGAAAGAGAGCGCATTAGCCTAGGTATCAAACAGTTAGATGAAGACCCGTTTAACTCTTATCTTGCAGATAAGAAAAAAGGTGCAATTCTTTCTGGAACTATAACTGAAGTTGATGCTAAAGGTGCTACAATTGAATTAGCAGAAGGCGTTGAAGGTTATATTCGTGTAGCGGATATTTCTAGAGATAGAATTGAAGATGCCAGTACTGTTTTAACAGTTGGTGAAACTGTTGAAGCTAAGTTTATGAGTGTTGATAAAAAGACTCGTGTCTTAAGTCTATCTATTCGTGCAAAAGATGAGTCTGAAGAGAAGAAAGCAATCGCTTCTTTGAAAAAGCAAGAAAAGACTGTGTCTAACGCAATGTCTGAAGCATTCAAAGCTGCTCGCAGCGAGTAATCTTAGGTAAGGATAGCTTTATGCTATCCTTATTGATGAATGATTGTGACGGAGAGAAAAAATGACTAGATCCGAGCTAATCGAAATACTAGCTGAAAAAAATCCAGATCTGATGCATAAAGATGTAGAAAGCTCTGTAAAGTATATGCTAGAACAGATGACTCAAACTCTTGAAAAGGGTAATCGTGTTGAAATTAGAGGCTTCGGTAGCTTTTGTCTACATTATAGAGCGCCTCGAAGCGGACGTAACCCTAAAACAGGCTCAACTGTTGAGCTTGAAGCAAAGCTGGTTCCGCACTTTAAGCCTGGCAAAGAATTGCGCGAGAGAGTGAATATCTTTAAGCCGCAAGTAATGCCTAGTGCTCATATCAATCATATTAACTCTGAAAAAGAGAATGAAAGCGATTTAATCGAATTGTAATCTCCTGTTATTAGAGTTTTTAAAACACCTTACCTTATGTAAGGTGTTTTTTTTATGCTCACTATATTTGAGTAATCATGATATGATATTTTTACAGTGAAAATCTACTTATACAAGGAGTTATAACTGATGAAAACCATTGAAGTAAAGCATCCCTTAGTGCAGCACAAGCTTGGTTTAATGCGGATGAAAGAGATCACAACCAAGAGGTTTCGTGAGCTTGCTAATGAAGTGACGAGTTTATTAACTTATGAAGCAACAGCAGACTTTCAATTAGAAAAAACAGATATTTTAGCTTGGAATGGCACAACAACCATTGAGCAAATTAAAGGTAAAAAAGTCACGGTTGTACCTATCTTGCGCGCAGGGTTAGGCATGATGGATGCAGTATTAGAGCATATGCCTAATGCACGTGTCTCTGTGATAGGTATTTATCGAGATGAAGAAAGTCTAGAGCCAGTACCTTATTTTGAAAAACTAGCTAATCAAATCGAAAATAGATTAGCCTTGATTGTTGACCCTATGCTGGCAACAGGAGGTACAATGATTGCTGCGATTGATTTACTCAAAAAACGTCATTGTAATCAGATCAAAGTACTGACTTTGGTTGCTGCACCTGAAGGTTTATCGGCTCTTGAAGTGGCTCACCCAGATGTTGAACTGTATACAGCTTCTATAGACGAAAAACTGAATGAGCAAGGCTATATTATACCGGGTCTTGGAGACGCTGGAGATAAGATCTTTGGTACAAAATAGTACGATGTAAAAAGCTATCGAGCTATGATGTTTGCCAGTATATGGTTTGACTTAAAGTAAAGGTTTCGTGCGGCTTTAGGTCAACACTATCGTCAAGAATATTGCAGGCTTCTAAACAGACCATATGCAGGTAGTCATCCTGATTAAAGTTGCTCAGCCTTTTGGATTTCTCGATCCAAGGGTTCCATAATACACAAGAAGAGCTATGCTCTCGTTTGACCACAATAGTACCTTGAGTTGTTTTGAGTTGCTGTGTGCTCGATGCATTGTGGTACATACGATCCGTTTCTTTATAAATTGACACTTCGCCCGCTGTCTGATGTTTATTTTGATTGAACTCAATATAAGGTGTATTCACTAAACCATCTACTTTAAGCTTTTTAATATTTTGAATATCGAAATAAGTATGTAATGCTTGTGAAAACTTGATTGGATAATCTTCATTATTTTGCGTTGTTAAACTGATTTTGAGCTGTGTAGATAAAGCTATAGTTACAGTCAGCTGAGTGCGATGTGGCCAAAATTGGGTTTCTATCTCTGATGTAGGTAGTGTTAAGGTGATTAAAACTTCTTGCTCGCTTTCTTGTATACGTTCTAGGTGCCATATTTTATGGCGCGCAAAGCCATGTTGAGGATAATCTGGCTCAGGATGTAAACCAAACCAAGGCCAGCATATCGGTATACCTCCGCGCATGGATACGCCTTTTTCATAAGTTTCTGCTTGAGAGATCCAGAGCAAAGAAGGTTGGTTTTTAGGCTGGAAATGAGTGACTTGTGCACCTTGAAGAAAGATATGTGCATGGCACATAGGACTATTTACTTCGATATACTGGAGCCCTTGAGAATGTACTTTGTGTTCAATATAGCTCATAAGTATTCCTTCGTCTGTAAGCTTTATTTTATGATAAAATAGATATGCATATTACTTTATCATACAGAGTTTATTTCATGAATATAGAGCTTAGTTTTTTTATAAAAAAGATCGTTAGTTTATGTTTGATGCCCTTGAATTTTTCGTTATTTTCATTGCTCATCTACTGGATAGGAAAAGACATTTACCCTAAGTTCTTTCATTTTTTTTTAGGTTTTATTGTGCTGTTTTTGATTGTGTGTAGTTGCTCAAAGCTCACTTATCCAGCTTTGGCTTATCTGGAAGACATGTATCCTGTGCAAAATAATGCTCAAGTTGGGCACTGTGTTGTGCATGTTTTAGGAAGCGGCTATCAAGAAGATGCGAAACTTCCTGCTGTGCAGCAGCTTTCTCGTACTGGACGTTCTCGCTTATTGGAAGGGTTAAGACAAATCGAACTGTTAAAAACAACAAACAAGTCTTGCATTTTGGTCGTCAGTGGTTATGTTTCACATGGAAATAGATCATCACATGCAAATCTTATGGCTCAAGCAGCGCGAGAACTTGGCTATGATGGAAAGCTTATTTTACTTCACGAAGCAAAAGATACGATTGAAGAAGCACAGGGTTTACAAGTAGAAGGTGTTAAAAATGTGATTTTAGTGACGTCTGCTTTACATATGCACAGATCGGTGCAGATTTTTGAGGCAGCAGGTATTCAGGTTACACCTGCGCCTACTGATTATGTCGCTTTATCTACGTTAAATAGTGCTTTGATTTCTGTAAGAAATTTAACTTATTTCACTGAAGCATGGCACGAATATATAGGCTTATTATGGTGGACATACAGAAAAGCATCTGTATTTGCTGATACGCCAGTATCGGGAACAAGATAAATTTAGATTGTAAGCTGAGCACAATGGAATATGTAACCGGCTTGTAAGTCATGTTCCTTCTGAGATAAGGCCAGAGCACTTTGACCGTCATCTGGCTTTATCTATGTTGAACATTTATTGAATTGTATTGATCTGTATAGAGTTGTTCACTTCGATAGCATACTTATGTTGATCAGCTTTTTGATCGAATATGCCTTTGAAAAACTGTGTGACTAAACCTTGTAGAGCTATACTATGTGTTTTCTGGTAATTCAATTCTATGTTTTGAAAGATTTTTATAGGTCGACCAAACACCGATTTTTTTTTAAATATGATATCTTTAGTATATCCTTTGAAGTTGACTAAACTACTGTGTGTTACAGGCATTGTATTCTTACTGCTTATCCTCGCTATGACAGATTCGAAAGGTAAGTCTAGTTTTTGACTTGTTTTGCATTTGTATTGCTGCAAACGCGCTTGTGGTTGATGCGCATTCAATATGCTGATCATCGGCTCTGTACCTGTTGTCGTGGAATAGTGCTGAGAATTTATATCTAACATTTTATTCGGTACAACTTGATCATTATTGATTTGAATAAGCATAAGAGGCTGCTTATCTAAATTATCTCGAAGTTGATAAATACTCGATA
>MDTC01254878.1_pt1 | contig 25248 bp, 27 predicted proteins | sample 811181 | NCBI WGS metagenome assembly MDTC01 (sample SAMN05326644, study PRJNA326480) | marine metagenome | isolation source: seawater | place: Pacific Ocean: North | collected 2011
GAGGTCGGGAACACAGGGCAGTGGCTCAATTGGTAGAGCACCGGTCTCCAAAACCGGCGGTTGGGGGTTCGAGTCCCTCCTGCCCTGCAAGGCCAGTCGGTTGTACCACCGATCGGTTGGCCGCCCGGATAGTCGATCAACATGTCCATCAAGGGCGCGCGGCGATTTAGACCCCGTTAGCCTGATCCACCCACCGCTATTTCAATTTGAGGCCTGTCCATGTCGATGAACCGCGAGCAGAAGAGACTCCTGCAGCGCCAGGGTGAGGTTGACGCCGACGGCGAGCCGATCCGCCAGCGCCGCGAGCAGTCGGCGCGCCAGCCCGAGGATAGGACCGGGGTCGCCCAGTTCTCCCGCGAGGTTAGGGCAGAACTCCGCAAGGTCGCATGGCCCTCGCGTGCCGAGACTGCCAACTACGCAACGGTTGTGGTCGTAACCATCATCGCCGTGACCACCATCGTGGCAGGCCTTGACTGGGTCTTTTCCAATTCCGTACTCAACCTGTTTGACATCTGATGAGCACTACAGAAGAGACCGAGACACCTGTCACTCCTGCTGACCTGCTCCCGACTGGGGGCCTTGTTGGCTCGGAGGTTGATGCTGTCGATGAAACAGAGGACGATGGCGCAACCGAACCGACGCCTGCCGACCTCCTGCCTGTCGGCAACCTCGCTGATGAAACCGAGGTCGTTGTAGAGGCCGCCGTGGAGGGTCAGGTCGCTGATGTTGAGGTATTCGATGAGGATGCCCTCCTCGATCCAGACGACAGTGAGGACGGACCGAAGCCGGAGAGCGCGTATGACCGACCAGGCAACTGGTTCGTGGTCCACACCCAGTCCGGTTATGAGAACAAGGTTTGTAAGAACCTCCAAGCTCGCACGGAATCGATGAACTTGGAGGACCGCATTCTAGAGATCGTCATCCCAATGGAAGACGTCGTCGAATTCAAGAATGGCAAGAAGGTCACAGTCGCCAAGAAGATGTTCCCGGGCTACCTGCTGGTGCGTTGCTACCTTGATGATGCCAGTTGGGCAGCGATTCGTGACACACCAGGCATCGTCAATTTTGTCGGTGCCGGTGGTAAACCATCCCGTTTGAGTCGTCGTGAGATCGAGACCTTCCTGCCGACAGCAGACGATACGGCCGCTGAGGCACCGGTCAAGGCAAAGGCCAGATTGGGTTTCGACACGGGCGACACCGTAAGGGTGAAGGAAGGCCCCTTCGCAGACTTTTCGGGTGAGATTATTGAGATAAATATCGACCAACTGAAGGTCAAGGTGCTGGTCAATATCTTTGGACGGGAAACCCCGGTAGAACTGGACTTCTCACAGGTGGCACAACTCTGAGCAACTGAACCTTCTTTGGCCACCAAGATGTGCCCGGAGCCAAGGTTGCCAATCATCTGACCCACCACCAGACTTGATCGTTACCCACGGTCGCTGAATAGGCCCCACTACTGACTACTGACTACTGACTACTGACTACTGACTACTGACTACGAGTAAGAGACATGGCAAAGAAGAAGGCAATGGCGATCGTAAAGATCCAGATCCCTGCTGGGCAGGCATCGCCTGCACCGCCGGTCGGAACAGCACTTGGTCCCCACGGTGTGGCAATCATGGATTTCTGTAAGGAGTACAACGCCAAGACTGAGGACAAGCGCGGCCAGATCGTTCCTGTCGAGATCACGATCTACGAGGATCGTTCCTTCACCTTTATCACTAAGACTCCACCCACTTCTTTTCTCATCAGGCAGGCCGCAAAGTTGGACAAGGCTGCCGAGAATCCAGGTCGTGAAGTTGCCGGATCCATTTCGTGGGCCCAGGTTGAGGAGATCGCACATGCCAAGATGCCCGACCTCAACGCCATCGACATAGAGGGGGCCAAACTGCAGGTTGCAGGCACTGCCCGCAGTATGGGGATAGAGGTTGCCTGACCCGAATAATGATCAAATGGCTACCACCTAGAACTGGTGGTTCCGGGACAGGGGATTACCTCACCCCGCTGGATATTGGAGCCAAATTCGAGGGAGCCGGGAGGAACACCATGGCGAAGCGTGAGCAAAGGACTGGCCGGGGCAAGCGTTACGATGACGCGGCGGCCCGGATAGAGACACAGGAACTCCACTCCGGCACTGATGCACTGGAAATGGTTAGATCCGTCTACGGCTCTAAGTTCGATGAAAGCATTGACTTGGTTGTGCGACTGGGCGTGGATCCCCGTAAGACTGAGGAAATGGTCCGCGGAACCGTGGCGCTGCCGTCCGGTACCGGCAAGGACGTCCGTGTCGCTGTCTTCGCCCAGGGCGAAGCGGCATCTTCTGCCCGTGAGGCTGGTGCCGACCACGTGGGGGCCGACGACCTAGCCACAGAGGTGGAGGGTGGGATGCTGGACTTCGATGTGGCGATTGCGACTCCAGACATGATGGCGACTGTCGGAAAGCTCGGTCGGGCTCTCGGGCCGCGTGGTCTGATGCCTAACCCCAAGTCCGGAACGGTTACCGATGACGTTGCCAAAGCCGTGGCGGAGTTCAAGGGCGGAAAGGTCGAGTTCCGGGCTGACAAGCACGGGAATGTCCACCTCCCGATCGGACGAGTTAGTTTTGAGGTCTCAGCCCTCCAGGCCAACATGAAGGCCGCCATTGAGGAGTTGGAGCGTCTCAGGCCGGCCTCCACTAAGGGCCGTTATCTCAGGAAGGTCTCAGTCTCGTCAACTATGGGACCGGGTGTCAGGATCGATCCTCTCCGGGTTGTCGACTGAAATCCATTGGAACGCCGAAGGTGGGTCGCGGAGCCCGCAGCGGTACCCTGACCGCCACAACTGACACGCTCACCGAAGACCTCCGGGTTGTGTGGCCATGCTGCACAGAACGCGCCTACCGGCCGCCCGAGCAGGCGAGTCTCCTGATCGGCTCCAGGCTATGTCTGGACTGGGTCATCGGTGTACGTCCGGCATAGCAGATTAAAGACGTACATGGGAGGCCGGGGTAACCGGCAGCCCCTGACCCGAGGAAACCCAGGAGGTAGGAGCGTGGAGAATCCCCGCCCCGACAAGGTTGCTGTTGTAGACGAGGTCCGCGAGCGACTCTCCAACACTGAAGCTGCCGTACTTACCGAGTACAGGGGTCTTGATGTACCAGCCCTAGCTGAGCTGCGCGCTGCTCTACGTGCCGCAGGTGGAGATTACAAGGTCTACAAGAACACCCTTGTGAGGCTGGCAGTCAGTGAGTTGGACTTAGAGATAGACGACCTGCTAACTGGTCCGACAGCCATCGCCCTGGTAGGCGATCGACCTGACGGTTCGCCTGGCGATGCTGTATCCATGGCAAAGGCGTTGGACTCATTTGCCAAAGAACATGAGGCCCTAGTCATCAAGGGTGGCTTGTTGGATTCACAGCGGTTGAGTATCGAACAGGTCTTGGCCTTGGCCAAGATCGCACCGCGTGAGGTCCTACTTGCACAACTTGCAGGTGCTATGGCCGCTCCGATACAGCAGTTCGCAGGCCTGCTCAATGCCCTTCCACAGAACTTGGCTTACGCACTCAAGGCGCTGATCGACCAGCATGGTGGTCCAGCGTCGTTAGCCGAAGACGATGCTTCTGATGAGGCACCGGTCGATGAAACTGATGTTGACGCTGTCGTTGATGAGGCGTCAGCCGATGACAATGAGGCCCCTGCTGAAGAGGCAGAAGCCGACACCGAGACGGCTGCGGCCGATGACAATGAGGCCCCTGCTGAAGAGGCAGAAGCCGAGACGGCTGCGGCCGATGACAATGAGGCCCCTGCTGAAGAGGCAGAAGCCGACACCGAGACGGCTGCGGCCGACGATACCGAGGAGGCCTAATCATGGCAACCAAAGAAGAGATACTGGACGCCATCGCTGAGATGAGTGTCTTGGAGTTGAGTGAATTACTGACCGACTTCGAGGAGAAGTTCGGTGTTACAGCTGCTGCTCCCGTGGTAGCTGCAGCAGCAGCAGCCCCCGCTGAAGAGGCAGAAGAGGAACAGGACTCTTTCGACGTCGTCCTTGCCGATTCTGGTGACAAGAAGATTCAGGTGATTAAGGAGGTCAGGGCACTGACCAACCTTGGTCTCAAGGACGCCAAGGAACTTGTAGACGGTGCACCTAACAACGTGATGGAGGGAGTGTCCAAGGAAGACGCCGAGAAGGCCAAGGATTCCCTCGAAGCAGCTGGAGCGACCATCGAACTCAAGTAGTGACAAGAAGCCGTTGTGCACGATGCCCCCCCGGCTCGTCCGGGGGGGCATCGGTTGTTTTGGGGCATTCCGGCAATGGCGATGTGGAACCTTGACCGGAGGATCCAGATTCCCTAGCCTTACGACTAGAAGGCGTCGCGCCTTGGCGCATTATTCCCGTGTCGATGAGGGCCTCGGGGTTGCGGAGCCCTGCGCGGCCGTATTATGATCCTCCGTTGCCGTGCTTGCGCCTGTCTCTCGGTCCTTTTTCGGATCGTTGGTAGTCGTTGTCCGGCTTGCCCCTCGTCCGTAAACCCTGGCCAGGAGTTCTAGGTGTCTGCTCGCCCCCTTGTCCGGGAACGTTATTCATTCGGATCTCTCGAAGAAGTTCGGGAGATGCCCAACCTGATCGCGATCCAAAGGGATTCGTTCCAATGGTTCCTCGATCAGGGTATTGCCGATACGTTCCGCGATCTCAGTCCGATCACCGATTTCAGTGAGACTCTCTCTCTCGAGTTGGAGTTTGACCCCAAAGACGAAGACCTCCGGCCAGTGCCGAAGTTCACCGTTGAAGAGTGTCGTGAAAAGGACATGACCTATTCGGCCCCGATGTTTGTCCGGGCCCGTTTCATGAACTCCAACACCGGAGAAATTAAGGAACAGACCGTATTCATGGGTGACTTCCCCGTGATGACCGACAAGGGCACCTTCATCATCAACGGCACGGAACGCGTTGTGGTTTCTCAACTTGTCCGTTCACCGGGAGTAATCTTCCAGCCGGGCGAGAGATACCGCCTAAGGAATCTCTCAAAGCACCAGCTGGTGACGGGAACTATCCATCCGTACCGTGGTGAGTGGATCGAGTTCGATGTAGAGCAGAAGCCCGGCAAGGACGTGACTGCCGGAACAAGGGTTGCTCGGAAGCGCAGGCTCTCGATGTTCGTGTTGCTCCGGGCTCTCGGTTATGACGAGGAGAACCATCCCGGTTTCCTCGAGCGCTTGGTAGGCCACTTCGACTACTTGGAGGGCCAGTGGGAAAAGGATCGGCTACCCGAGGGTTGGGAAGCCGCTGTCGAAGCTAATGAGCGCAAGGCACCACAGGACGAAGCCCTGCTTGAGATCTACAAGCGTGTGCGTCCGGGTGAACCACCGTCACTTGAGGCAGCACGTGCCTACGTTCGCAACGCCTTTTTTGAGTCCCGTCGCTATGACCTCTCAAGGGTTGGCCGCTACAAGCTGAATCGCAAGCTTGGTCCAGAGATCGAGCGCTGTGAGGAACTCTTTGGCATTGAGTTGGAGAGGCCTGATCCGGATCAGTCGGTACTCAGTCGCTCAGAGGTGCTCGCCACATGTACTTACTTACTGCACCTTGCGAAGGGAGAACCGGGCTATCGCCTAGATGATCAGGACCATTTCGCTAACCGTCGCATCCGTTCGGTCGGTGAGTTGATTCAGAACCAGGTGAGAATTGGCCTGTCCCGCATGGAGAGGGTTGTGCGCGAGCGCATGACAACCCAAGACGTAGAGGCCATCACTCCTCAGACCCTGATCAACATCCGGCCTGTTGTGGCAGCTATCAAGGAATTCTTCGGTACGAGCCAACTCTCTCAGTTCATGGATCAGGTGAATCCGCTATCGGGCCTAACCCACCGTCGTCGGCTTTCAGCACTCGGTCCTGGAGGCTTGTCGCGAGAGAGGGCGGGCTTCGAGGTCCGTGACGTTCACTTTTCCCACTATGGACGGATGTGTCCGATCGAAACGCCCGAAGGCCCCAACATTGGCCTTATCGGTGGTCTTGCCACCTATGGCCAGATCAACGTTTTCGGCTTCATCGAATCGCCCTACAGGATTGTCAAGAAAGGCAAGGTCACCGACGAGATTGTCTACCTAGCCGCTGATGAAGAGGAGGAGTACGTGGTGGCACAGGCCAACGCTCCCCTCAACTCCAACGGCACCTTCGCCAACCAGCGGGTCTTGGTGCGTCGTTCGCCTCAAGCGGCTTCCCTTCAGGATCTCCGCCTCCAGTTGGAACAGGATGTCTTCTTTGGTTCAACGACAGAGATTTCCTACGTTCCGCCCGAGGAGGTCCAGTTGATGGACGTCTCTCCGAAGCAGATCGTGTCGGTGGCGACAGCCCTGATCCCGTTCCTCGAGCACGACGATGCGAATAGGGCCCTAATGGGTGCCAATATGCAGCGCCAAGCAGTGCCGCTCATTCGATCCGAGGCCCCCTACATCGGTACTGGCATTGAAGCCCGTGCAGCCAGGGATGCTGCACATATGGTCCTTGCCAATGCTGCCGGTACGGTCACGGAGGTCGACGGCGACTCGATAACTGTCGACTACGGCAAGGGTGGAATCGTCACGCACGACCTGTCCAAGTTCGAGCGTTCAAACCAAGACACTTGCATCAACCATAAGAGCAGGGTTGTCCCGGGCCAGAAGATCAAGAGGGACGAGTTGCTGGCCGACTCATCCTCAACCGACGGCGGTGAGTTGGCCTTGGGCAAGAATCTCCTCGTGGCGTTCATGTCATGGGAGGGCTACAACTTCGAGGATGCCATCATCCTTTCTGAGAGGTTGGTGAAAGACGACGTTCTCACGTCGATCCACATCCATGAGCATGAGATCGATGCCCGTGATACCAAGTTGGGCCCTGAGGAGATTACGCGAGACATTCCGAACCTGTCTGACGAGATTTTGGCTGACCTTGACGATCTGGGCATCGTGAGAGTTGGCGCCGATGTGTCACCCGGTGATGTCCTTGTCGGAAAGGTCACTCCTAAGGGTGAGACAGAGTTGACTCCCGAAGAACGGCTCCTTCGGGCAATCTTTGGTGAGAAGGCCCGCGAGGTCCGTGACACGTCACTCAAGGTGCCTCACGGCGAAACCGGCAAGGTCATCGATGTCAAGGTGTTCAATCGCGACGATGGCGACGAACTCCCACCCGGTGTCAACCAGCTGGTCCGGGTATACGTAGCCCAGAAGCGTAAGATCAGCGTTGGCGACAAGTTGGCCGGTAGGCACGGCAACAAGGGTGTTATCTCTAGGATTCTTCCCGTTGAGGATCTTCCATACTTGGCAGACGGCACCCCTGTCGACATCATCTTGAATCCCCTTGGTGTTCCTTCCCGAATGAACGTAGGCCAGGTACTTGAGGCCCATCTCGGTTACTGCGCTAGGTGGGGTTGGGAGGTCAACGGTGAGACCGTTGGTGTTGAGCCCGTCAGCGGGATAGAGCGCAAGACGCGTACCTCAACACCTCCTTCGGTCCATGTTGCTACCCCGGTGTATGACGGCGCCCACTGGGATGAGGAGGATCGTTCCGGTGGCCATCCGACCATCCAGAAGATCCTCCAGAACATCACCCCGGAGTCTGCCGATGGTGACCGCCTCGTGCAGGAAGATGGCAAGACAACCCTCTATAACGGCCGCACAGGCGAACCCTATGACCACGAAATCATGGTGGGTTACGTCTACATCCTGAAGCTGGCCCATCTCGTTGACGACAAGATCCACGCGCGGTCTACCGGCCCGTACTCGATGATCACTCAACAGCCGCTGGGTGGTAAGGCACAGTTTGGTGGACAGCGGTTTGGCGAGATGGAGGTCTGGGCTCTAGAGGCCTATGGCGCTGCCTACTGTCTTCAGGAACTGCTCACCATTAAGTCAGACGATGTTCTAGGTCGGGTGAAGGTCTACGAAGCGATCGTCAAGGGTGACAACATCCCCCAGCCGGGAATCCCAGAAAGTTTCAAGGTTCTCATCAAGGAGATGCAGTCTCTATGCCTCGATGTCGAGGTGCTGTCCGAGGAGGGGCATCAGATCGAGATGCATGAGTTGGATGAGGATGTCTACCGCACGACAGAGTCTCTGGGCATCGATATTTCGAGGCCTGAGCGTGGGTCGGACGAAGAGGATGAACGGCGTAGTGCCGGCTTTGTCCACTGATCCATCTGAGTCAAGACCGTTAGTTATTGCACATACCCAGTGAACGAGATGTAGGAAGTAAACGAGTGCTCGACGTCAATGATTTCGATCAACTTCGGATTGGCCTTGCCACTGCCGACGGCATGCGCATGTGGTCCAACGGTGAGGTAAAGAAGCCGGAGACCATCAACTACCGCACGCTCAAGCCCGAAAAGGATGGGCTCTTTTGCGAAAAGATCTTCGGTCCCACTAAGGACTGGGAGTGCTACTGCGGTAAGTACAAGCGCGTCCGCTTCAAGGGCATCATCTGTGAGCGGTGCGGAGTCGAGGTCACGCGTTCCAAGGTACGTCGTGAGCGCATGGGCCATATCGAGTTGGCGGCACCGGCCGTTCACATCTGGTATCTCCGTGGGACTAGGTCTTGGTTGGCGTACCTACTCATGGGAACAGAGCCCCGCGAGGAACTCAAGGCCAAACAGTTGGAGAAGGTCATCTACTTCGCTGCCAGCCTTGTGGTCTGGGTTGACGAGGACAAGCGTCACGAAGACCTACCCCAGCTTGAGGAGGAGTTGGTTGAGGAGCGCACCGCTATCGAGGAGGAGCGCGACCGGGAGCTTGATCGCCGTCAGGAGGACCTTGAGGCAGAACTAGCTGAACTGGAGGCTGAAGGGGCCAAGGACACGGATCTGCGTGCCCGCCAGCGCGCAGCCGATAAAGACCTGGCCTTCATTCGCGAGCAGTATGAGACTGAGCTGGACGTTCTGAACAGAGCGTGGGATGAGTTCAGCACTTTGTTCGCACGACAGATCATTGATGACGACTTGCTCTGGCGCGAACTGGTCGACCGCTGGGGCGACTACTTCGAGGGTGGAATGGGTGCTGATGCACTTGCGCAGCTCATTGACAAGATCGACTTTGATGACGAAGAGGTCAAGCTCCGGACGATGATCGATCCTCCTGAGGGTCAGAAGCCGCTTTCGGCTCAGCGCAAGCAAAAGGCCATCAAGCGCCTCAAGATCGTTGCTGCGTTCAACCGGCGCGATAAGTACGGACGGCGTGCTAATGAGCCCAGAGCGATGATCCTCGATGTGGTTCCGGTAATTCCCCCCGAGTTGCGGCCAATGGTCCAGTTGGATGGTGGCCGGTTTGCAACGTCTGACTTGAATGACCTTTATAGGCGAGTCATCAACCGCAACAATCGTCTCAAGAGGCTCCTTGACCTAGGTGCGCCCGAAATCATCGTGAATAACGAGAAGCGCATGCTCCAAGAGGCCGTAGATGCGCTCTTCGACAATGGCCGCCGTGGGCGACCTGTCACCGGGCCAGGCAACCGTCCGTTGAAGTCACTGTCGGACATGCTCAAGGGCAAGCAGGGTCGTTTTCGCCAGAACCTGCTTGGCAAGCGCGTTGACTACTCGGCTCGATCGGTCATTGTGGCTGGCCCGACCCTCAAGTTTCACCAGTGTGGGCTCCCCAAGATCATGGCACTGGAACTCTTTAAGCCCTTCGTGATGAAGAAGTTGGTCGACGAGGAGTTGGCCCAGAACATTAAGTCTGCCAAGCGCATGGTCGAGCGACGTAAGCCCCAGGTCTGGAACGTCCTCGACGACGTGATCAGGGAACACCCCGTGCTTTTGAATCGTGCCCCGACCCTGCACCGCTTGGGTATTCAGGCCTTCGAGCCGGTGCTCGTTGAGGGCAAGGCCGTCCAGATCCATCCGCTGGTCTGCACAGCCTTCAATGCTGACTTTGACGGTGACCAAATGGCTGTTCACCTGCCACTCTCTGCTGAGGCCCAAGCCGAAGCACGGGTACTGATGCTGTCAGCCAACAACGTCTTGAGTCCGGCACACGGTCGACCCCTCGTAACGCCTACCCAGGACATGATCATCGGTGCCTACTACCTGACTATCGAGGTTGATGGAGCCGTCGGTGAGGGCATGGCTTTCCGTCGGATTGATGACCTGGAGCACGCGCTCGAGGCCGGGTCGGTACACCTGCATGCGAAAATCCAGTACCGCTCAGACGAGTACCCCGACTTGGTGGAGACTGCTGCCAACGGCTCACCCGCTGTTTGGAAGACCACCACACCAGGGCGGGTACTGCTGAACGAGGCGTTTCCGGCTGGTTTTGGCTACGTGAACCGTCAGGTCGACAAGAAGGAAATGGGTGTAGTTGTTGACGACTTGGCCCGTCACTATCCGAAGAAGGACGTAGCAGTGAGCCTTGACCTGCTCAAAGACGTCTGCTTCAAGTACGCAACCATGTCAGGTCTCACCGTTTCAATCGATGATGTACGCACACCGGTTGAGAAGCAGTCAATCCTGGACCGCCACGAGAAGGACGCGGAGAAGGTCGACGCGCAGTTCCGCCGCGGCATCATCACCGACGGTGAGCGACGCCAGAAAGAGGTGGAGATCTGGAACAAGGCCACCGCCGAGGTGACGGAGCGCATGATCGAGTCACTTGAGGCTCAGGAGTTCAATCCGATCGACATGATGGTCAAATCAGGTGCTCGTGGGAACATGATGCAGGTTCGCCAGATCGCCGGAATGCGTGGACTGGTGGCCAACCCTCGTGGAGACATGATCCCCCGTCCGATCAAGTCCAACTTCCGCGAAGGGCTGACGATGCTCGAGTACTTCATCGCCACACCTGGGGCCAGGAAGGGCCTTGTCGACACAGCTCTCCGTACTGCCGACTCTGGCTACCTGACCCGTCGCCTGGTTGACGTCTCCCAGGAACTGATCATCAACGAGTACGACCCGTTCGAGGCCGATGGTCCGGTGCGTGGGGTGTGGATCGATGGTGTCCGCGACGACGAGCCTGGAAAGCGTTACTACATCGAGAACAGGTTGTTCAGTCGCACTCTGGCCGACGACGTGGAGTTGTCTGACGGTTCAACCATGCCCGCTGGCACGATCGTTGGCGAAGTAGAACTCGTGACCCTACGCGATGATCCATCTGTCGAGCGCGTGAGGGTGCTCTCCCCTCTTACAGACGACTCAGCCATTGGTGTCTCGGCTGCCTGCTATGGCATGTCACTGGCCACCGGAAAACCTATTGAGATTGGCGAAGCAGTTGGTGTCATCGCTGCCCAATCAATCGGTGAGCCTGGTACGCAGCTCACCATGCGTACCTTCCACACCGGCGGTGTCGTTGGTAAGGACATCGCTGGTGGTTTGCCGAGGGTTGTAGAACTGTTTGAAGCCCGTGCCCCTAAGGGCAAGGCGACCCTTTGTCGTATCTCCGGAGTTGTCCGAATCGGCGAGGACGAGGGCAGGGGCCGCGAGGTCGCCGTTGTGGCCGACGATGGGACCGAGGAGGTTTACACCATCCAGGGTGCCGCCAGGCTGGAGGTGACCGACGGTCAGGAGGTTAGAGCTGGTGATCCGATAGTCGAAGGTCCACGTGACCCCAAGGAACTACTAGAGATTAAGGGTGTCCGTGAGACCCAGCAATACCTCGTCGAAGAGGTCCAGAAGGTGTACCGCGACCAGGGAGTCTCGATCCACGACAAACACATCGAGTTGATCGTCCGTCAGATGACCCGTCGGGTGAAGATCAATGACCCCGGTGAGTCCGACTTCCTTCCGGGTGAACAGGTTGACCAGCGGGTGTTCGCTGAAACCAACAGGCAACTCGTGACCGAGAGCAAGCGCCCCGCTGAGGGTCGCCCGGAGTTGATGGGAATCACGAAGGCCTCCTTGGCTACTGACTCGTGGCTTTCGGCAGCCTCCTTCCAGGAGACCACGCGGGTTCTGACCGAGGCGGCCATCGAGTGCAAGAGCGACAAACTCATTGGTCTGAAGGAGAACATCATCATCGGCAAGTTGGTGCCGGCAGGTACCGGCATGGAGATGTACCGCCGTGTGGCCACCCACGCCCCCGACTACAAGCCAATGGACTTCTACTCATCTGCCGACGAGGAACAGGACCTGGCACAGTGGCTGGCAGGCCAAACCGACCAATTGGGTGTAGGCGAGGTGATTTCGAACGATGAGTTCGACGGTGCTTATGAAGCTGATGTCATCGATCTGGCTTCTGCGGCACCAGAAGAGTCCCCCGAAGTTAGCTGAGTGCAGGTCTTACGAGCATGTCCTCTGATCGCGCTTGTGAGTAGCGAATTTCCACCCGTAGACTCGTCCGCTGGCCGCGGTACGACCCCTGCGTCGTTACCGCGATGTTTAGAGGTGTTCCATCCGGGAATCTTTACAGGTTCTACAAAGAGGTAAATAAGTGCCCACCATCCAGCAGTTGGTCCGCAAGGGCCGCACATCAAAGCGCCGTAAGGAGGCCACGCCAGCCCTCAAGGGCGCGCCCCAGCGTCGCGGGGTTTGCACGAGGGTGTACACAACCACTCCCAAGAAGCCGAACTCCGCGCTGCGCAAGGTGGCTCGTGTCAGGTTGACCAGTGGTGCGGAAATCACTGCCTACATTCCGGGTGAGGGGCACAACCTCCAGGAGCACTCGATCGTTTTGGTTCGTGGTGGTCGTGTGAAGGACCTTCCCGGAGTCCGATACAAGGTAGTTCGCGGCACCCTCGACACCTCTGGAGTGAGCCAGCGCCGTCAGGCCCGTAGTCGCTACGGCGCCAAGAAAGAAGGCTGATCGTGCCACGCAAGGGCCCCGCAGTACGCCGCGAATTGACACCTGATCCGGTTTATCGGTCGGTTGTCGTGACCCAGTTGGTCAACAAGGTTCTACAGAGGGGAAAGCGTTCCACAGCGGAGCGGATCGTCTATTCGTCGATGACGATGGTCGAGTCCAAGACGGGTAGTGAACCGGTTGGCACACTGAAGCGGGCTATCGACAACGTCCGGCCCCAACTCGAGGTCCGTAGTCGGCGTGTTGGTGGCGCCACCTACCAAGTACCCGTTGAGGTTCGCCCCCGCCGTGCGAACACCCTGGCCGTCCGCTGGTTGGTGAACTACTCGCGCGACCGGCGTGAACCCACTATGGCTGAGCGCCTCGCCAACGAGATCATGGATGCTTCAAACGGTATCGGTGCCTCGGTAAAGCGCCGCGAGGACCTGCACAAGATGGCCGAGGCCAACAAGGCATTTGCCCACTACCGTTGGTGAGCTATCTCCGAGGGCGTTACGTGGTCTGAGTCCGTTCTGTTGCAGGGGGCCGCGAGGTGCCTGCAACCGAGGGTGTGTCATAAACACCACAGGCTCCACGCGGACCCGGACAACAAATCTGAACAACCAACTACCGAGACACTGACATGGCCGAGCGACACCCATTAGCAAAGACCCGCAACATCGGGATCATGGCCCATATTGACGCGGGCAAGACCACGACTACCGAACGCATCCTCTACTACACCGGTGTCAACTACAAGATCGGTGAGGTCCATGATGGCGCTGCCACTATGGACTGGATGGAACAGGAACAGGAGCGGGGGATCACAATTACCTCGGCCGCCACGAGTTGTTTCTGGAACGATCACAGGGTCAACATCATCGACACCCCCGGCCACGTGGATTTCACCGTCGAAGTGGAGCGTTCATTGCGTGTGCTGGATGGTGCCGTCGCTGTGTTCGATGGAGTCGCTGGTGTAGAACCCCAGACCGAAACCGTTTGGCGGCAGGCTGATAAGTACGCCGTTCCACGCATGTGTTTCATCAACAAGATGGACCGGACGGGTGCCGACTTCTACTTCGTGCTGGGGACTATCCGTGAGCGCTTGGGTTGCAACGTGGCGGTCATTCAGCTGCCGATTGGGGCCGAGGCCGGTTTCGCTGGGGTGGTCGACCTGGTTGAGATGAAGGCTCTTGTGTGGCAGAGCGAGGACCTGGGTGCTTCGTGGGAAGTCGTGGACATTCCAGAGGACATGGTTGATCAGGCCCAGGAGTACCACAGTGATCTGATCGATTCCCTTTCCGAGTTCGACGAAACAATTCTTGAGAAATTCGTTTCGGAAGATGAGATAACTCCTGACGATTTGCGCTCGGCTCTCCGCGCCGGGACGATCTCAGGTGACTGTGTGCCGATCCTCACTGGTTCGGCATTTAAGAACAAAGGGGTACAGCCGCTGCTAGATGCTGTGGTTGAGTATCTCCCGTCGCCTCTAGATCTTCCACCGGTTGAAGGTGTCCACCCCCGGACCGGCGACACCGTCGAGCGCGTCGCAGATGACGATGAACCGTTTGCTGCTCTGGCATTCAAGATCATGACCGATCCCCACGTGGGGAAGTTGATCTACTTCCGAGCGTACAGTGGAACCCTCGACAAGGGGTCGGCGGTACTAAACGCCCGAACCGGTTCCAAGGAACGAATTGGCCGAATCCTCGAGATGCACGCCAATGACCGAGAGGACCGCGATGACGTTCGGGCCGGCGACATCGTCGCTGGCATCGGCCTCAAGAACACCCGAACCGGCGACACACTCTGTGTTCCGGATCACCCGATCGTGCTGGAGCAACTGGAGTTCCCGTTGCCCGTGATCCACGTCGCCGTAGAGCCACGCTCCAAGGCTGACCAAGACAAGATGAGCAAGGCTCTTGGAGCACTTGCTGAAGAGGATCCCACCTTCACGGTCAAGAGCGATGAGGAAACTGGACAGACAGTCATCGGTGGAATGGGAGAGTTGCACCTTGAGGTGCTGGTCGACCGGATGAAGCGTGAGTTCAGAGTCGATGCCAATGTCGGTAAGCCGCAGGTGGCTTATAGGGAGACGATCACTAGGGAGGTCGCTGACCACCGATACACGCACAAGAAACAAACCGGTGGGTCCGGACAGTTTGCAGAGATCGTCGCCACCATTGAGCCCTGGAGCGAAGATGACGAAACCTACATGTTTGAGGACAATATCCGGGGCGGCCGTGTTCCAAAGGAGTACATCCCCGCCGTCAACGCTGGAATCCAGTTGGCAATGACTGGTGGCGTACTTGCCGGATTCCCGTTGCTGGGCATGAAGGTGAGTCTTAACGATGGAAAGTCGCACGACGTCGATTCTTCCGAAATGGCCTTCAAGATTGCAGCCCAGGCATGGTTCCGTGAGGTCGTTCGACTTGCCAAGCCCGTTTTACTTGAGCCCGTTATGGGTGTTGAGGTCGTAACACCTGAGGAGTACATGGGTGACGTCGTCGGTGACCTTAACTCAAGGCGTGGAAGGGTTGGTCAGATGGAGGTAAGGGGTGGAAATCAGGTGGTGAGTGCACAGGTACCGTTGTCCGAGATGTTCGGGTACGCTACCGATCTGCGTTCGCGCACCCAGGGGCGCGCGACCTACACCATGCAGTTCGACTCGTATCAGCAGACACCCGGGTCGGTGCAGGAGGAGATCGTTCGTCGCATACATGGTGAATGACCACTGAGCAGTAGAACCAGCAACATAGATCCAAGGAAGAGTTATGGCCAAGGCCCAGTTTGAACGTAACAAGCCGCACGTAAATGTCGGCACTATGGGACATATCGATCACGGTAAGACAACCCTTACCGCGGCAATCACAAAGGTCCTGTCGGACCGCGATCCCGACTCCACGGCATTCACGGAGTTTGACAACATTGACAAGGCGCCCGAAGAACGCGAGCGCGGTATCACGATCAATGTCTCGCACGTCGAGTACGAGACCGAAAACCGCCACTATGCGCACGTCGACATGCCCGGTCACGCCGATTACATCAAGAACATGATCACCGGCGCGGCTCAGGTTGACGGGGCGATTCTCGTTGTGTCAGCTGCTGACGGTCCTATGCCCCAGACACGTGAGCACGTGTTGCTGGCCCGTCAGGTGGGTGTACCCAAGATCATTGTTGCCCTTAACAAGTGCGACATGGTCGACGACGAGGAACTCCTTGAGCTGGTCGAGATGGAAGTTCGCGAGTTGCTCGACGAGTACGAGTTCCCGGGCGACGACACTCCGGTGGTCCGGGTATCGGCTCTGAACGCCCTGGAGGGCGATGAGGCTGCAGCCGGTCAGATCGTGGAGCTCATGAGCCAAGTTGACGATTTCATCCCCCAGCCGGACCGTGACGTCGACAAGCCGTTCCTCATGCCCATTGAAGACGTGTTCTCGATCACCGGCCGCGGCACCGTCGTTACTGGTCGTGTCGAGCAGGGCAAGGTGAACACGAGTGACAATATTGAGATCGTTGGTCTCAAGGACACACAGACAACGGTATGCACCGGTGTCGAGATGTTCCGCAAGTTGCTCGACGAAGGGATTGCTGGTGACAACATCGGTGCTCTCCTGCGAGGTATCGACAAGGACGAGGTGCAGCGCGGACAGGTTCTTGCCAAGCCTGGTTCGATCACGCCACACACCGACTTCGAGGCCGAGGTATACGTTCTGACGACCAAGGAGGGTGGACGCCACAAGCCGTTCTTTTCCAACTACAGGCCGCAGTTCTACTTTAGGACTACTGACGTGACCGGGAACATCGCTCTTGCTGAGGGTGTCGAAATGTGTATGCCCGGTGATAACACCACCATGACGGTTGAGCTCATTGCTCCGATCGCCATGGATGTCGGCCTTCGGTTTGCCATCCGCGAGGGTGGTAGAACCGTTGGTGCTGGCGCAGTAACCAAGATCCTTAAGTAGTCAGGTTCCACGGATGCCAGCTGGTCAGAAGATTCGGATACGGCTAAAGGCCTACGACCACGAGGTGATTGACCAGTCAACGAGGAAGATCGTTGAGACAGTCCGTCGCACCCAGGCAGATATCAGAGGCCCAGTACCGCTTCCTACCGAAAAGCACCGGTACACGGTCATCCGAGGACCCTTTAAGGACAAGGACTCGCGGGAGCATTTCGAAATGCGCATCCACAAGCGCCTCCTGGACATCATGCAACCTTCTCCCAAGACGATCGATTCACTGCAGAGACTGGACCTGCCGGCAGGAGTCGATGTCGAAATAAAGATCCAGCAGTCCTGATTTCAAGGCCTTGCAGAGGCCGGATCCAGATTCCACGGAGCGAGTCGGAGGACTCCCTCAGTGGGTGGATTACTGGTTTTGCCAGTGACCGGCTCAGGACTCGTAGTCTTCCTTGGCGGTGTCGGCGATCTGGCGTCTTGCCGGGCGCAACTGGCGACTCCGTCGCTCTTGACTCATTGACAACAGGTCCTCGGAGACCTCATGGCGAGGTGCGGTGGACGACAGGACCGCTTGGATCGTCGCTGCAGCTGGTAGGGCGAGCAACGCACCGATGACCCCCAGCACTGCGGCACCGGCTATCACGGATCCAAAGGCGACTGCAGCGTGTAGTTGCATGGTCTGTGAGGTGATCCGGGGTGCGAACAGGTAATTCTCAATCTGCTGGTAGACGGCTATGACTACAAGTGCCCATAGGCCATGTATAGGTTCTTCAAGTAGCCCGATCACGATCGGGATTGAACCCGCGATGTAGGTGCCTACTACCGGGACGAATTGGGACATGACACCCACCCAGAGGGCTAGTGCAAGGGGGGAGGGGAGGCTGATCACCTCAAAGGCAACCCAGTGGACGACCGTGGAGGCCAGCGCTAGGACAGTGCGGGAGAGGATGTAGCCACCCGTCTTAGAGATTGCCAGGTCCCATATTTCAAGGACTGCCTTCTGTCGCTGTTGTGGTAGTAGGGAACACACGGTCCTTCTGAGTCTTGGCCCCTCGGCCAACATGTAGAAGGCGAACAAGCCCACCGTGAAGATTTGGAACAACACGTTGACGATGGTGGTTCCAAATCGGGCCAGGTCATCGGCGACCGAACCGAGTCTGCGCGCCAAGCCTTCGTCGTATTCGGCCCTCAGGTCGGCAGTTGCTCCTGAGATGCCGAAAGCATCCTCTAGGAACGAATCGATATCTCTCAGATAAGAGGGGACATTTTCGCTGAAAGCGGTTACTTGTTCAGCGAGCATCGTTCCAACCAGCGTCCCAAAGCCTCCGAGGGCACCCATGCCGAGGAGGAAGACAAGAGCCGTTGCGATGCCCCGCCGCAGACCTATCCGTTCAAGACGGTTCACTGCCGGTTCGAGGGCGAACGAGAGGAACACCGCCACTAGGAGAATGAGGAAAAGGGAGCGCAATGATGCAAGGATCCCTCGCAGGTACCAAAGTGCAGCAAACCCCCCAAGAAGCATTAGGAGGGTCTTGCCCAGCCATACTGGCGGCATTGCCAAGGGGCTGGAAAACATACGTTGACCTGTGGGTTCGTTTGTTGTGCCCTCATTCGGGTGATTCACCGAAGCGTGCTCCTGATCGCCACTGGTTCGAACCCCGACGCTACCGGTAGACCTACGACGCAGGAGGGATGGCTGTTCGGTTGTGGGCTGGCTGGTTCGGCCGTATCGTTACCCCCTCAAGCGCTCTGGTGGACCCAGAGTTGCAAAACCGACGTCCGTATAGGCCTTTTGTTGTACTGCTTGAAACCGGTGCAACGGAGTGGAACCGTGCGGCACAACCAAAGTATCGCTCCGCCGGGTTTTCCGTGCGGAGCGTTCGCGTGAGCGGCCGCCAAAGGTCGTTTCCGGCGGGAAGCACCCGTCGGTTCCAGTCGCAGGAGCCATCATGGCAAGCAAGGCAATAGTCGGCGAGAAGGTCGGCATGACCCAGGTGTGGGATGACGAGAACCGTGTCGTTCCGGTCACCGTGTTGCGTGTGCTCCCGAACCGTGTGGTCCAGATAAAGACCATTGCCAGCGATGGCTATAGCGCCCTCCAGGTCACTTTTGGTGAGCGAGAGTTGGCCAAGTTAACTCGTCCCGAGGCAGGCCATTTCGAAGGTGCTGGCGTGGAAGCCGGTGTGAACCTGGTTGAACTCAGGGTTGATGATGTTGATGGGTACGAACTGGGTCAGGAAATCACCGTTGATTCACTAGCTGATGAGGTCCGGGTAGACGTCACCTCTGTTAGCAAAGGTAAGGGCTTCGCTGGTGTCATGAAGCGTCACGGTTTCGCTGGCCAGCGCGCGTCACACGGCGCCCACAAGGTGCACCGTAAGCCTGGGGCCGTGGGCCAGTGCGCTACACCATCTCGCGTCTTTAAGGGCAAGAAGATGCCCGGCCGTCTGGGCAACCAGCGTACGACGACCCTAAACCTGAAGGTTGTCGAGGCTGATTCTGAGCGCAGTTTGCTGCTTGTAAGGGGCTCGGTGCCTGGACCCAGCGGGGCCACAGTACTGATTCGCAACGCCGTGAAGGGTGCTTGACGATGGCTGAGGTAATCATTCGTACCAGGACTGGCTCCGACAGTGGTTCGCTCAACCTTGACGATTCGGTTTTTGGGATTACACCGAATGCAGCCGTCTTGCACCAAGTAGTGACAGCCCAGTTGGCAGCACGCCGCAGTGGGACCCAAAGCACCAGGACCCGAGCCGAGGTTCGCGGTGGTGGGGCTAAGCCATGGCGTCAGAAGGGAACCGGTCGTGCCCGACACGGCTCAAGCAGGTCTCCAATCTGGAGAGGTGGAGGTGTGGCACTCGGCCCCAAGCCCCGAAGCTACGCGCAGAAGACCCCCAAGAAGATGATCCGCCTCGCACTCAACTCGGCACTTTCGGACCGGGCGGCCGAAGGTCGGGTGGCTGTTGTGGATGCCTGGAACTTTGAGGTTCCACGCACCCGTGACGCTGTAACTGCTCTAGAGGTCCTCAACATCGACGGACGTGTGTTGGTAGTGGCCGATCGTGGCGATGTCAACACTTGGAAGAGTTTCTCTAACCTCGGTCACGTTCACGTGCTTTCACCTGGCGAGTTGAATGCATACGACGTACTGGTCAGTGACTGGGTTGTGTTTACCCAAGAGACATTGCCAGTCGGTTCGGCACCGACGGGGCCAACGGCTCCCATCGACTCTGAGCCGACAACCGATGAGGGGGAAGAGGAGTGAAGGACGCACGTGACGTGATCCGTCGCCCAATCGTCTCTGAGAAGTCCTACGGACTCCTTGAGGACCACGTCTACACCTTTGAGGTCGCCAACTCAGCGTCCAAGCCCGAGATTCGCGATGCGGTCGAGGCCATCTTCGATGTCACTGTTAAGAAGGTGAACACACTCAACCGAGACGGGAAGCGCAAGCGCAACCGTCGCACTATGTCTTACAGCTCCCGTCCTGACGTCAAGCGGGCGTATGTCACCCTCGTTGAGGGTGACTCGATCGAGTTGTTCGAGGTATAGAGACATGCCACAACGCAAGCGCAAGCCAACTAGTCCCGGCCGACGGTTCCAGACCGTCGCCGACTTTTCAGACATCACGAGTACATCCCCCGAGAGGTCACTTCTTGATAAGCAGACCTCAACTGGTGGCCGCAACAACTATGGACGCAAGACCTCACGCCATCGCGGTGGTGGTCACAAGCAGCGCTACAGGGTCATTGACTTTCGACGTAACAAGGACGGCGTGCCTGCCAAGGTGGCCGCCCTTGAGTACGACCCGAACCGCAGTTGCCGGATTCTCCTGTTGCACTATCACGATGGTGAGAAGCGTTACATTCTCGCTCCCAAGGGGGTCCAAGTGGGCGACACTCTCCAGTCTGGCCAAGGCAGTGAAATTCGTCCCGGGAATGCCCTGCCGCTCCGCTACATTCCGGTCGGTACCGTTGTCCACAACGTCGAACTGCAGCCCGAGGGTGGTGGCAAGTTGGCTCGCAGTGCCGGTTCCAGCGTGCAGTTGGTCGCCAAGGAAGGCGACTTCGCGACACTCCGCCTTCCCAGTAGCGAGATGCGTAGGGTCCGGATCGACTGTAGGGCGACTGTCGGTGAGGTCGGCAATCAGGAACACGAGTTGATCAAGATCGGCAAGGCTGGTCGCAACCGTTGGAAAGGTAAGCGCCCGCAGTCTCGAGGCGTGGCGATGAACCCAGTAGATCACCCACTGGGTGGTGGTGAGGGTAAGTCTTCAGGTGGTCGGCACCCGGTTTCTCCATGGGGAAAACCCGAGGGTCGCACCAGGAAACTAGACAAGCAATCCGACAAGATGATCGTGCGCCGGCGCCGCCGCCGCGGATCGCGGAGGTAGGCAGAAATGCCACGGAGTCTCAGTAAGGGACCGTTCGTAGACGACCATCTCCTCAAGAAGATTGATGCGTTGAACGAGTCCGGTGAAAAGAAGGTAATAAGGACCTGGTCAAGACGATCGACGATTGTCCCTGACATGGTCGGTCACACGATCGCGGTCCACGATGGCCGTAAGCACGTACCGGTGTATGTCACCGAGTCGATGGTCGGACACAAGTTGGGCGAGTTTGCACCGACACGTACGTTCAGGTCGCATTCGACCCAGGAAAAGGCGGTCAACCGCTGATGGGTGCCACCAAGACCAACGAACGACCGGGCACCCGCGCCGTGGCACGACACATCCGTGTGTCCGCGTCAAAGACGCGTGCTGTGCTTGACCTGATCAGGGGAGAGTCCTATGGGAGGGCCACTGAGATCCTGGAGTTCTCTGAGCGGTCTGTGTCCGAGGTGGTTTCCAAGTGCCTTGACTCGGCTGTAGCTAATGCAGAGCACAATGACGAGATAAGTGCCGAGGAGCTCTATGTGTCAGCCTGCTTCGCAGACGAGGGGCCGACGCTCAAGCGTTGGCGTCCAAGGGCACGAGGCCGTGCTACGCGCATCAACAAGAGGACCTGTCACATCACGATCATCGTTAGTCGATACAGCGTCGATGAGCTCGAGGCGATGCGTGAGCGTGCAGAGTCACGAGGCAGGGTGGATTCCAGTGAGCAGGCAGCGGAATCACGCCGTCAGCGGGTCCAAAAAAGTCGTGCTGTCGAGGCTGAGGCTGAGGCTGCAGAGGAGGCCGAAGCCGCTGCCGACGGTCGAGACACCGAGGAAGCATTAGGCGAAGCAGCTGAGATTTTGCCTGAAGAGGTCACAGGCGAGGCCATCGATGAAGCGGAAAGGGCTAGTGACGAAGTCACAGATGAGGTAGCCAAAGATGCAGTCGACGAAGCCGAAGAAGATGTCGTCGATGAAGACGAGTCTGCCAAGTCCACAGAGGAGCAGGGCTGATGGGCCAAAAGGTAAACCCGTATGGGTTCCGTCTCGGTGTAACCACCGACTGGAAGTCGCGCTGGTTTGCGACCCGCCAGGAATATGCCGACAACATCATCGAGGACTGGAAGGTGCGTGAGTACCTGATGACCGAGTTGCCGCATGCGGCAATCAGTCGTGTCGAGGTGGAGCGTACCCGCGACCGCCTCCGCGTGGATGTACACACGGCGAGACCTGGAATTGTCATAGGTCGTAAGGGCACCGAAGCTGATCGCTTGAGGACCGGTTTGGGTGATATAACCGGGAACAACAGGGTCCAGCTCAACATTCAGGAGATCAAGGAGCCCGAGTTGGACGCCGCCCTAATCGCACAGGGCGTTGCTGATCAACTGGCTGGTCGGATTGCCTTTCGACGGGCCATGAAGCGAGCGGTCCAGAACGCACAGAAAGCAGGTGCGCTCGGAATCAGGGTGCAGTGTTCAGGTCGCCTCGGTGGCGCGGAGATGTCGCGTACTGAGTGGTATCGCGAAGGCCGTGTTCCACTACACACCTTGCGCGCCGACGTTGACTACGGATTCCGTGAAGCCCGTACAACCTATGGGCGCATCGGCGTGAAGGTCTGGATCTACAAGGGTGACATCCTCCCCTACAAGAGCCAATTGGAGGACAAGATCACCAAAGAGGCGGCCATGGCCGTTGGCGGGACCTCCGGCCAGACCAAGCCTGGCAAGGTAGTTTCCTCGTCCGCAGCTGTCCATCGTCGTTCGACTGAAGAGGTCGTCTCTGAAAAGCAGCCGGTGGTGTCAGAAGCGCCTGATGAGGAAGTTGACACATCTGTGGAGCCGCTTCCACTTGTCAAGGAAGGTGATGCAGAGTTTGAAAAGTTGCTTGCTGAAGAGGAAGCTATCGAGGCATCCACAAGGGAGCAGCACGAAACCCCCCACTTCCGGTCCGGGGACGGTGACTGATCGTGTTGATGCCCAAGAAGGTCAAACACCGTAAGCAACACCGTGGGAGGATGCGTGGTAACTCCAAGGGGATGACCGACGTCACCTTCGGTGAGTACGGAATCCAGGCATTGGAACCCGGGTGGATTACCGCCCGTCAGATCGAGGCTGCTCGTATAGCCATGACCCGCCACATCAAGCGCGGTGGCAAGGTCTGGATCAACGTTTTCCCGGACAAGCCGGTTACTGAGAAGCCTGCTGAGACCCGTATGGGTTCCGGCAAGGGAAACCCCGAGACATGGGTTGCCGTAGTGAAGCCCGGACGGATCTTGTTTGAACTCTCCTACAGCGACGTCGTGGTTGCACGCGAGGCAATTGATCGGGCCATCCAGAAGCTTCCGATCAGGGCTCGATTCGTCGAGCGAGAGGAGGGTTTCTAGCAATGGTGAAGAAAAAGACGCTTGTCGAGGTAGGTGACACTGAACTGCTGGAGCGGTTGAGCGAGTCGAAAGAGGAGTTCTTTAATTTGCGATTCCAGCTGGTTACCGGAGAGTTGGAGAACCATGCGCGCATCGGTGAGGTCAAGAAGACTATTGCTCGCCTCCTGACAGAGTTGCGTGCACGTGAGATCGAAGCAGCAGAAGCTCTGGCTACTGCTGGTGAGGAGGTGGACGGCTAATGGCAGAGACCGAAGCAACTAGCAACGAGGGCCCAGAGGCCAGGCCGAATCGGCGCAAGGTGCGCGAAGGCGTGGTCGTGTCAGATCTTCAGGATAAGACAGCGGTTGTCCTCGTGGTCGACCGTGTGCGGCATCGCCGTTATGGCAAGACCATCCAGCGGTCAAAGCGCATCCACGTCCACGACGAGGCCAACGACGTGAAGATCGGCGACCGCGTGAGAGTTCAGGAGACCCGCCCGCTTTCCAAGTTGAAGCGCTGGCGCCTCGTCGAGATCCTTGAGAGGGCCAGGTAGATGATTCAACAAGAGACCCGCCTCAGGGTGGCAGACAACTCGGGTGCCCGTGAGGTGCTCTGTATCAAGGTATTGGGCGGCTCAAAGCGACGTTACGCGTCTATCGGTGACGTGTTCACCGCCACGGTAAAAGATGCCACGCCGGGTGCAGCGGTGAAGAAGGGCGAGGTCGTCAGGTGTGTCGTCGTGCGTACGAAGAAGGAATGCCGGCGCCCAGACGGCTCATACATCAGGTTCGATGAAAATGCTGCTGTCTTGCTCAACGAGTTGGATCAGCCGCGTGGTACCCGCATCTTCGGCCCCGTGGGTCGCGAATTGCGTGACCGGAAGTTCATGCGAATTGTCTCTTTGGCGCCGGAGGTGCTCTGAGATGAAGATCAAGAAGGGCGACACCGTTCGGATCTTGGCCGGCAAGGACAGGGGTCGTGAGGGAGAAGTGACCCGTGCACTTCCCTCCGAGGGAAAGGTGATCGTCGAGGGCATCAACATAGCTAAGCGTCACCAGAAGCCCACTAGCGCAACCATGCAGGGAGGAATTATTGACAAGGCGATGGCGCTTCACGTATCGAACGTGGCGGTCATCAGCCCGAGTGACGGTAAGCCGACCAGGGTTGGCTATCGCTTTGACACCGATGGTGTGAAGGTGCGGATCTGTCAGAGGACGGGGGTGGAGCTCGATGGTTGAGACAACGACCACAACTGCTGTCCGCCTCCGGGACCTGTATGTCGACGAGGTCCAGTCGGGCCTTCAGGCCGAGTTGGGCTTTTCCAATATTATGCAGGTGCCGAAACTCAAGAAAATTGTTGTCAATATGGGCGTCGGTGATGCTGCTCAACAGGCCAAGTTGCTCGATGGAGCCCTTGTCGATCTCGAGTCGATCACCGGCCAGAAGCCTTTGGTGACTAAGGCCAGGACCTCAATCTCCAACTTCAAGTTGCGTGAGGGGCAGGCGATCGGGGCAAAGGTCACCCTCCGGGGCCCGCGGATGTACGAGTTTCTGGATCGCCTAATCAGTCTCGCAATTCCCCGTATCCGGGACTTCCGTGGTCTCAACCCGCGGTCGTTTGACGGCAACGGGAACTACACATTCGGTGTGACAGAGCAACTCATCTTCCCGGAGATCGACTACGACACTGTTGACCGCACCAGAGGTATGGACATAACGATCGTGACATCCGCATCCGATGACGCTGGGGGTCGTGCACTCCTAACCGCATTTGGATTTCCGTTCCGCAAGGAGGGGCAGTAGTGGCAAAGAAAGCACTCGTCAACAAGCAGCAGAAGAC
>MDTC01232163.1_pt1 | contig 25242 bp, 24 predicted proteins | sample 811181 | NCBI WGS metagenome assembly MDTC01 (sample SAMN05326644, study PRJNA326480) | marine metagenome | isolation source: seawater | place: Pacific Ocean: North | collected 2011
AAAACAGTCCTCAAAAATTCCAATTACAGTTGACATATCTCCTTTTTTAATTTGACCAGGTCCATACACATTATAAAAAAAAATCACTTCATATTTAAAATTAAACCATTTTCTTAAATTCTGTAAAAACTCAATATTTTTTGATTTGGTAAAAGCATAAGGAGATAAATTTTTATCTTCACCTCTATTTCCAAGAGATGCTGATGTTGCTGAATAAATTAATTTAATTTTATTTTTTAAACAAAAATCAAAAACAGCATTTGTTCCTATAGTGTTTGATTGAATACATTCATTCATTTGAAGGAAGCTTTGATATATACGAGCAAATTCTCCAAAATGAAATATAGAATTAGTTTTACTTTTATAATTTTTAAGTAATTGAGAAATATTTTTTGTATGTCCTCTCAAATATTTCACTCTTTTACTTTTAATATGATTTCTTTTATGACCTGATGAATAATTATCAATACTGATAATATTAAATTTTGTTTTGTTTAATAAATCAGCAATCAAATTTGATCCAACAAATCCAGCGCCACCAGTTACAATAATATAATTTTTCACTTTTTTTTATAGTTTTAATTATATTAAAGTTATTTCCAAATAAAGAAATTAATTACTTTAGTAACATAATAATCTAAACTTGGTACAAATTTGAATTTCTTTTTTTTCATTAATATTTTCAAAAAATCAAAAGCTTCACTTCTTTTTTTCCACCAATTTAAACTAAATTTGTTATAACTTGAAGTTATTCCCAAATTATCAAAATTATAAATAGTGAAAGTTTTTTGGAGTAAATTAAACTGATTATTTAAATAAGCATATATTGAAAGTCTCGCATCAATCTCTAAATTTGGAAATTTTTTTATTTCTGATACTTTAAAAAAATTATAAAGAAATTTTCTCCTTATTGCTATACAGCTTGTGGGATAAAAACTTGGCCAAATAGAGTAATGAAATGTTTTTTTTTTTAAAATCATATTCTTTTTTAATTTTTTTACAAAGGGTCTGTCCTGAATAAATTGAATATTTTTATTTTCTTTAAATTTTTTACATATGCTTTTTATTTTATTTTTTTTAAAATAATCATCGCCATCCAGTAAAAAAATTATATCACCTTTAGATTTTTTAAATATTTCATAAATTCCAGAAATTTGATTTAAAGGTCCACTTTTAAATTTTTTTTTTTTATTATATAAAATTTTTATTTTTTTTTTTCTTCTTAAAATTTCTTTGGAATTGTCAGTTGAACAATCATCAAAAACTATTATTTCTTTTTCTTTATATTTTTGTTTTATACAAGAAATAATTGATTTTTCTAAAAACCTATCTTTATTAAAATTTGTAATCAAAATAGAAACAGAATTCTTGATCATAATTTAGAGTTTTTATTTAAGTATATGTACTCAAATGATTTTCTAAATTTCATTTTAATTTTAAATGTTTTAATAAAACCATTACTTATTAGATAATCATGTATATCAGATAAATTGTAATTTTTGATTATCATATCATCAAAATGATGTTCGAAATGTATCATTTTAATTTTTGAAATTTTTTCTCCTAAACTTTTAATCACATTAAATTCAAAACCTTCAGTATCAATTTTAAGTAGTTCAACTTGTTTAATACTATTTTCAACCATAAATTGATCTAATCTAATAACATTAATTTTTACTTTGGTTGTTACCTCTTTTAAATTTAAGAAATTTAGTAATAAATATTTTTTATTATAATATTTAGATTTTGTATTAAGTTCGTTTATAGATGAAGAAGACGACTCAATATTTTTATTTAAAAATACTTCACCTGAGTTAACAGAAATACCATAATTATATAAAAAAATATTTTTTTGATTTTTGTATTTATTAGATAAAATTTCATAAATTTCTTTGTTTGGCTCAAAACCATAAATTCTATTTATTTTAAATTTTTTTTTGATTGATGAAATATATTCTCCTTTATGGGAGCCAATATCAATTACATTTATCGGGTAATTAAAATTTAAATTCTTTTTAATTTCAGAATTTATTTTCTCTTGTGTGAAGTAATCGAATAAATTTAATAACGTTTTTATAAGTACTTTCATTTAGTAGACTTTAATTTATAAATAAAAAAATGATAACAAAAAAACATACATTCTTAATATTAACAATACTTTATTTATCTTTGTTGACAGGTTTTTATTTTAACGAGGATTTACTTGGAGGTGCATATGATGACTACAGAGGATTATATTATGTATCAGAAAATTTCAAAAATAATTTTGTAATTACTTTTTTAAATTATGATGAACTGGGTCATAGACAATCACCAATTTTTTATATTTTAAGATCTTTTTTTGGGGATATTGAAATTATTCAGAGGTTAATTTTTTTACATATATTCTTGCTCATACCAGTATATTTTTATAAATCGCTTAAAATTAAATATAAAAATATAAATAAAAATCATCTTAAATTAATTGCTTCCCTTATATTAATATTTCCTACTTTTCGATCTTATTCAATATGGCCAGACCCACATCTATTTGGAATACTATTTTTTATAGTATCAATTTATTTTTTTTTAAAATTTAAAAATGAAAAAAATATTTTAGAAAATGCAATATTTTGCTCTATTTCTTTAGCCTTATCTGCTTACATGAGTCCAAATTTTGGTATTTTTATAATTTATTTTTTTTATGAATTTTTAATTAAATTCAATATTTCAAAAAAAATAATTAAAATCGCACTTTTAAATATTTTATTAAGCCTACCCTTCTTTATTTATCTTTTTTATTTTAAAGTAAATTTTATTTTTAATAAAATAGGCTGGGATATTGGTGACAATTTTTACTCTATTGAAAATATTTCAAATAAAATTCTGATTATAAGCTCTATTTTTTTTTTCTATTTATTTCCATTATTAAATTACAAAGCAATAAAACAGAACTTAATTTTGAAAAAAATGTATAATTTTAAATTTATATTACTAATAATACTTTTTTTATTTACTTGTTATTTATTCGACTTTACTTCTGCATATAATTTAACCAATTCAGGTGGAGGTTTTTTTTATAATATTTCAAATTTTGTATTTAATAATAATTTTTTGTTTTATATTATTTGTTTCTTAGCAATTTTGTTTATTGGCAAGGCATGTTTTGACTATCAAAAAAATACTTTATTATTTTTTTGTCTAATTTTGTCAAATCCACAAGTTACAATCTGGCAGGCAAACTTTAGTCCAACATTGTTTTTTTTAATTTTACTATTATTTTCTCTAAATCTAATTAATAAAAATTTTAATCTAAGAAGAGTTTTTTTCATTTATTTATATTTTATTTCATACGTTGTGATAAATTTTGCTAAAAATATATTGATATGAAACCAATAAAGTATATTAGTTGTATTTTATGAATAACATATTGCGTCTTTTATACATTTTCACTCTAATTGTTTTTCCTACAAATGCATTTGCATACTTGGACCCAGGAACCGGTAGTATAATTCTTCAGGCAATTTTAGGTTTTATCGCTGCTACGATAGCATCAGTCTCTATATATTGGACAAAATTTAAATCATTAATTTCTAAATTATTCAATAAGAAAAAAGAAAATAAAAAGTAATAAATTACATGATTGAAGAAACAGGTTCTTTTAGAGATCCAGCAGGTAAGATTTTTTATATAAATGGAAGAATTTTTAGAAGACTTAGCAAAACAGGTGAAAAGAGGTTTGTTTTTCTGCATAAAGAAAAAATTATTGATGAGTCAATTAAAAAAGATTATTTGATACAAACTAAAATTTTAGATAATGATGAAAAAAGTAAATTAAATCTTGATGTTAATGATTGTATTTTAGAACATGAGAAAGTTCCGTATATCTCATATCCTTATGAATGGTCATTTAGCCAATTAAAAACTGCAGCTATTTTTCATTTAGATTTTAATTTATTTTTATTAGATCTAGGTGCTACATTGATAGATGCAAGTGCCTTTAATATTCAATTTATAGGTAATAAACCAGTTTTCATAGACACATTATCTATTGAAAAATATTCAGATGGTGAGCCATGGAAAGGACACAAACAGTTTTGTGAAAATTTTCTAAATCCTTTGATTTTAAAATCAAAAAAAGGAATTAAATTTAACAATTGGTTCAAAGGAAATCTTGAGGGAATAGATACTGATGATTTAGATAAACTCTTGGGTATATTTGATAAATTTTCATATAATATTTTTATTCATATATATTTATTAAATAAATTAGATCAAAAATTTAAATCAAATAAATCATTAAAACCAATTGAGAGAAAAAAATTTATTCCTAAAAAAAATTTAATTCTTATTATTAAGCAATTAAAAAAATTTATATCAAATTTAAGAGATTTTAAATCAGTATCTACCTGGGATAATTATTCAAAAAATAATTCTTATACAGAAATAGAAGAAAGCAAAAAAAAACAAGTTGTTGAAGAATTTGTAAAAAAAAATAGTTTTAATTTAATTGCTGATCTGGGGTGTAATGATGGAGAGTATTCAGAATTATCATTAAAAAACGGCTGCAAAAACTTAATAGGTTTTGACTTTGACATAAATACAATTGATAAAGCTTACGAAAGATCTCTAACTAAGAATTTAAATTTCCTACCTTTATACTTTGACGCATCAAATCCCAGTGGAAATATTGGATGGAATGAAAAAGAGAGAAAAAGTTTTAAAAATCGTGCTAATTTTGATGCAATTTTAGCCCTAGCTTTTGAGCATCATTTGGCAATTGCAAAAAACATCCCTCTTAATCAAGTAATAGAATGGATGGTCTCACTTGCGCCAACTGGATTAATTGAATTTGTCCCAAAAAATGATTTAACAGTTATAAAGATGCTTGAATTAAAAGGTGATATATTTCCTGACTATACCATCCAAAATTTTGAAAATGAATTAAACATTAAAACGAAAATTTTATCTAAGAGTCAAGTTAGTGACTCAGGACGAATAATATATGAATATAAAAGATAATTTATTATTTTTTTTTTGTATATTTCCAGTTTTTGTTTTTAAGTCTAATTTAGATATACCAGATTTAGTAATAATATTATTTTCTGTCACACTTTTAATTTTGCTAAATATCTTATTTTTAAATTTTTTAAAACGAAAGAATAAATATTTTAAAATTTCATATCTTAGTTCAATTTTAGTTTTTGGTATTGATAATCATTTAGGTTTATTTAATGGAGTTATACAATCAAATATTACATTTTTTATAAAGTATTTTAAAATTGTTTACATTCCAGCGATAGGAATACTAATTATTTTATTTATAACAATATTTTCAATTTTTTTGATTTCTAATCATAATAAAATTACTAAGATTTTTTTAATTTCAATAATAACAATATTTAGTTTTAATATTTATGATGACACAAAAAGTCACTCTAAAATTCCTTTTTTTGAAAAAGAAATTGATAATAATGTTAAAAAAACAACTTTCATTTTTATTTGGGATGAGATGTCTGGTTTTAATTCTTTATCAAGTAAAACTAAAGCAGGAAAAGAAATAAATAAAAAATTTGAGGGTTTTTTTCAAAAATATAATTTTAATTATTATACAGATACATTTTCAACCTCAAAAAATAGTATAGAGTCAATTACTTCTTTAATTAATTTTCACGAAGCATTAGATAATGTTCAAAAATTAGTCACACCATCTAAAAATTACTTTGTTGAATATGAAGTAAAAAAAAATTTACTTTTTGAAAATTTCAATTCGATCTCTGTTATACAAAATATCCATATTGATTATTGTAAAAATGCTAAAGTCAATAAATGCTATCAATATAACCCCCTTGATCTTAAAATTATTAATGCTCAAACTGATATATTGTCAAACTTCATATCAAGTTGGTCTTTAAATGGCTCAATAGTAGCTAAACTTTTTTGGAGATTTTTAAAACAATTTGAAATAATCAATTCAACTTTAGAGCCTGAGGGAGAAAAATTGTTTATTAATAATTTACTAAATTATACATATATTGATATAATTTCAAAAAAATATGATTTAATATTTGTTCACCTGCTTGTTCCACATAAACCATATGGATTTAATAATGATTGTAATTATGAAGTTAGTTTAAGTAATTTAAATATATATATGAATACAGAAGAAAATATTAAACAACATAACATTGAGAGAAATTGTGTAATTAAATTTATGGATAATCTTCTATCAAAAATAGGTGATTTAGAAAATTTTGAAATATTTATGATGTCTGATCATGGCTCAAGAATAACAAATGAAGATAATAGTTCTCTATCAACAATTTTTGCACATAAAAGTTTTATGCAAAATAACTATAAGAAAATAACAGAAAAAAATTCTACTCAATATCTTTTTAAAAAAATTAATAATGAATAATTTAACATTAATAATACCCGCAAAAAATGAAGCTGAGTCTTTACCAATTGTTTTAGATGATTTGAAAAATCTAAATTGTAAGATTTTAGTTTCTATGAAAAATGACGATATTTCAACATTTAATTCTATAAAAAATCATAATATTAAAATTCATTACCAATCAAAATCTGGTTACGGAAATTCTTTGGTGGAAGCTATTCAAAATTGTGAAACAGAACTATTCTGTATATTTAATGCAGATGGATCGTTTGATAAAGAAGATTTGTTTAAGATGAGAGAATTATGTCTTGAAAATGAATTTGTATTTGCTTCAAGATATCTTAAAAATGCAGGTAGTGATGATGATACATTTATAACTTATGTTGGAAATAAAATTTTTTCTTTAATAGGTAAAGTTTTTTTTAAATTAAATTTAAATGATATTCTTTATACTTATGTTATGGGAAAAACAGCTTATTTTAATAAATTAAATATAAAATCTGATGATTTTAAATTTTGTGTAGAATTTCCAATTAAAATGAAACTTTCAAAAATGAAGTACACTTCGATTTCATCTTATGAAAAAAAAAGATTAGCTGGCAAAAAAAAAGTTAACGCATTAAAAGATGGATTTTTAATTTTATCAGAAATGTTAAAATTATTTTTTAGATACAAGGTAATTAGAAATAAAAAAATATAAAAATAAATAAATACAAATATTTATAGATAATAGTCCTATTAATATTTTGCTATGATAATAAAAATTCAAAGATAAACTAAAAATTATCAAATTATAAAGCAGAATTGCAATAGAGGTGATTGAGTTAAGATTTTTTGTTGAAAACTTTTTTGCAAAAAACTTAAATATCAACTGATGTAAATGATTGTTATCTGGTTTTGAAACTTTTGATTTAAAATATAATCTTCTTGATAGAGAAAATAAATTTTCAAAAGCTGGGTACCATAACATTAGGGCAACAAAGAAAGGTGAAATAGATGCATTGCTATTGTAACTTTCAATTAGAAAGTATCCTAATAATAAAGAGGTTAAATAAGCACCACCATCGCCTAAAAAACTATACCCAAAAAAATTAAATAAAGTAAAAATTATCATTCCAACTAATAAAAATTTTAACTGATCGAAAATTTCAATCGCTATATCTGGATTGTTATAATCAACATACAATAATGAAAATATTACTAAAATAAAATACCCAGATAAAAGACAATTCAAACCATCTAAAAAATTACTACCATTAATAAGTACTAAAAAACAAAAAATAGTAAGGATAATATTAATTAATTCATAATTTAAAAGAATATCAATAAAACTTATATTGATTGATCTTATATTAAGACCATCGAATAATATTAATAATGTTAAACTAAATATCTGAAGCAACAATCTTATAAAAGGATTTGCAATAAGATTCTTATCTGAGAACAATCCAATTATTAATATTAAAAATGAAAATATTTTTAAATTAATCAAATCTGATGGAAAATAAAAAAATAAGATAATATAAATGTAAATTCCACCAATTATCACTGGCTCTCTTTTATTTCTAATAAAACTTTTATGTTTAGAATAAATTATATTTTCGTTAAGAAAGTTTATCTTTTTAAAAAAAAATAATAATGAAATAAATAATATCGGTAAATAAATGATATTATCTATTGGCATTAAACTAATCTTGAATTAATTACCTCTTTTAATCCATCCTTTAATTTAATTTTAGGATACCAACCAAGTTTTTTTATTCTTCTTAAATTAAGATTTTTTCTGAAAGTCCCATCTGGAAAATTTTTATCAAACAAAATATCCCCTTTAAAACCAATTAATCTAGAAATAATATTTGAGAGTTTAAAAATAGATATATTTTCTCCTGTACCTACATTAATTATTGGTGTTTTTTTCTCAAATTCTTTTTTAATTTTATTTTTACTAATTTTTAAACAACAAAATATTGCTTCACCTAAATCATTTGAATGAATAAATTCTCTTAATGGCTTGCCAGTACCAAAAAGTTTAAGTTTTTTTTTATTATTTATCTTTGCATCAATAAATTTACTAATCATAGCAGGTATAACATGACCATTAAACTTATCAAAATTATCGTTTATCCCATAAACATTTGTTGGCATCAAACATATTATATCTAATCCATGATCTTCATATAAAGTTTCACATAACTTAATCCCTGCAATTTTAGCAATAGCATAACATTGATTAGTTTTTTCAAGTGTTCCTGTCAATAAACTATCCTCTGTAATTGGTGTTTTGGCATGCTTAGGGTATATGCATGAAGTACCAAGATAAATTGTCCTTTTTATTTTTTTTTTTAGTGCTAGCTTTAAAAGAGAATTTTGGATTTCAATATTATTTAAAAAAAAATCTTTTTGATTTGTGCTATTTGCCATTATTCCACCAGCTTTAGCAGCAGCCATAACCATATAATCAATATTCATTTTATTAAAATATTTTTCAACTTTTGAGTAGTTTCTTAGATCGAGCTTTTTACTGCTTACTGTAATTATATTTTTATATCCTTTTCCAAGTAAAATTTTGTGTACTGAACTACCTACAAGACCGTTGTGACCTGCAATGAAAATTTTATCGGACTTTTCCATTTGGGTAAACTTTGCTAGCTAATTGAATATCTGAGTCAATCATGTCCTTTATTAAGTCTCTTAAATTATTTTTAATTTTGCTTTTTAATTTTTTTAAAGCTTTTTTTGGATTTCCTTTTAGATAGTCAATTTCTAAAGGCCTGTAATATTTTTTATCTATTTTGATAATAAGTTCTTTTTCTCCATTGTCTCTCAAAATATATCCTTTTTCTTTAACTCCTTTTCCCTTCCAAATAATTTTTAGTTTTAAGTATTTGCCACACAAATTTATAAATTCTCTTACACTTGTTGTTTTTCCTGTTGCAATCACATAATCATCTGGCTTATTCTGTTGTAGTATTTTCCACTGCATCTCAACATAATCTTTGGCGTGACCCCAGTCTCTTTTTGCGTTCAAATTTCCGAGAAAAAGTATTTCTTTAGAACCTAACATTCTTTTTGCAAAAAACATTGTGATTTTTCTTGTTACAAATGTTTCTCCTCTTCTAGGGCTCTCATGGTTAAATAATATACCATTACAAGCATAAAAATTATAAGCTTCTCTATAAACTTTTGTCATCCAATAAGAATAAAGCTTTGAAACTCCATACGGAGATTTGGGTACCATAATGGAATTTTCATTGAAAGAATTTAAAGCCCCAGGTTTTTGGCCAAATAATTCTGAGGTACTAGCTTGGTAAAATCTAGTATTTTTTAATTTTAAAAATCGCATGGCTTCTAGTATCCTTAAAGTTCCCAAGCCAGTTACTTCAGAGGTATACTCGGGAATTTCAAATGAATGACCTACGTGACTTTGAGCACCTAAATTATAAATTTCATCAGGTTTAATCTTACTTACGATGTTAAACAGGCTATTTGAATCTGCTAAATCTCCATAATGTAAAAAAAAGTTTTTTGATAAGTGAAAATCTTCATAAATATGATCAATCCTACTAGTATTAAATGATGAAGATTTCCTTTTTATACCATGTACTTTGTAACCTTTTTGAAGCAAATACTCAGCTAAATAAGAACCATCTTGTCCAGTGACACCTGTAATTAATGCAACTTTTTTCAAATTAGTGTTATTGTTTTTTTAGTTTGTTGTAAGCTAAAACTAATACACTAAAAAGAGAATAAGTAAAATTTTTATTTTCAATTTTATAGAATAAAGTGAAAGCATCTAATATTTTTTGAATGTAATTTGATGACAATGAATTTTTTGTTATCCTCCAATATGATAACACATGGTTACATCTTTCAAACTTATAACCCTTCTTTAATAGTTTAAGCCAAAGAGCAAAATCTTCTTGTGTTTTTAAACTAACAAACTTAATCTCTTTTTTTATCCTTTTTGAAATCATTACTGTACTTAAACCAATTTCGCACGATTTAATTAAAGTATTATATGTTATGTTTTTTGAAACTTTTCTTTTACTGATTAATTTTTCATTACTATCAATAATACCGTAAGGAGTATAACAAATATCGGGTTTATGCAAATTCATAAATTTAGTTTGTATTTTTAATTTATTTTTTAACCAAATATCATCTGCATCTAAAAAAGTAATAAATTTTCCTCTGCAATACTTTAAAGCAATATTTCTCGATTTAGCAACACCATAATTTTTTTTATTTTTAATAAATTTAACTCTTTTAAATCTTTTGATTAGTGACTCTACATACTTGATATCATTTGTATCTTCGTCATCAAATACAAAAATTATTTCAAAATTTTTTAAACTTTGGTTATTAACAGATTGAAGTGTTCTCTGGATATATTTTTTTTTTTTAAAATATGTAATTATTATTGAAACTAATATATTTTCACTCATCTGGTATGTAAAATTTAAAATTAAATTTTTTCTCTATTTTAAAGTTTTTATTTTTTATACATGTAGAAGGAGTGCTCCAACACATATCATTATTTAAAATATGATTTACCTCAAATTTATCTATTAAAACTTTTTCATAAGGAGGATTTTTAACGAAAAAAAAGGGGAAATTTCTTAAATTATTCTCAGATTCTAGCGGCATTTTTACCTCATACACTATTCTCTCAATATTTTTATAATTAAAAATAATTAAAACTAAAGACAATAAAATTTTAAAAGATAAATTATTATTTTTAAAGTTAAATTTTTTTTTTCTAAAAATTATAATTAAAAAAGGAAAAACAAAAATCAAATATACAATTAAATAACCTGCATATCTCAAGGTCGGAAAATTTAAAAACCATATAAAAAATATAATCAACAAACCTGTATAAACAAAAATAAAGTCTTTATAAGAAATAAAATTTTCTTTGAGATCAATAAAATTTTTTTTAAATGAAAAATAAAACGTTAAAAATATAAATAAAATTAATAATAGATAATCAGATACCTTATTAAAAAAATAATTTTTTATCCAAATATTAATCCATTGAAAATTTTCTAATAAAATTTCCTTATTTTCCATAGAATAACCTGCCCCGCTTAAAGACTTTGACCAAGTTTCGTAATGCAAATTCATATATTCTATAGTTTCATTATTTAAACCCCAACTAGCTAAATCAGGAAAGCAAGTGAATGAAACTGGATATAAAAAACATCCTGTTGATGAGAAGTTGAATACAAACAATATTAAAAATGATAAAAATAATAATAAAATATCTTTACTAAAGAATAAATTTTTTAAAAAAATATAAATTTGATTTGATTTAGTTAAAATTATTAATGGAATTATTGCATAGATTATGTACATACTTTTAGTTGTAATTGCAAAAACAGTTAAAACTAGGCTGATATAAAAAGACGAGTAATCCCTTTCCTTCATAAAAATAAATTTAATCAGATAAAAAAAACTAATTAATATTATCATTTGTCCTGGTATGTCTGTGCCAAATTCTGACAACCTCTTAAATTTTGCAAGGAAAAATATTATTGTTAATATAATAAACGCCTTAGATAAACTTGAGTTTTTATTATAAAATAATTCATTAAATAAAAATAAATAAAAAATTACTTGAATAAAAAATCCAATAAAATTGAAAAGATAAAATTCAATAAACGGAAGATGGAAAGTTGAATTTAGTAAAAAAATCGAAGAAAATTGTTTGAAGCCATGATTTAGATGACCAAGTCCAAATTGTAAACTTTGTTCAGATAATTGAATTGAAAATGGCAAATGATAATAAGGAAAATCTTCATTGGTTTTGCCAATAAATAATGAAGATAGTAAAACTAAATAAATTATTATAAATAATTTAAATTCATTTTCAAATTCTGTAAATTTAAAATTTAATACAAATAAAAAAATGCCTATAATATGTAAAATTGAATTATGAATATAATTATGGGAAAAAAAAATGTGAGAAATTCCACTTAAAACAAAAATTAAAAGTAATCCATAAATGGCATCTATGGTTAAATTTGATTTAATGGTGTTGTTTAAAGCATATTTTCTATAAACTTTTCCATAGCCAAAAATTGATAAACACAAGATAAAACTATAGAACAAAAAAATTAAGGTATTCATTTACTTAATTTTGTTTATTTCATTTTCTCTATACCATTTAAAAGTATTAAATAAATTTTTATAAAATTCTTTTGAAAAACTGACTTTTAATTTAGACAAAATCTTTTTATTATCACCATGGGTATTTAAAACATCAGCCTTATGAAGCTTGGTATATTGTTTATTTAACTGATAGTAGTTTTCAAATTTATTAATAAGTTTTTTAATATTAATTGGTTTATTAGAACTTACATTATAAATAACGTGTCCTAAATTCTTACTTTTGACTAATTTGTACAAAATTTTATTTACATCACCTATATAAGTAAAATCTCTGTAGTGGTTACCAAAATTATTTATTTTTAATTTATTTTTATCAAGATGACTTTTAAATAGCTTATATATTAACATGTCGGGCCTACCCCATTCACCAAATATTGTAAAGAAACGAAGTCCCACAAAATTAATGTTATAAAGTTTTGAGTATAGCTCTGCAGTTTTTTCATTTAAAATTTTAGAAGCTGAATAAATATTTTTTGATTTTAATTTACTGCTCTCGCTCACAGGAAGACTTTTGCTATCACCATATACCGAGCTAGAAGAGGCATAAATTATTTTTTTTATTTTATGTTTTTTGGAACACAGAATTAAATTAATAAATCCAAAGAAATTAGTATCAATATATTTTTTTGGATTTTCAAAAGAATATCTTACTCCAGCTTGTGCGGCTAAATGAATAATAATCTCTATATTTTTTTTTGATAAGAAATTATCTAATTTTTTTTTATCATTAATATTAAATTTCTTAAAATAAAAATTATTATACTTTTTTAATTCATTTAATCTTTTTTTTTTTAATTTAACTGAATAGTAGTTATCTAAATTATCTATTCCATAAATTTTATTTTTTTTCTTTAGCAAGAAATTGGCAACTGAAAAACCAATAAAACCTGCAACTCCTGTAACTAATATATTCAAGATAATTTCCTTTGATAAATTTCATCTATAATTGCGTCAATTTTTTTTAATGGTTTCCAATTAAAAAATTTCTTAATTTTATTTATATTTGCATAATTTTCTTTGATTTCTAGTTTTCTAATATTTTTATTTTTAAAACTTATATGATCATTGAAATTTAAATTTCTTTTCTTTAAAATTTTATTTATTACATTTTTTAATGAATTAGTTTTTCCCGTAGCAATTATATAGTCTCCATATTTTTTTGAAATTGAAATTTTATGACACCCAGCCATATACTCAGGAGCCCATCCCCAATCTCGTTTTACATTTATATTTCCTAAGTAAATTTTATCTTTTTTACTTTTAATTTTTTTAACTGAATTAATAATTTTTTTAATTACAAATTTATTCCCTCTTAATGATGATTCATGATTAAAAAAAATTAAATTAAACAATTTAAGATTAAACATATCACGGTAAGATTTAACTATTTGAAAACCTGCAAGTTTTGCAAGCGCATAAGGGCTTAAGGGGCTCTTTAGGTCATTTTCAACTAATTTTTTTTTCTTATGATCTCCAAAAATTTCAGAAGATGTAAAATTCACAAGCTTTGTACTCTGATTTTTTAATCTAATATGCTCTAAAATAATAACTAAAGGATTGATTTGACTGTCATAAGTTTCGGCCTCTTTATTAAAAGAGTCATAAACATTAGACTGCCCTCCACAAAAATATATTATATCAAAAAAAATATTCAGAATTTTTTTTAAATTTGTTTCGTTAATCTTTTTAATATGTATTAATTTAATTTTATTTGTTATTTTTAATTTATTTAAATTTTTATTATTTTTTTTTCTTACTATTCCATAAACAATGTATTTTTTTTGACTTAGCAAATGTTGGGCAAGATATGATCCATCTTGTCCTGAGACACCAATTATCAAAACTTTTTTCATAATTATTTCAGATAAATTACTTTTAAATTAGAATTTTAGAAAAAATTTTGTAGTGATTAAACTTAGTATAAATTTTTATATTTTTCATAGCTAGCAATTTTTTTTTATATAAGATTTTTGGATATAATCCATAATCTTTATTGAATTTATAAAATTTTTTTAATAAATCATTCATATCATTTGAAGAATATAAATATCCACCTTCTCCATCTAATAAAATTTCTTCAGGACCATTTTTGCAGTTACTTGATATAATATTTGCTCTATTTACTACCGCTTCGATTATTACAAATCCAGGATCTTCCCATAGGGAAGTTGAGATAAAACAAAAAGACTCTTTCATCAATGAATAAAGATCATTGGTATGTCCAATAAAATTTACTTTTTGATTGATATTGTATTTTTTTGTCAAATTTTGAAGATCATTTTTTTTTTCACCCTCTCCAGCAATAACTAACTTTAAATTAGGATGTTCTTTTGAAATTTTATAAAAAAATTTTATCAAAAATTGAAAGTTTTTTTGTTTGGTTAATCGGCCTGCTGCAAGAATATAATCTCCAAAAGTTTCTTTATATTTAGTTTTTTTATTTATAATATTTTGAATTTCTAAAACAGGATCTGGTAAGAAATAAACTTTATTAGGGTTAATTAAATTAAGAGATAAAATGAATTTTTTTGTTGCTAATGTTGGGCAAGTTATTGAATGTATTTTTGGAATACACAATTTCCAAAGATACATTCTAAAAAGGTTTAATTTTGGCAACCCTGATATTCTTAAAATAATTTTAGTCTCTAAATTAAAGAAACGATTAATCAGTAATGGTAAAAACGTTAACAAATGAATTATTAAATAATCTGGTTTTTCTTTTTTTAATAAACGTATTAATGGAAAAACAGTAATTAACGAAATCAATATCCAAGATAGTCTACTTTTTAAAAAACCTTTATCAGAAAAAAATTTTATATAATTATTTTTAACTAATAATTTAAATTTTAAATAAGAACCTCTATATCTATAAGAATTTTCTGAAAACTCTCCAAATGAATTAATGACATAAGCATCAATTTGTCTATTAGAGAATTTGTTTAATGCTATATTAGAATTTAAAACAGCTTTAATTGTTGCTATTTTTGATATAAATGGAGACCAATAATATATTTTATTTTTTTTCAATGATTTAAAAATTTAAAACTAAATCTAAATTAAGTTAATGCTAAATACAAAAAGAAAATTAATAATATTTAATCCATCAATTGAAGACGGAGGGGTTGAAAAGAATCTTTTTATAATCAGTAACTATCTTGTAAAATATTATAAAGAAATTCAAATTATCTCATCAAATCCTGAAAAAAAATCAAAGTTTAATAAAAGAATAATATTCACATACCCCAAAAATAAATTTTGGCACAATAAATCAAGGTATTATAAATATTTTATTTGTTTATTTTTGCTTTTTAAAGAAATTATTAAAGGTAATAAGATATTGGTGTTTTCATTTCAAGCAAATATTTATTGCATATTTTTGTGCAAGCTTTTTAATGTAAAAATAATTGTTAGGTCAAACACTTCACCAAAAGGTTGGACTAATAATTTTATAAAAAATTTAATTTTTAATTATTATTTTAAAAGAGCTGATCATATAATCGCTAATAGTTACGATTTTAAGAAACAATTACAGAAAAAGTTTAAAATAAAAGTAAGTTGCATATATAACCCTTTAAACATTGAGACCATTAAAAAACTTTCAAAAATAAAAATTAAAATTGATTTTTTTAAACCGAAGAACAAGTATTTAAAAATAATAAATGTTGGAAGATTAACAGATCAAAAAGATCATTTAACACTAATAAGGGCTATAGATTTAATTAAAAATGATTTACCAATCAAATTAATAATAATTGGAAAAGGAATAAATAAAAAAAAAATTAATTTTGAAATTAAAAAAAGAAAATTAGGAAACGTTATTAAATTATTAGGCTATAAAAAAAATCCATATAATTATATAAAAAATTCAGATTTATTTATACTCAGTTCAAAATTCGAAGGTTTACCAAATGTATTAATGGAAACAATGGTACTAAAAAAATTTATTATTTCATCTGATTGTCCGACAGGTCCATCAGAAATCTTGGAAGATGGAAAACTAGGATATTTATTCAAAGTTTCAAATCATTTACAATTAGCCCAACGAATAAAAAAATATATAAAAGAAAAGCATAAATTAAAGAAAATAATAAATAATGCTCATTTAAGTTTGAAAAAATTCAATTTTGAAAGAAACTGTTACAAATATTATAAGGTAATAAACAAATATATTAATGATTAAAACTTTAAAAAATTATATTAAAAAAAAAATTTTCGAAAAAAGAACTAAATTAGAATTTGAAAAGAAAAATACCAATATTATTAACAAGTCTGATTTAAAATACTTTATTAAAAGTTTTGGAAAGGAAAATAAAGATAAAATTTTTTATGTTATCCAAAGATCGCCTGGGGGTGGTTTGTTCTCTAATCTCAATTATGTAATACATCATTTATATATTTGTGAAAAACATAATTTTATACCTGTAATAGATATGGAAAATTTCTTAACAAAATACAATTCCAAACAAAAGTTTAATGATAAATATAACTCTTGGGAATACTATTTTTCGAAAGTTTCAAAATATAACTTAAAAAATGTTTACAAAAGTAGAAATGTAATAATTACCGACTCAAAAACAAGAAAGCTAAAATGTTTTGATAGTTTTGCAAATTTAGATACTGAACATTACAAAGTTTTTAAAAAATATATAAGGATTAATAAAAATATTTTAAAAAAAGTTGAAAAATTTAAAAATAAATATTTTAAAAATAATAAAGTTTTAGGGGTTCATTTTAGAGGGACTGATATGAAATATCAAGAAAGACATCCCTTTCCTCCAACTTTAAAACAAATTAAAAATGTAATAGATCATAATTTAAAAAAATACAAATTTAACAAAATATTCTTAGTAACTGAAGAGTTTGAAAATTTTAATAACTTAAGATCTATTTATAATGATAAAATAATATTTCATAATTCTTTTAGATCAATTAAGACAGATATATTCGATAACAATCGTAAATATCACAGACCAAGAATTGGTGAAGAAAATTTAATAGATATGTTGCTTCTTAAGGACACAAGTAAAATAATATGTTCAAATTCTCATCTACCAGATGCATCATTATATTTTAATAAAAAATTGGAAAAAAATATTCAATACATAGAAAATGGTTATAATTCTAATAACATGTTAATTGCTCAATTTTTATGGAAAATAAAAAATGTATTGCCAAAATTTTTAGGAGGATTTGATTAATTTTTCACAAATAAAACACTCGAGTGAGTTTTTTTTGGCAACCAACACTCTTTAAAATTTTTACCATTTAAATAATTTTTGATATCAATCCATTTAGCTCCATTTTTATAAACTTCTCCAGTGCTAACCTCAATCAAAATTGAATTACAATTTTCTAAACTTTTTTCCCCTCCTTTAAGCGCTAGCAGTTCTGCACCTTGTAAGTCAACTACCCAATGATTAAATTTCTTTATATCAATTTTTTCTTTTAAAACAAAAGAGTCAATTGATATGGAGTTTAAATTTATGCTACTTGTCATATGAAGTTTTTTGTTTTTCCACAAACTTTTATTTCCAGAACTTAAATCTCCAAAATCAAATATTGAAGAAGATGCATGGTCGTTATTTGATAAATTAAATTTAACATTTTCACCATTTTTATCTGAAATAAGATAGTTATAAGCAGACTGATTAACAAATTGCATAATCTTTATTTTTAAATCTTCAAAAATAATTGGGTTTGCCTCAATCCAAATTACTTTTTTTTGAAACCAGTCATAAATTTCTGCCTCACCACCTCTGTGCGCTCCTAAATGTAAAACTCCTTCACAATTGTATAATTTATTTATTTCCTCTAAGCTTGGAGCTTCATTTGTATATGAATTAGATTTTATAATTTTTTTTAATTGCCATCCATTTTTAATTAAAAAATTTTTAATTTGTTTTTTGATCATATTTATACTCCTAAAATAAGATCATCTGAATGATACTTTATTTTGTCCGAGCCAAAATGAATATTTAGCAAAATTCTTGCTGTAGATTTTGGCTTCTCTCCTTTATGTAACCCATAACTATCTGTAAAGAAGAATGAACCCTTTTGACCATAGAATTTTTTAATCTTATCGTAAGAATTTTTAATATCTTCATCCGAGTATAATCTTGTAAGGCTATGCTGAAATTTTTTATGTTTGTGTGATCCCTCCACATATACATGTGGTCCTGAGAATTCATTCACATCAGTCAAGTAAATATATAGCTTAAGGAATTTTCTAAAATCATTATCCCAATGAAAATATTGGGCATTTTCAAATTTTTCTTTTTCAGAGGTATTCACTGGTAAAGAAATGAAGTAAGAGACATTAATGGATAATGTTTTTGAGTTTATATAAGATGATACTAATTTAATTAATTCTGAGGATAAAACAAATTCTTTTAAATTTTGAGATCTTTGTAAACTTATAACCCCTGTAACCCTGCTAATACCATTATTTGTCAATCTTTTTAAATACTGATCTTCATTTTCTGTTTCCTTTTTAACTACATCTACATTATTAATATTTTTTTTTGTTGATATATTGATTTTGTTATTAAGTATTTCGGTTTTAATCTTTTCTAATATCTCGTTATCAATTTTAAAAGTTTCGGTATATCCCTTTCTATCAATTTCTTTTACAGTATTATTTAAATTTATGTTATTTGAGCAAATTTTTAATTCATCTTTAAGTGATGTATCTAAATTAATTTCTTTTAAATTTCTGAATAAAGGAATTGCATAAAAGAAACGAATAAAAAATAATTTTATTACTACTGTAAAATTGTTAAAATTTCTGAGCTTAAAATAGTTTACAATTTTAATGGTATCCCTTAAAGCATCTAGAAATAACTTTGATATAAAAATAAAATATTTCACAGTTTTTTGTTATAGTTAATATGAATGATTTACCAAAGAATATGTATAACAAAACTCCGATTCTAATACTAGGTTTTAATAGACCCAATCTATTAATTGCTCTCATCAAAAAGATTGGGATTTTTAAACCAGAAAAAATCTATATATCTATTGATGGACCAAGAAAAAATAATAACAGTGATAAAATACTCATTGAAAAGATTAAGAATGAAGTTTTAAAAGAAATAAGCTGGAATTGTGTATTAAATACAAAATTTTTTATAGATAATCAGGGTGTAAAAAAGGCACCTGCAAAAGGAATTGATTGGTTCTTTAAAAATGAAGAGATGGGTATCATATTAGAGGATGACATAGATCCTAATATGTCTTTTTTTCCTTTTGCGACTTTGCTTTTAAATAAACATAAAAACAATAACAAGATAATGATGATCTCTGGAAATAATTATATTAAATTAAAAGACAAAACTAAAGAAAGTTATTATTTTTCAAAATCACCAGGTACACATGGTTGGGCGACTTGGAAAAGAGCATGGGAAAAGTTTGATTTAGAAATGAGGCTTTTACGCAAATCTGATTTTATTAAAATGTTATGGTACTTTAACCTTAATTTAACAAAAACTCATTATTTTTATAAACGCTTTAAACTTTGTAAAACAGATAAAATTCAAACATGGGACTACCAACATTTTTATAGTATTGTCAAAAACAATGGTTTGATTATTAAACCAAGAATAAACTTATGTAAACACATAGGGTGGGAAATAGTGACTGGAGAAGAGTCTACGCATGGAAAAGGGGCAGATGACTTGCCAGATGTTATTAATCAAACAATGGATTTTCCTATAGTGCACCCAAAATTTATTGGTCAGAATTATATTTTTGATGATATTGAAGATAAAAAATTAAGAAAATTATATTTTTTTAAATATTTTAATTATTTAATTAAAAAAAAATTTTTAAATTAATCATTTAAAATATTTTCTCATAAACTTTTTTTTTTCTCTCTTTAAATAAAGTGAATACAATTTCTCTCTAATAAATTTAATATATATATTTTTTAACATTTTACCAAGAATTGGAATATTTTTTAAAAATAATATTTTCTTAATTAAATTTTGAGCATTAGAAATGCTTGTATTTGAGTGTCTCAAATCTTTAAATCCCAAAAATTTTCCATCATTAATAATTTGTTTAGATATATTAGATTGCCTCCTATTTATTCTAAATGCATAAATTGACTCAAAGACTCTTATTTCGCAAATAGGTAATTTTAAAAAATTAAAATTTTTGTTTAAGTGAGTGGATCTGTAATTTATTCTATCAATTAATTTTGATACTAAATTGGTAAAAGAAAATTTACTTGGATTACCAAACTCTTTCATATAACTTGAATGAACATCTTCAATTACAATTAGCCCATTCTCATTAATATTATCAATATTTTCAAATAAAGTTACAGTTTGCTGATAATCAACATGACCTCCATCATCTAAAAGAATATCCACTTTACCAACACTATCTTTAAATGACTGCCAGAAATTTTTGTCTGACTGATTTCCAATAAAAATTTCAAAACCATATTTTTCCCAGTATTTTGCATTACTATTGTTATCAATCCCAATGATTCTTGCTTTTTGACCAAAATAATCTCTCCACATAAATAGAGAACCACCATTTAAAACTCCAATTTCAACAAATATAATATCTTGACCAACATATTTTGAAAATAATTCATCATATGTATCAAAGTATGAGTCATGTTTTGTAGAGCTATATGGACTGTTTAAAAAACAAGTCTTAGTTTTTTTATTTATCATTTAATTCCTTCTTCAATAAATTTAAGTCAACTTTAATTCTATTTTTGAAAGGTTTTTCATTTTGAAACATGGGGTCATCATCAAAAAAAAGTTCTTTGATAACCCCATTTAAAAAAGTTTTGTAAATACCTGCTCCAATAAAAAATTTTTTTTCTAAATTTTTCTCATTTTTAGATGATAGAAGAATAAAAGGTTTGTCTCTGAATAATAAAGCATTATTATAAACTGACGCTTTTTCTGAAATTAATATTTCTGAATTTCGAATTTTGCTATATAAATAATCAATATCTAAATCTGTTGGATTTATAACTTCAAAGTTTTCTTTAAGTAAAAAATTAGTTAATTCATCAATATTTGATATCCTGCTCTTCCTAAGTGTAGTCACAAATACTTTTTTTTTTATTTCAGTTTTATTATTATTTTTTGATAAAAAATAATTTCTAGCATAAACAATATTCTGAAAAGTACTAAATCTTGGTAGGACATATGATTTTTTAAATTCATAGTTATATCTTAATAGCTCAAGAGGGCTTTTGAGAATTATTGAGTCTTTAAAATTTTTAATAAAAAAATTATCCCAATTTTTAGAAGGAGTAACTATTAGAAGTTTAATTTTATGATTTTTGAACTTATTTAAAAAAAAAATCATTGAACCCAACACATCTCCACTAAAATGGCCAAAGTGAGAAGTATAATAAGGTAACAAATATATCTCTTCCTCAATAAATTTTTTTTCTTTTTTTAATTCTTGTTTAATTTTAAAACTTTGTGTTGATCTCCACACCTCCTCAATTGTAAATGTTTTACCATTTTGTTTTAAAAAACTTTCTACCACAGGATAATCAGTAGATATTTTTTCATTTTTATCACCTAAAAACGAAATTAATTGAGTTTTTTTTTGCTCTAATTTAAAATTTTGATCTAAATCGATTATATGATTTAAATTATATAAATACTCGTCGTTATTAGATGTATTCGTATAATTAATTTTATGATTTTTATTATTAATCTTTTGCAAAAAATTTTTTCCAATATTTTTTAGATTTCTTATCATTAAAATTTTTTGATATTTTTTAAATACTTTATTATAAAAATAATTAAAACTAAAAATTTATTTTGTTTATTGTTCACTCTTATTTTGATGGTTTCAAAAAAATGATCAATGAACTTAATTGTGCTAGAATAACCTCCACGTCTAAAAACTCCAAATAACTCATCTTTTTTTGTTGCAACACCTGTTAGTTTATGTTCCACAATCATTCGATAAAAATAATCATAGTCTGCTGAATATTTATAATTTAAATTATATTTACCTACTATTTTTGCAGAATTTTTTTTTATAAAAAAACCAGTTGAATGACTTGTGTAAAAACCCCAAGTAAAATGTATTTTCCAAGGCTTATAGCCATGTAATGTTTTCCAATGTTTTTTTACCGATCCAAAGAAAAAGTCTGATTTTGGATGTTTTAAATAATAATTATTTAATATTTCTAGTGCATTTGGTGTTAAAACATCATCAGAATTTACAAAACCTATTAAATTACCTTTTGCAATTTCTAGTCCTTTATTAAATGCATCATAGATACCTTTGTCGTTCTCTGAAATCCAGTAATCAATTTTATTATTATATTTTTTTATAATTTCTATAGTTCCATCTGTAGACTTTCCATCTACGATTATGTATTCAAAGTTTTTAAAATTTTGATTAACTACACTTTGAATTGTTTCTTCCAAATATTTTTCATTATTTTTAACAACTGTAATTATAGAAATTAGTGGTTTTGTATTTTTGTTAATCATTATAATTTAATTTTTCTTTATATAATTTTAAAGTTTTATTTACACAATTATCCCAAGTATATAATTCAGCATTATATTTTCCTTTTTCAATAATTTTTTTTTTATCACCATCTAAAATAAATTTTTCAATCTTATATTTAAGATCTTCAACACTATACGGATCAAAAAAAATTGCAGCGTCTGCTCCTATTTCTGCCAATGAACTTGTACTGCTACATAAAACTGGACAATTCAAGGACATAGCTTCTATTAATGGCAGACCAAAACCCTCATAAAGTGAAGGAATCACTAAACACTCGGCACTAGCGTAATAAGAAAATAATACCTCATCATTTCCTGAAATTTGAAAAATATTACTTTCAGATAATTTTAAACTTTTAATTTCTTTTTTCTCATTATGAGTAAATGGCCCACCACCAAAACATATTAATGTAAAATTTTCATATAATAATTTTGAATTAGAATATGCTTTAAGTAGGTTTTTAAAATTTTTATATTTATTTCTATCACCAACATAAAGAATAAACTTTCTTTCTGCTTCAATTAAAGCTGGTCTTTCTCTATTTTGAACCACCCCCAAGTGTACAGTTGAAACTTTATTTTTATTAATATTATAATAATTTAATAAATCTTGCTTGGTGTTCTCTGATATACATATTATATGATCTGCTTTATCAATTGCACTTTTTTTTTTTTTTAAAGTGAATTCAATAAAAGATTTACTATAATAATTTGGAAATTTTTCATGTATTAAATCATAGACCGTTAAAAATTTAAAAACCTTTTTTGAAAATTTATAATTATTATTATAATAAGTCATGTGTAAAATATCAGGATTATAAATTTTTAGAAAATAATCAGTTAATTTATAATTTATTGCATTAATTAATTTTCCTGTAAACTTTGGATAATTTTTGAGATATGTCCCCATAATAATTTTTTTTTCTAATAATTGTCTTCCATAATTATTTTGAAATATTGGTGAAAAAATTTTAACACTATCGCAATTCTTTCTTAAGCCTAGTGATAAATGATAAAAATAATTCGAAATCCCACCATACTTTTGTAAATAAAATACTTGGTAATCAAATAGAATTTTCATTAATTAATTTTTTGAGAGTATTATTTTCTAATAAATATAATTCGTCACAGTATTTTTTAATTGTGTTCTTGTGTGTTATAAAAATAATTGTTTTGTTTTTCAATTGACTTAATTTAGTAAATATTTCATTTTCACTTTCTTGATCTATTGAACTAGTACTTTCATCAAATATAATAACTTCTGAATTAGCGTACATTGCTCTAGCTATTCCAATTCTTTGTTTTTGGCCACCTGAAATTCTAGAACCCTTATCACCTAAAATTGTATCATATCCTGCTGTTAAAGAATTTACAAAACTTCTCAGGTTAGAAGCATCAATTGATGACTCTAGTTTATCAAAATCTATTTTTTTTTCTGTAATTTCAAGTGTTATGTTATTTTTCAAACTGTTGTCTAAAATAAAAACATCTTGAGGCACAAAATTAATTTTTTCTTGCCATTTATTTAGATTAGTAATGACGGGCTTATTATCAATTAATATTTTTCCTTTTGTTGGATTTAGCAATCCTAAAATTAACTTTATCAAAGTGCTTTTGCCACTTCCGCTTGCACCCATAATAGCTATAAACCGATTTTTTTTAATTGTTAGATTAATATTTTTTAAAATAAGATTATTTTTTTCATATTCAAAATTAATATTTGACAAGTCTATTTTATCAATAAAACTAAATGATTGTGAATAACCATTATTTTTTTCAATAAAGTTAATTAAAACCATATAAATTTCATCCAGTAATGGCTGTGAGTATCTTATTCTTTGTGCATTAATTAGAATTTTATTAACTAAAGGAATTATTTTGGTGATAGCGAAAGCAAACAGCACCACGATCGCTAGCATTTCACTTAAATTTTCTATTTTTTGACTTAGTACTAAAAAAAATAATGATATTAAAAAAATACCTAATATTTCAAATATTAATCTTGGTACAAATCCTAAAATTGATACTTTTATATGAATATCTTTAAGTATATTTGTAAAATTTTCAAATTTTTCTATGAATTGTTTTTCTTTTTTAAAAGATTTGACCTCAAGAATTGCTCCAAAAGTTTCATTTAAACTTTTAATTCTTTCTGATTTAATTAATTTATATTTTTCACCATTTCTTAAT
>MDTC01110517.1_pt1 | contig 25236 bp, 25 predicted proteins | sample 811181 | NCBI WGS metagenome assembly MDTC01 (sample SAMN05326644, study PRJNA326480) | marine metagenome | isolation source: seawater | place: Pacific Ocean: North | collected 2011
AAATAATGTTAATAAATAAGAATTTAAATTTAAATAATGATCAAAATAGGAAGAGTACAGAATATTTATAAATGATAGAATTGATACAGGCCAGCAAGACAAACCTAGGTAATAAGATATGCCTCTAAAGTTCATTGCTATATAGCGCTAATTCTAAATATGCTTTCAACTTCTTTTAAAAGTTCTCTTTTTGCTAGAAACACAACGAGGTCATCTTTTTCAAAAACAAAATCTGATCTAGGTATGACTACTTTTTCAGCTCTAAGTACAGCTCCTATTCTGATGTGTTCAGGTATATTAGATTCTTTTAATGACTTGTTGAGAAGTTCTGATTTTTCTAAAATTTCTGCTTCGATAAATTCATATTCTCCATCTAATACAGAATAAACTGTTTCGATTGTTCCTTTATGAACATGCTCCATTATTCGTGAGACAGTAGTCATTCTTGGATCCACAAGATCGTCAATATTTAAAGATTTCTGCAACAAGCTATAATTTGATTTATTTACTATAGCAATAGTTCTCTTTGTTGGTGAATATTTTTCAGCTAGTACACAAACCATTATGTTATCCTCATCATCGTTTGTAAGAGCTAAAATAGTTTCTATCTCCTCTATGTTTGCCTCTTTTAGTATTTCTTCATCGAGCGCATCTCCACAAATGACTATTGAAGAACTAAGTTCTGATGCAATAAGTTCGGCTCTTTCTTTATTTTTTTCAATTATTTTTACACGAGCACCTTCAAATTCAGTTTCTAAAAATTTAGCTAAATTTAAGCCAATATTTCCACCTCCAACTATAAGTATTTTTTTAGCAGTTTTTTCTTCATGCCCAAATGCTTTTAGTATTTGTATAATTTGATCAGCACTTACAACCACATAAGCTTTATCTCCTTCCAAAAGTTTGTCAGTCTTTTTTAAAAAAATAAATTTACCGTCTCTTACCGTCCCTACTATATTAGCTTTAAAGTCAGGAAATTTTTCGGTTAAGTTCTTCAGTGATAAATCAATAACAGGACAATTTTTTTCAACCGCTATTTCTAAAACTTTAATTTTACCTTCTGCAAAAGGAACGTTATCTAGTGTTCCCGGAGCTTCTAATTTTCTAAAAAGAGATTTAGCTACCTCTACTTCTGGTGAAATAATTACGTCTATTGGTAAATTAGAATTATTAAAGAGTTTGCTCCATTTGCCTTCTAAGAACTCTTGAGATCTAATTCTTGCAATTTTTTTATTAATATTAAATAAACTATGAGCTAATTGGCAAATTATCATATTTGTTTCATCGTTTCTTGTTACTGCTATAATCATATCAGAGTTCGCAGCTCCTGCATTTTCAAGCACAGAAGGGAAAGTTGCTCTACCGACAATTCCTTTAACATCTTGTGTCTCATTAATTTTTTTAATGTCTTCTGATGATTGATCAACCACTGTTACAGAGTGGCCTTGTGCAGATAATTGTTTACTTATTGAAAAGCCTACCTTACCGGCTCCACATATGATTATGTTCATGTTTAATTTAGACCTTTTATACCTAAAGATTTTAATTTTCTATGAAGAGCTGATCTCTCCATCCCTATAAAATCAGCTGTTTTAGAGATATTTCCGTTGTTTTTTTTTAATTGGTTAATTAAATAGTTAGTTTCAAATTGCTCACGCGCTTCTTTGAGAGGATAACCCATAGAATTATTTAAGATATCATTATTATTCAAAGACTCAGGGTTTTCTTTTAAAATATCAGTGAGTAATTTATTTGTATCTTTTTTGTCTTCATGTATTGAAAGTATTGTTACTCTTTCAATTAGATTTCTTAATTCTCTAATATTGCCTGGCCAATTGTAACTATATAATAAATCGTTATTCTCATCGATCTGGGCTTCTTGTACGCCATTTATTTCGGCAACTTTTTTTTTAAAATACTCTATCAATAATGGAATGTCCTCTGTTCTTGATTGTAATGGAGGCAAGTTAATAGGCACAACATTTAATCTATGAAATAGATCTTCTCTAAATTTTTTTTCTTCAATTAACTTTTTTAAATCTTTAGAGCTTGAGGAGATGATGCGAATATTAACATTAATATCTTTTAATCCATTTATCCTTTTAAATTTTTGATCGATGAGTGTTCTTAAAATATTTGATTGTATCTCAAACGGGATCTCTGATACTTCGTCTAAAAGAAGTGTTCCATTATTAGCATTTTCTAAAACTCCGTAGTCAATACTGCCATCTTTATATTCTTCACCGAATAGTTGTTTTTCATATTTTTTTTCATGTAATAATGCTGCATTAAAAACCACAAATGGTTTTTCTGACCTTATAGAACTTTTGTGAATCTTTCTTGCCACAAGCTCTTTTCCTGTCCCAGTTTGGCCTGATATTAAAATTCTACTTTCAGCAGCTGATAATTTTTCAATAGCTTTTTTAATCTTTAAAATTTCAACACTTTTTCCAATAAGATCAAAAGAGTGAAATAATTTATTTTCTACTTTATCTTTTTCTTTTCTAATACTAGTAACTTCAATTGCCCGTTTAACATAATTCAATAATTTTTCGGAAGAAAAAGGTTTTTCTACAAACTCATAAGCTCCTAGTCTAATCGCTTCTACAGCTACTTGGACATTAGCGTGTCCAGAAATCATAATTACAGGTAAAGATTTATCTTTGCTCATTAAAATCTTTAACAAATCGATACCATCTTTATCGCCTTTGTCTAATTTAATATCTACGATTGCCAAGTTTGGTAAATTTGTATTAATTTCTTTAACTGCTTGATCGTAATTCGCAGCGGACCTTACTGAATATCCGCTTTCTTGTAAAATATTACAAATTAAAAAACGTATATCTGCGTTATCATCTATTACTAAAATTTCTGCTTTCATTTAACTAATTGTAGGTAGCTTAATCGTAACTTTTACACCAGGATCATTTTTAGAAATTATTAATTCACCTTTGTGTTCATTAATAATTTTACTTACTATGGGAAGACCAAGACCTGTTCCATTTTTTTTAGTTGTAAAGTATGGTGTCATTATTATCGAGGTATCTTTAATACCTGTGCCATTATCAGATAAGATTACGTTTATATAATCTTTATTTCCATGAATTTCTATATTGATTTTACCTTTAAAAAGCCTGTTTTTTTCTTTCTTTTCAGCAATTGAGTCTTCTGAATTTTTTATAAGATTTATAAAAACTCTGTATAATTGATCTTCATCTCCTTTAATAATTCTATTATTTTTCTTGGAGATAAAATTAATTTCATTTTTAGATGACATTTTATAAAAATCTACTGCTCTTCTCACAATTAGATCTATTTCTGTTTTCTTGAAGATGGGACTCGGCATTCTAGCAAAGCTTGAAAACTCATTTACTAAATTTTCTATATCTTTTATTTGTCTATTAATTGTAGACAAATAATTTTTAAATTCATTTTGACCTTCGCCAATTTTTTTATGAAATTTTTCTTGCAGTCTATCAATTGATAACTGGATGGGCGTTAAAGGATTTTTAATTTCATGCGCAAGTTTTCTGGCAACATTTTCCCAGGCAGAATATCTTTCTGCAATTAATAGTTTATCTTGTTGTTTCTTTAGTCTTTGAATCATATTATTAAAATTTTTATTTAATTTAAAAAATTCTTGATCATCGTCGGACTCTGGAACTCTACTGTCCAAAACTCCTTTGCTAATATTGTCTGATGCTGTAATTAAATTTATAATAGGTTTTGTGAGTCTGTCAGCAAAAGAAATGGCTACTATTGTTGAAACAAATAAAAGTAGGGCTACAACCAAAATATAAATTATTGCAAATGTTATTTTAATGCCGGTTTGTTTGTTTTCAACAGTATAATAAAAACTTACAGCTTGCTCTGTTTCGTTTAAATATTTGATTATCTCAGGATCAATATTTCTTGAAATAAACAAATAAGTATCGATCAAGCTGTTTAATTTAATCATAGCTGAAGTTTTATTTTCAACATTGTTTGAAATTAATACGGGAAGACCCTCTAATGCTTGGTTAATTTCTTCTTCAGATGGTTCTATAAATCTTATATCACTTTCAGTATCTGAGAATATAATGTTTGCAGAACTATCAATTAAAAAAATATCATCTACTCTTCTTAACAATTTTTCTGACCTTGCAATATTTTTAAATCTTTCTGGTGATGAATAAAATAAAGTTGAAGCCCTATTTAATCCGACACTCATTAAAAAAACATCGGACTCAACCGTTTTTTTATTTTGTTCTAAATAATTTCTAGCTACGTCATAAGAACTATTGACTGCTTTAGTTATTTGAGTATTAAAAAAATTTTGAAGCCCATAGTTAAAAATAAATAAAGAAAATATTGCAATAAGAAAAGATGGTATAAAAGTAAATAAGGTAAATAACGATATATATCTAAGACTGGTTTGAGAGCCAACTTTTTTATTTTTTATTGTAAAATATAACTTTGAACTTTTTTTAAATACTATAAATAAAAATAAAATTAATAGAACCACATCAAAAATCAATAAAATCTGCAAATCAATCTTTAAAAAAAATAATAAATTTGGATTAATGAATGCTAAGAATGTAAGTATGCATAGTCCTATGCAAATTATCGAAAGTACAATAACGGCCCTAAAACCCTTTAATTTATTAAGCATAAAAAAATATCAATAATTTATATAAACATAATATAGTTTAACTCAATGAGATTTTCTTTTATTTTATTAGCTGGTGGAAGCAGCAATAGATTTAAATCTAATTTACCTAAGCCCTATCATAAAATAGGCGGAAAAACTCTATTAGAGATATCGCTTGGTAAAATTAGGCAATTTAAAGAATTTAAAAGGATAATTATTGTTTGTAATAAAAAGCATAAAAAATTTTTAAAAAAAATTAAATTGGAAAATGTAAAAATTATCAATGGTGGAAAAAATAGACAAGAATCTACTTATAATGCTTTAAGTTATTTAAAAAAAAATAAGAATATTGATAGAGTTTTAATTCATGATGCAGCTAGACCTAATTTTTCATTAAATTTAATTAAAAGAATTTTAATTAGCTCGAAAAATAACGAAGTTATTATTCCAGCCTTAAACCCGCAAGATGCTTTAAAAGAAAAAAAAAATAAAAATGTATTTTTGAGTTTAAAAAGAAATAAATTTTTTTTAACTCAAACACCGCAATGTTTTAATTTTAAAAAAATTTTTGATTTACACAAAAGAAATAAAGATACATACAAAGATGATGATTTATCATTAATAATTAATGACAAAATTAAACTTATAAAGGGCGAAAAAAGAAATTTTAAAATTACTGATAAATCTGATTTTCTTTTGCTTAAAAATTTTTATAGATCAAATTTAAAAGTCGGTATAGGCTTCGATGTACACAGACTAGTAAAAGGAAGAGAACTCTTTCTGGGCGGTATTAAAATTCCCTCTCCTCTTGGAACATTAGGACATTCCGATGGAGACCCAGTTCTCCACGCAATTATCGATTCAATTTTAGGCGCTTGTCAAATGGGTGATATCGGAGAGATGTTTTCCGATAAAAATAAAAAGTTTAAGAATGTAAGTTCAACATACCTAATAAAAAATGTTATCAGAAAAATTAAAGACAAAAACTATGAGATAAATAATCTTGACGTAAATATCATAACAGAAACTCCTAAACTTAAAAAATTTAAAAATAAAATAGTTGATAATATTTCTAGATTATGTGCAATGCCTCAAGAAAGAATAAATATTAAAGCAAAAACAACAGAAAAACTTGGTGTCGTAGGAAAAGAAAAAGCTATAGCTGCTGAAGTTATAATTTCAATAAACAAATATGATTAAACAATTAAATATTGCAATACTTACAATGTTTGGAATTGGAGAATCTAAGTTTGCACCGGGTACTGTTGCATCTTTCGTGACATGTTTAATTTATATTTGCTTATACAATTATCAAATAAAAATTTCCTTATTGTTAATTTTTCTAGGTTTATTAATTATATTTTCTTCTTATGCTATAGATAAATTTAAAAATGTTTTTAAAGAAATAGATGCAAAAGAAATAGTTATAGATGAGTTTATAGGTCAATCTGTTCCAATTTTAACTATTTATAATATTATCGAAAAAAATAATTTTAATCATTTTATCCTATATACATTCTTATCTTTTATTTTATTTAGAATTTTCGATATATGGAAACCCTACCCGATTAATAAAATTGATAATGAAATGAAAAATGGATTCGGTGTAATTTTAGATGATTTAGTTGCAGGTGTTTTTTCTGCTATAATTTTATTAACTTTTATTTTTTTTATAAATTATGGTTAAAGATATTAAAAAGATCGTTAGATTACTTAAAAATAAAAATATAAGTTTATCAGTTGTAGAATCATGTACTGGAGGAATGCTTTCTCAAGTTATAACTAGCGTTAGTGGTGCTTCAAAAATTTTTAAATTTGGTCTTGTCACTTACTCAAATCAATCCAAAATTAAATATTTAAAAATATCTTCAAAATTAATTAAAACATATGGAGCAGTAAGTAAGCAATGCTGTAATGCCATGGTAAACAATTTGTCAAAAATATCAAAAACAAAACTAAACATAGCAATCACTGGTATCGCCGGCCCAAAAGGGGGTTCAAAACTAAAACCTGTAGGATTAGTTTTTATAGGCATTAAAAATGGACATAAAATCAAAATAGAAGAATTTTTTTTTAAAGATAAAAGTAGAGAAAATATTAGAATAAATTCTATAAAGGAATCGTTAAAACTTATAAAAAAAATTATTTAAATAATTTTAAAGCTCTTTGCTCAAAAGCATCAGTTATTTTATTTAATCCAAAATTGAAATAATTTTTCATTATTACGTTTAAAAAATTATTTTTAAGCTCGAAGTCTATAATAAATTCTAATTCAGTTTTGTTATTTAATTCTTTAAATTTCCACTCATTTTTTAGATGCTTTAAAGGTCCCTCTACGTTAGTAACAGAAATCAGATCTTTTTTTTTAGAGTATAAAACTAAGCTAGAATAAGTTTCATTTATAAATTTTTTACCAACTTTTAAATCTGCTCTTATCTCAACAAAATTTTCAGAATCTATTTTTTTATAAATTTTACTATCTAAACACCAAGGGACAAATTGAGGATACTTCTCGATATCTAAAACCATTTGGACTAAATTTTTTTTATTACAAGAAATAATTTTTTTTATTGAGGCAGATGACATTCAAGCTGTTTATTTCTTGCGTCTTGTAGTTTTCTAAAATCTTCATCTGCGTGATACGAAGACCTGGTTAAAGGGGAAGAGGATACTAGCAAGAAGCCTTTTGTTTTTGCAATTATTTCAAGTTCTTTAAATTCATTTGGACTATAATAACGATTTAAAGGATGATGTTTTACGGAAGGTTGCAAATACTGACCAATGGTTATGAAGTCAACTTCGGCAGACCTTAGATCGTCCATAACTTGAATAATCTCTTCTTTGTGCTCACCTAAACCAAGCATAATACCAGATTTAGTAAAAACTTTTTTATTAAATTGTTTTGCATTTTTTAGCAGCTCTAATGAAGCAAAGTAACGGGCGCCTGGTCTTACTGCAGTATAAAGTCTCGGGACCGTTTCAATGTTATGATTAAAAACATCGAGATCAGCTTCAAGTATCTTCTTGTAAGCATCTCCTTTTCGTAAAAAATCTGGAGTTAAAACTTCAATTGAAGTATTTGGATTCTTTTCCCTAGTAGCAGTTACTACTTTATAAAAATGATTTGAACCCCCGTCATCAAGATCGTCTCTGTCAACAGAAGTAATGACAACGTGTTTTAATTTTAGATTTTTAACTGCATTAGAAATTTTTGCTGGTTCAAAGATATCTAAATCAGTTGGTTTGCCAGTCTTAACATCACAAAAAGCACATGCTCTTGTGCATGTGTCTCCCATAATCATAAATGTTGCATGTTTTTTACTCCAACACTCTGTTATGTTTGGACAATTAGCTTCCTGACAAACGGTTACTAAATTATTTTGATTAACAATTTTTTTAGTTTCAAAAAAAACTTTTGAATTTATAATTTTAGATCTAATCCACTCTGGCTTTTTTTTAATGGGATTGACTGGTTTATTAATTTTTTCTGGATGTCTTAGTTTCATTATTTGAGCTTAATTAAAATTTCATCTTCTGTACCAAATTTAAATTTTGAACGATATAAAATATCTAAATAATCAAGGTCAATTTTTTTAGATAATAATTTATTTTTGTGTTCAATAGTCTCCAACATATTTTTTAAATCCAAATTTTTTGTGGAAAGTTTTTTTTCATAAGTTTTTTTTTCTATATAAGAAATTAAGCCTCTTTCCCCACCTATTAGATTAATACCAATATAAAGTACAAAAAATACCTGCAAAAAAAATATTTTTTTTGATTTGAGAGTTTCAAAAAATTTCATAACTAGATTCTAGCTATTTTAGAGGATTTTCCAAGCTGTTCCTCTATCCTTAATAATCTGTTGTATTTGGCTACTCTCTCTGATCTTGCTAAAGATCCGGTTTTGATTTGTGTTGACTGGGTGGCTACAGCCAAATCAGCAATAAAAGTATCTTCGGTATCACCCGATCTGTGAGATATAATAGTACTAAAATTATTTTTTTTCGCAAACTCAATAACATCTAAAGTTTCAGTCAATGTTCCAATCTGATTAACTTTTACCAAAATTGAATTTGCAGACTTTTCTTTAATTCCCCTTTTTAATCTTTTAACGTTAGTAACAAACAAATCATCGCCTACAATTTGAATATTTTTTCCAATTTCTTTTGTGAGTTTTGACCAAGCGTCCCAGTCGTCCTCAGCAAAAGGATCTTCGATAGACTTAATGGGATACTTCGTAACTAAATTTTTATAATAATTAATACTTTCTTCAACCGAAATAAACTCGGAAGAATTTAATGAGTAATGACCATCCTTATTTATTAATTCATTGGCAGCTACATCTAAGCAAATATTTATATCTATTCCTGGTTTTAGTTTAGATTTTTCGATAGCATCTACAATTAGTTCGAGAGCTTCTTCGTTTGAATTAATAGAAGGAGCAAAACCACCTTCATCGCCTACATTGGTTAATAAATTTTTTGATTGAAGAATTTTTTTTAGGTTTTGTATAACTAAAAAACATTTTTCGATAGCATCCATAAAATTTTTTGCAGAATCTGGCCTCACCATAAATTCTTGAATTCTCAAGTTGTTATCAGCATGCGCACCACCATTAATAATATTCATTAGTGGATTTGGTAATGTAAATTTTTTACCTAAATACTGAAATAATTCTTTTTTTTTTGAAATCGCTTCAGCTTTTGCTACTGCTAACGATACTGCAAGCAAAGCATTAGCTCCTAATTTTTTTTTATTTTCAGTTCCATCGAGGTCTAGTAAAATTTTATCAATTTTTTTTTGTTTTCCAGAATCAATATTTTTTAAATTTTTATTGATAATCGTATTTATATTTTTTACTGCATTTAAAACACTCTTACCTAAAAAATAATTTTTTTTGTTGTCTCTTAGCTCATATGCTTCAAAGGCTCCGGTTGATGCACCTGATGGAACAATAGATAAAGCTTTTACTTTGTTTTCTAGGAAAACTTCTGCTTCAACAGTTGGATTGCCTCTGCTGTCAAAGACTTGTCTACCTACTATCTTTTTAATTTTGGCCATTTATTAGTTTTTGATCAAGGTATCGATTGAAACTAATTGTTTTAAAAGAGATTTAATTTGATTTAATGGGACCATATTTGGTCCATCTGATGGAGCATTATCTGGATCTTCATGTGTTTCCATAAACACTGCACCTACGCCAACGGCAATAGCTGCACGAGATAAATAAGGAACAAATTCTCTTTGACCACCAGATTTTTCTCCCATACCTCCGGGTTGTTGAACAGAATGTGTTGCATCAAAAACAATTGGATAACCTAACTTTGCCATAATAGGTAAAGCTCTCATATCAGACACCAGAGTGTTATATCCAAAACTTGCACCACGTTCTGTGAGTAAAATATTTTTATTCCCTGATTCTTCTAATTTTTTTATTACATTAGCCATGTCCCAAGGAGCTAAAAACTGACCTTTTTTAACATTAATTATTTTTCCTGTCTTTGCTGCCGCTATAAGCAAATCAGTTTGTCTGCATAAAAAAGCAGGTATCTGAAGAACATCTACATGGTTTGCAACCACTGCACACTGTTCGGCGGTATGAACATCGGTTAAAACGGGAACGCCAACTTCTTTTCTGATTTTATCAAATATAGAAAGAGATTTTTCCAATCCAATTCCTCTTTTTCCCTTTAGGCTAGTTCGGTTCGCTTTGTCAAAAGAAGTTTTATAAATTAAATTTATTTTTAATTCTGAAGTAATTTTTTTAAGCTCCTGAGAGACATCTAAAGCATGCTTTTCACTTTCAAGCTGACAAGGTCCAGCAATTAAAGTGAATGGATTGTTATTTGCTATTTCAAAATTAGCACATTTTACTTTATGATTAATCATTTTTTTCAGAGTTATTTTTTGCAGCTTTAATAAAAGATGAGAATAGTGGATGTGGTGCAAAAGGTCTAGACTTAAATTCAGGATGAAATTGAACGCCAATAAACCAAGGATGGTTTTTGAGTTCAATAGTCTCAGGTAATGAACCATCTGGAGAGAGACCAGAAAAAATAAGGCCTTTTTTTTCTAATCTAGGTTTTAATTTTTTATCAACCTCATATCTATGACGATGTCTTTCATTAATTGCGGTTGATTTATATATTTTACTTATCAAACTACCTTTTTTTAATTTTGCCTTGTATGAACCCAATCTCATTGTTCCACCTAAGTCTTTTTTACTTCCTTTTTGAATAGTTTTTCCTTTAATCCACTCACTCATTAAACCGACCACGTGTGTGCCACCATTACCAAATTCACTAGAAGTTGCGTTTTTTATGCCAAGCATATTTCTTGCGGATTCAATGATAGCCATTTGCATTCCAAAACAAATTCCAAAAAAAGGAACTTTATATTTTCTTGCGTAAGCTATGGCTTCTATTTTACCTTCGGTACCTCTTGATCCAAAACCACCAGGTATAAGTATAGCACTATAATTTTTTAAGATATTGATAACATTTTTTTTATTTATTTTAGTTGAGTCTACCCATTCTGTATTAAGATCAACATCGTTGCTTAGTGATCCATGAATAAGTGCCTCATCTAAAGATTTATACGCATCTTTAAGATCTACATACTTCCCTACTATGGCAATAGAGAGTTTTTTTCTTTTTGTATTTATCTTTGAGACAATATCTTTCCATATTTTTAAATTAGCTTTACTTTTTTCTTTAAGTTCAAAAATATTAAGAATTTTTTTATCTAGTTTTTCTTCGTTATATTTTATTGGAACTTCATAAATAGATTTAACATCAACTGATTGAATTACATGTTCTGGCTCAACATTACAGAACAAAGATATTTTTCTCTTTTCATCTTTAGGAATATTTTTTTCTGATCGACAAATTATAATATCGGGTTGAATACCAATACTTCTTAACTCTTTAACGGAGTGTTGGGTTGGTTTTGTTTTTAGTTCTCCAGATGCTCCTATGTAAGGGACCAATGTAAGGTGAATGAATAAGCTTTTGTTTCTGCCTTCTTCGTTTGAAAACTGCCTAATTGCCTCTAAAAATGGTAAACTTTCAATGTCTCCAACTGTTCCTCCTATTTCACATATTACAAAATCTTCCTTCTGAACTTTGTTGGAAATAAATTTTTTAATATTATTTGTTACATGAGGAATAATTTGAACGGTACTCCCTAGGTATTCTCCCCTTCTCTCTTTTTCAATAATATCTTTATAAATTTGTCCCGTAGTAATATTGTCTTCTTTGGTAGAAGGTTTGTCTGTAAATCTTTCATAATGACCAAGATCTAAATCTGTTTCAGCTCCATCGTCGGTTACAAATACCTCTCCATGTTCAAATGGGTTCATTGTACCTGGGTCAACATTTAAATAGGGGTCTAATTTTCTAATTCTCACTTTGTAGCCTCTCAATTGAAGCAATGAAGCTAGTGAAGCTGAAGTCAAACCTTTACCTAGTGATGAAACCACGCCGCCGGTTACGAATATGTATCGCGCCATGGAAGAATATTATAGCGACTTTTATTTTAAAAACAAAGACTATTTTTGATTTTCAGGTATCTGTGGAAGATTTTTATTGTCGTCCTTTTCTTTTTCTAAATCTATTACAGACTGAATTTCTTTTATCTCCACCCGTGAAATCGACACTAAAGCAATACTGGTTATAATAAAAAAAACAGCTAGTATTGAAGTAAATTTAGTAAGAAAATCTCCTGCAGATCTTGAGGATGTGAAATTATCTTGTGAAACACCTAAGCCAAGAGCTCCGCCCTCTGACCTTTGCAGTAAAATCACAATAACTAACAATACGGCTAAAATGATATTTATTGTAAGTAAAATACTTTCCATAATATCTATCTATAGTAATTCTTTATTATATCAATAAAATTTTGGTCAAACTTTGATGCGCCGCCAATTAAAAAACCATCTATCTCATCTAGTTTTTTAAATTGGCTTATATTTTTACTGTCAACTGATCCACCATACAAAACAATAGGAGCTTTTTGTTTTTCAAAAATTTTTTTTAATATCTTTTTTATAAATATAGTTGTTTTAAGTAAGTCATCAGGTTCTGGTATTTGACCAGTGCCAATTGACCAAATAGGTTCATACGCAACAACTATATCTTTAAAATTAAAATTTTTATCTAAAGCGTTTTTGAGTTGATTTTCCAACACTTCAAAAGTTTTTTTCTTTGCTTTGTGTTCTTTGTTTTCACCTATGCAAAAAACTACCTTTAGTTTATTGTTTAATGAAAATTCTACTTTGCTTTTCAGCATAATATCGTTGTCTCCCTCTGACCTGTTATCAGAGTGACCTACAATAACGTACTGGGCTCCAATACTCTTAATCATTAATGGGCTAATGGCACCTGTATTAGCTCCAAAACTATCTTTGTGATAACAATTCTGCGCTCCAATAGAAATTTTTTTATTTTGAAAAAATTTAGCGTAACTTTGAACTAAAGTATGTGGGGGAGTAATAACTACTTTATATTTTTTATTAAATTTTTTATCAGATTTAACAAATTTATTTATTTTATCAAGAATACTGATAGATTTTGGAACACCAAACATCTTCCAGTTCCCAATAAAGTATCTCATGTTATTTGCCATATTTAATGTTTTGATCTATAGGTGTGATAAATATAAAGCGCACTATTAAATTAAAACAATGCTTACATCAATAAAAAAATTTACCACTTCTTTCTTGGCCAAAGTGTTAATAGGCATCATTATTTTACCCTTTTTATTTTGGGGCATGGGAGATGTATTTAGAACTGGTAATCAAAATATTCTTGCAACAGTAGACTCTGAAAAAGTTACCGCTCAAAGTTTTGTTGAGTATGTTAATAGACTTAGCTTGAATGAAGATCAGAGAAACAACCTGGCTAAAACAGACTTATTAGATAGAATTTTATCTGAATATATAGGTAAAAAAATTATTGGTTTAGAAATAATTGACCAGGGAATCAACTTAAACAATCAATCGCTCAAAGAAATTATTACGAATGATGAAACATTCAAAAAAAATAATAAATTTTCAAGAACAGAGTATGAAAAATTTTTACTTGAAAGCGGATTAAATGCTGCTCTATTTGAACAAAATATTGCTGAACAAGAAAAAAAAAGGCAATTATTAACTTTTTTATCTGAAGGAATAAGTCTGCCAAACTTTTTAATTGAAAAGGAATACGCAAGTGAAAACCAAATTAAAACAATATCATATTTATCACTTGATAATATATATAAAAATTATTTAGTGCCAGAAAAAGAAATAAAAAAAACATATGAGTCAAATAAAAATATTTTTTCTCAAGACTTTAAGAAAATAGATTATGCAGAACTTCTGCCAAGTAATTTAACTGGGCAAAAAGAATATAATGAGTCTTATTTTAAAAAAATTGATGAAATTGAAAACGGTGTCTTAGACGGTGTTAAAATGAATGATTTTATTAAGGAATATAATTTATCTGTAAAAATTATAGAAAGTGTGAATAGATTTAAAAAAGATAAAACAGGTAAGGACTTAGTAAATATCGACAAAGAACTATTTCCTAAAATATTTAATATAAAAGATATAAATAAGCTTGAACTAATAAATCTAAATAATAAATATTATTTAACTCAAATAGTTAACATTGAAAAAGTCTCGCGAAGTTTAGATGATAAAGAAATTAAAGATGCCATTATTTCACAATTAAAATTAAAATATACAATTGAAAATAATACTAAAATTATCAAAGAAATGTCTGAAGGTAAATTTAATAAAAGTCAGCTCGAACAGTTTGCTAAGGACAATAATATAGATCTTAAAAAAACAACTATTAAAAATATTAAAGATGAAACTATTTTTAATTCTGACATCATTAAAGAGATTTTTAAAATCAATGATGGAATGCTTCAACTAATTACTAATAGTCAATTTTCTAAAAACTATATAATCCTAGCAGAGAAAACCGAACAACTACCTTTTGATAAAAATAATAAAGATTATGAAAAGTACAAAGCTAAAGCTAGATTAAGTTTAGCCAATCAAATTTATAGCGATTACGATAAAACAGTTAACAATAAGTACGACGTAGAAATAAATCAAAATGTATTAAATCGTATTAAAAATACTCTCTAATGAAACTAAATATTAATTTTAGTTCGTTCAAAAAAAATCATAAATTAAAAAAAGACCAGCTAGTCTACAAGGTTAAAGATTGTAAAGATTACAATAAAGTTGAAAATATTTTCAATTTTTTATTAGTTGAGAAAAATAGTTTTATTTTTGAGTCTGTTGAAAAAGGCACTATCAGAGGGCGCTACACAATTATAGGGCTAAACCCTGATAAAATGTGGGATATTAATAAAAATACTATTACCGAGAAATTTGAAGGAAAAAAGAAAATTATAAAAGCAAAACCTTTAAACTTCCTTAATAATTTAATTCATAAATTTAATACTAAAATTCCAATTGGTATCCCTAAAATGGCTGCTATGCTTGTAGGTTATTTTTCTTATGATGTTATTAGGTATATAGAAAATATTCCTGACAAGTGTGTAGATAATCTTAAAATTCCAGATGTGAGAATGATTAGGCCGAAAAATTTAGTTATCTATGATAATTTAAAAAAAAAAATATATTTTATAGAAAATATTTATGCTGAAACTAAAATTAAAAATTATTTTGAAAAATATCAATCTATTAAAAGAAACTTCGAAGCTTATGAAGATTATACCAATATAAAATTACCAACAAAATTTACTTTTAAAAAAAATAAAAATAAGATTAAAAGTAATATTTCAAAAAATCAGTTTAAAAATTATGTGAAGAAAGCTAAAGAATACATTTCTAAAGGAGATATTTTTCAAGTTGTTCTAAGCCAAAGATTTGAGAGAAAAATAAATAAAACACCGCTTGAGATTTATAATCATTTAAGACTATCAAACCCTTCTCCTTTCATGTTCTATTTTAATTTTGAAGACTTTAAAATAATTGGTAGTAGTCCTGAAATTTTAGTAAGATTAAGAGACAATCAGATAACAATAAGGCCAATTGCTGGGACAAGACCTAGAGGGAGTACAAAAGCTAATGATGTAAGATATGCAAAAGAACTTTTAAAAGATAAAAAAGAATTAGCAGAACATTTAATGTTACTTGATCTTGGCAGAAATGATGTTGGCAAAGTATCTAAAGTTAATTCTGTAAAAGTAACTGAAAGCTTTACAATAGAAAAATATTCTCATGTTATGCACATTGTATCTAATGTTGTAGGGAAATTTGATCCAAAAAATTCGATATTTGAAACTTTATTGTCTGGTTTTCCAGCGGGAACTGTTAGTGGTGCCCCTAAAATTAGAGCTATGGAAATTATAGATGAGCTTGAAAAAAATAAACGTAAACTCTATGCGGGTGGAATTGGATATTTTACGCCTAGTAAAGAATTCGACACCTGCATTACTCTAAGAACAGCATTAATTAAAAATAACAAATTTTATGTTCAGTCTGGTGCTGGAATAGTTGCAGATAGTGTACCTGAAAAAGAATATCAAGAGACAGTTAACAAAGCTAAAGCTTTAATGAACGCAGTTGATTAGATGAAAATTTTACTAATAGATAATTACGATAGTTTTACTTATAATTTGTTTCATCATATCGCAAAACTTGGATGTAAAGTTGATGTAGTTAGAAATGATAAAATTACATCTAAAAAAATTATTAAAAGAAAATATAATAAAATTGTTATCTCACCGGGTCCTGGCAATCCATCACAAGCTGGAAATTGTCTTCAAATTGTTAGGGATCTACATAAAGATATGCCTATTTTAGGAGTTTGTTTGGGCCATCAAATTATTGGACAGGTTTTTGGAGGTAAAATTATTAGAGCCAAAAAACTAATGCATGGCAAAATGAGTAAGATATATTTCAAAAAAATTGGAATCTTTAAAAATTTTAAGTTCCCTTTTGAGGCTACAAGGTATCATAGTCTAATTATAGATAAGAAAAACCTACCTAATTGTTTGTCAATTACGGCAGAAACTAAAAACAAAACTATTATGGGAATTATGCATAATAAATATGATGTGCATGGGGTGCAATTCCATCCTGAAAGCATTAATACAAAAGTTGGTATGCAATTAATCAAAAATTTTATAAACCAATAAACTTATGATAGATTTTATTAAAAAATTAGAGTCTAAAGTAGATCTTTCGTTTGAAGAGAGTAAAAACCTTTTTTTAAATATCATGGAGGGTAGTTATGAAGAAGACAGCATTGTTAAGATTTTAAATGCTCTTTCAAATAAAGGTGAAACTAAAGATGAATTAGCGGGTGGTATTTATGTTATGCGATCAAAAGCTACTCTGGTTAAAGCGCCAGCAGGAACAGTTGATACTTGTGGCACAGGTGGTGATGGTCAAAATTCTTTAAATATATCTACAGCTGCAGCAATTGTTTTAGCAAGTATTGGTATTAAAGTTGCCAAGCATGGAAATAAAGCGGTGTCATCAAATTGTGGTTCAGCTGATGTTTTGGAAGCATTAAAAATTAATATTAATTTGAAGCCGTTAGAAGCGGAAAAATCAATTCAAAAATTTAATTTTGCATTTATGTTTGCTCCTAATTATCACAAAGCGATGAAGTATGTAGCTGGTGCTAGAAAAAAAATAGCTAGTAAAACTATTTTTAATTTAATTGGACCTTTAAGTAGTCCTGCACAAGTTAAAAAACAAGTAGTTGGTGTTTTTGATGAAAAATGGATGGTACCATTCGCAGAGGCCTTAAAAGAAAACAATGTCGAAAATGCTTTTGTTGTGCATAGTGAAGATGGGATGGATGAAATCTCACCTTTTGCTAAAACTAAAATTGTTGAACTAAATAATGGGAATATAAAAAGCTTTTTAATTAATCCCTCTGATTTAAATATTACCAAAAAAAATAAAGCAAACTTAAAAGGTAAAAATGCAGAATACAATGCCCAAAAAATAATTGACATCTTCAAGGGTCAAGACAATGAATTCTCTGACTCAGTAGCCTTAAATGTTGCCGCAGGTTTAATAATTTCAGATATAGAACAAGATTTTAAAAAAGGATATGAATTTAGCAAACAATATTTAAGATCTGGTAAAGCTTATAAACATTTAGAAAAAATACAGTGTGCTTGATGGAAAATGTTTTAGAAAAAATAATTAGAGAAAAAAAAGAAGATATTAAAATCATAAAAAAAAAAAATTCACTGAATGCAATAGAAAATAAGATTAAATCTACTGAAGGTTTTTTAGATTTTAAAAAAACTATTATTGATAATGAAAAACAAAATAAAGTTTCTTTAATAGCAGAGGTAAAAAAAGCTAGCCCTTCTGCTGGTATAATAATAAAAGATTTTGATCCTGTAGAAATTGCAAATACATATTTTGAAAATAATGCTACTTGCTTATCAATTTTAACTGAAGAAAAATTTTTTCTTGGCAATTTAAACTATATAACCAATATTAAAAAAAAATTAAAATTACCTATTCTTGCTAAAGATTTTTTTATTGACCCCTATCAAGTTTCGTATTCAAAAAGTTTTGGCTGTGATTGTATTTTAATTATATTAGCTGCTTTATCTGAAAAACAAGCCGATGAAATTTATGATGAATGCTTAAAGCAAAAACTAAGTGTAATTGTTGAAGTTCACAACGAAAAAGAAGCTGAAATGGCTTTGAAATATAGTAAAGCTATCATCGGTATTAACAATAGAGATCTTAAAACTTTGAATGTTTCTTTAGATAATTCAACTCGGATCAAAAAAAAATTAGTATCACACGTAGGTCCATTAATCTCTGAAAGTGGTATTAAAAATGAAAAAGATGCTCAATATATTTACAATAATACAGGGATAAAAAATTTTCTAATAGGTGAAACTCTTTTGTTAAGCAACAATATAAAGGCTTTAATGAAAGATATATTGACAATAAAAATATAGTTTAAATAAATAAAGTTTCTAAACCTATTTTTTTTCCAAAAATTTAATATTTAATCTATTTAAATAAACATCTTTGATTGTTGTAAAATCTTTTAAATTTTCTGGCTTATTGCAATTATTATTTAAATCAACTACACAAATTACCCAAAATTTATCATGATTACTAAAGTTCTTATTGCTAACAATGTTTACTTTAAGATTATTTTTTTTGGAAAAATAGTAAACATAATTTTCTAAAGATTTAATTTGAGGCAAGATTGGATTCTTAATGTTCAAATCGCCTCTTTCAACTTTAATTAAAACATTTGAGCTGTCAGATTTATTAATTTCATTTATCACACTACGGAAATCTGGTTTGTACAATCTTTTTTCTTTAGTAAATTGCATAAAAGTTCCTTCAGTAAAATGATTACCAATGGTTATGAAGCATAGAAAAAAAATTAATATACTCTTAGTTTTAAAATTTTTTATTTTATAAATTAGATCGGAAGTTAAAATTAACACAGGTATTAAAACAAAAATTATATATCGTGCATTTAGTATTGGCTCAAAAATATATCCATAAATAATAGGCAGAAAATAGGAAAGAAAAATAATTATATATAAAATTAATTTTATATCAAACTTATTAAAAATATTTTTTTTATTTAAAAAAATTAAGTAAAAAAATAATAATAAGTGAATAAGCCCTAATAACCTTGAACCAAAAAATTTTGAAAAATAGAAATTTGTAAAAAATTTTAAATCTACTTGCTGCACCCAAAACATATAATTTAATTGATTTTTATAAAAAAAATATAAATAAAATAAACTAATTATAAAAAGAATTAAAATTGAAATATTTAAATTATGGAATTTTTTTTTGTATTTAAAGAACGCGATAAATATAAATACTATATAAGAGCAAACAATGGTTAGGGTGAATTGGTGGGCCTGCATTGAAAGATAGTTTATTAAGATGAATATTAAAATATATTTTATATTAATTTTATTTGTTTTAACTATCTTAACAAAATAAATAAGGTTTAATGCAACAAGAAAAAATATTAAACTATATACTCTTAATTCCTGTGAGTAGCTAATTAGAAAAATATTAAAAGAAAGTAAAAAAGCAATAAATAGATTATTATTATTTTTTGTAATATTTGTGTAAAGTTTACTAACAAGTATTATACTTGAAACGCTAAAAAATAATGAAACGTATCTTGCGAGATCTACATCGTATCCAAAAATTATAAAAAAAACTTTTAAAATTAGATTAAATAAAACAGGTACAATCTCTATTTGACTGTTTCTTATAAGTGTTTCTTTTAAACTTATATTGGGATCGGCAGCCCAGAAACTAAAAATTTCATCAACCCAATAACTTTCTAAGCTTAAATTGTAAAATCTTAAAAAGAACCCTAAAGTTATAATTACTAAAAAAATAATAGTTATTTTTTTTTGATTATTTTTTATTTGTTTCATTTTGTTTTCACCAAAATGTATATGCTAATTTAAGGCAAATAATTAAGAATCAATCTTTGAGAAAAAGAGAGAAAATACCTTTTTTTCATTTCAAATGTTAAATTTTCCTTTAAAATTAAGCTTATTAGGAGTTGATATTTTAGGAGAACTTTTATAGAACATCAATGTACAAGGTTTGTTCTTATGCTTACAAAAAAACAAAAAAATTTGCTTCTTTATATAAATAAGAAGATTCGTTCTACAGGGATCTCGCCGTCTTATGAAGAAATGAAAGATTCACTCAACCTCAAGTCGAAATCAGGAATACATAGATTGATTACTGCTCTAGAAGAAAGGGGTTTTGTTAAAAGATTGGCTCATAAAGCAAGGGCATTAGAAGTTGTTAAGCTGCCAGAAAATGCTAGTGCGAATGATATTTTTAACACGTTCACGCCAAGCGTAATTAAAGGTGGTTTAGACAAATCTTCAAACACCGCAAGTAAAATTTCAGTATTGGGAAGTATTGCTGCAGGTACACCTATCGAAGCTATACAACAAGAAGTTGATAGGGTTACTTTGCCAGAGGATTTACAAAATAATGGAGATCACTATGGTCTTAAAGTTAAAGGAGACTCTATGATTGAAGCTGGAATTAATGATGGTGATACTGTCATTGTTAAAAAAACAACAAATGTAGAAAGTGGTCAAATAGCAGTTGTGCTGATAGACGATCAAGAAGCAACATTAAAAAGATTAAGAAAAAAGGGAAATACTATTGCACTTGAAGCAGCAAATAAAAATTATGACACAAAAATATATGCTGCTAATAGAATAAAAATTCAAGGCAAGCTCGTCTCTTTGTATAGAAACTTCCACTAAAATAGTCTAATTAGAGTAAATGAGTTTTAATTGTAGGTTCGCGCCCTCTCCTACTGGGCCTCTTCATATTGGTGGTGTTAGGACAGCTTTATTCAACTGGTTGTTAGCAAGAAAGAATAAAGGTAAATATTTTTTAAGAGTTGAAGATACCGACAAAGAAAGGTCTAGAGATGAATTTAAAGATCAAATTATATCTTCATTAATCTGGTTAGGTCTTGAGCATGATGGAGAGCCATATATTCAATCTAAGAATATTGAAAGACATATAGCTGTTGCAAATGAGTTAATAAAAAAAGGATTTGCTTATCCTTGCTATTGTACTGAAAAAGAACTTGAAGATCAAAAAACATTGGCTAAAAAAAAGAGCTTGCCTTTTATTTATAATCGTAAATGTAGAAATCTTAAGGAAAAAAAAGATGGACCTGTTGTAATAAGATTTAAAAGTAAAATATCTGGTTCAGCTTTAATCAAAGATTTAGTTCAGGGCGATAGAAATATATCAAATTCTACAATTGAAGATTTTGTGATTTTAAGAAAAGATAAATCACCTACCTATCAACTATCAGCTACTGTTGATGACAATGAGATGAAAATTACTCATGTAATTCGTGGCGATGATCACATGATCAACTCTTTTAAACAAAAACAAATTTATGAAGCTATGGGATGGGTAGTTCCTAATTTCGCACACATTCCATTAATTCATAGTGACAAAGGTAAAAAGTTATCTAAAAGAGACAACGCTTCTACAATTGATGATTATGTTAAAATTGGAATTATGGCTGATGCACTTAGAAATTATTTACTTAGATTGGGATGGTCTTATAAAGACAAGGAAATATTCACTAAACAAGAAAGTATTGATCTATTTGATTTAAGTGGAGTTGGTAAATCTCCCTCTAAGTTAGATATGGCCAGAATTCTTTCTATGAACGAGACTTACATAAAAACGATGAATGAAAAGAATTTATTCGATCAACTAAAAGAATACGTATTAAAATATAAAAAACCCTTTGATACTTCTAAAGACGCTACACTCATAAAAAGTATGGTTTTTTTGAAAAATAAAGCAAAAACACTAGAAGATATTTTTAATAATGCTCAATATATAATTAATGAAGATGTTAAAATTGGAGATGAAGATAAGAAGTTATTGGATGAGCAGTCTAGACTAATAGTAAAAGATTTTATCTCAGAATTTAAGAAACTTACTTCAGCATGTAAAGAGAATCTAGAACCAATTATAAAAACATTAATTGAAAAGTATAAGACTAATTTTAAAGGTGTTGGTCAACCTTTAAGAATAGGGCTGGTTGGCTCAAGATTTGGTCCAGGATTGTACGATGTAATCTTGTCACTTGATAAAGCTGAAGTTATTGAAAGATTAAATAAAATATAATAAATGAAAGAAGCTGCTTCTTTTAGAGTTAGAAAGAGTTCTCTTTACGATAAAAAATCAAATTCACCTTTTAAAATTAGTAGATCTAAATTCAGTAATTTTTTAAGCTGTAAAAGATGTTTCTATTTAGATCGTGTTATAGGTTTAAAAGAACCTTCTATGCCAGGTTGGGCGCTAAATAGTGCTGTTGATGAACTTCTAAAAAAAGAATTTGATCAATACCGAAGGGAACAAAAGCCTCATCCAATCATGATAAGCAATAATTTAGATTTTATTCCTTATTATCATAAAGATTTAGATGTTTGGAGAAATTCATTAAAAGGAGGAATTTCATATTTAGATGAAAAAACTAATCTAATTATACATGGAGGGATTGATGATATTTGGTTTGATCAAAAAGAAAAAAAAATAGTTGTAGTTGATTACAAAGCTCAATCATCGAGTTATCCTGTCTCTATCACCTCGTACTTAGGTAGTGAGTGGCACTTAAGCTATAAATTACAAATGGATATCTACGTTCATATTTTAAAAAAAATGAATTTTAATGTTTCAAATATGTCATATTTTTATGTTTGTAACGGAGAAAAAACTAATAATAGTTTTGAAAATAAAATGGATTTTAAAACTACTTTAATTCCATATAAAGTTAATACGTCTTGGATCGAGTCAAAATTAACTGAGATGAAAGAAGTTCTTAATTTAGACAGCCCACCAAATATTGAACCTACTTGTGAGAAGTGTGCTTATTTGAAGGGTGGAAAGAATTATTTCTAAAGCGCCTGGCAACAAAATATCTTTGCTTATTTTTTTGCCAACTTATCTTTCATATTTAATTTAAGTTTTTTTAATGTCCTTAAGTTTTCCCAACTTTTTAGTCCTCTTTTTAAGTTTCTTTCTTTTTCAGCAATAGTTACCTTTTTTTTAAGGTCTTTATGTTTTTCTTTGATTTTCATAATTCTCAATTCTTTTGTGTCACAGAAATTGAAATTAATTAACCTGAATAAGAACTGTAAATTATAGCTGCAAAAAGGATATAATATATAATTAATTAAGTTTTATAGAAAAAACTGTGCTGGCAATTGCTGATACTGCGATTGCGGTTGCTATTAGTTATTTTCCAAAAATTCCTAATTTAACACCATAATCTACTGCCATTCCATAATCTGGATCGTCGTTACTATCAACAACAAGTTGTCCAGCTCTGCTAAGTAATTTATGGCAGTCACGTGTTAAGTGCCTAAGTTTTACTTTTTTTCCAAAACTATTATATTTTTCAGCAATATCTTCAATTGCTTTCAAGGCAGACTGATCAATTACTCTAGATTTTGCGAAATCAATAATCACAATTTTTGGATCTGAAGATGGATTAAATATTTCTATAAAATTATTTACAGAGCTAAAAAAAAGCTGTCCTTCTATTTCATAAACTTTTGCACCTTTTTCTGACTTAGAAAATCTTTCTACAGCTCTAATTTTGGAAGCTGATTTCCACGCAAAGACTAATGCAGAAACAATTACTCCCACTATAACAGCAACAGCTAAATCCTCTAAAACAGTTACAAAAGTCACAAGTATAGTAACTAGCGCATCACTTTTTGGCACAAAAAATAAAATTTTTAATGAGTTCCAGGCAAATGTTCCAATTACAACCATGAACATTACTCCTACCAAAGCAGCGATTGGTATAATTTCAATATATGAAGAGGTATATAATATAAAAATTAGTAAGAAAAGAGCTGCTGCTACTCCGGCTACACGCGTTCTTCCACCCGACCTAACATTTATTATTGACTGACCAATCATTGCACATCCTCCCATTCCGCCAAAAAAACCAGTAATTGCATTAGCTAAACCTTGCGCTAAACATTCTTGACTTGCTCCGCCTCTCTTGTTGGTTATCTCTCCAACTAAATTTAAAGTTAATAAACTTTCTATCAATCCAATGGCGGCAAGTATTACAGCATAAGGAAATATAATTTTTAAAGTTTCAATTTCTAGAGGGACAGATGGGATTGAAAAATCTGGCAAACCACCTTTTACACTTGCAAGATCGCCTACACTTGGAATATCTATTTTTAAAACTAAAACTAGAATTGTTGTAAACAAAATAGCAACCAATGTTGATGGTAATGCTTTAGTAATTTTTGGCAAAAGCCAAATAATATACATAGTTAAAACAACAAATATAATTGAATACATTAATGTATCACCAGAAATCCAAACAGATTCTCCAAAAGAATTTATTGTTTTAAATTGGCTTAACTGTGAAATTCCGATTACTATTGCCAGTCCATTAACAAAGCCAAGCATCACAGGTTGCGGTACCATTCTTATAAATTTTCCAAGTTTTAATACTCCTGCAATCAATTGCAAAATTCCCATTAAAATTACAGTTGCAAAAAGATATTCTGCGCCATGATCCATGACGAGAGCTACCATAACAACAGCTAAAGCCCCTGTTGCTCCAGAAATCATTCCAGGACGACCACCAACTAAAGCTGTAATTAAACCAACTATAAAAGCGGCGTACAAACCTGAAATAGGCGCTACACCCGCGACAAATGCAAAGGCAATAGCTTCAGGAACTAAAGCTAATGCTACTGTCAATCCTGCCAAAATTTCAACTCTAAATAAAGAAAAAGAAGCCCCGTCCTTTGGAATATAATTTTTTGCATTAAAATTTATAGACTTCGCAATATTTAAAATTGCATGTGATGAGACCTGTGATGGTAGTTTGCCTTTTTTCAAAATTTTTTTAGCCTAACTTAAGTTTTAGTGATTTTATTTTTTATTGTTTTCGTCTTCAGTACTTTGTTGATCTTCGGTTTCAGGCTGGGTTTCTTCTTGGGTAGGTTTTTGTTCTTCAGTTTCGGGTTGAGTTTCTTCTTGAGCTGGTTGTTGTTCTTCAGTTTCGGGT
>MDTC01125889.1_pt1 | contig 25224 bp, 29 predicted proteins | sample 811181 | NCBI WGS metagenome assembly MDTC01 (sample SAMN05326644, study PRJNA326480) | marine metagenome | isolation source: seawater | place: Pacific Ocean: North | collected 2011
CAATATTATTTTGGCCAGTTGCACCGCCCCCAGATATTAAATATGTATTTGTCGCGTTAGCACCGTCTGTTATTTGTATATAGTTGCCGGCTCTAAACCCGCCTTTAAATTCGTCTGTTGCGTTGGTGCTAATATTAAAAACCATTCTAGTAAATCCTGGTTCAAACCCTGTCTGAGCTGTAACACCATCTTGTGCGAAAGATCTTCTAAAGGTTGAAATAAAATCAGGGGCTTCAGATTCAATGGCTATAATTTTATATCTAACTAAATCTTTAACTGGCTCGAAATTATCATGCTGCTTCTTCAATATCAAATACGTTTCCTCGTCTACTTTATTCCTTTCAGAAGAAGGAAAAGAAAGCCAAACGTTACCGTCTTCCGCAAAGTAATATCTATCTAACGCTAGGTTATAAAATTCATTTGCGGTATTTTTTATAAAAAACTTATAGTGAGTTGCCCATGAGGGTGCGGCTCCAGAGGGCGTTACAGCTAGGGAGTTAACGTCACAGGCTCTGTCTACTGGTAAATTGATTGACGCATTGTTATTTGTTATAACAGGCGTCTCTCTTCCAAATTCATCTTTAAATACTACACCACCCTGATATGTTCTAATTGATTTTAATGACTTTTCCGGAAAACCGATTTTATCTATTTGATCGGCAGATGTTTGTGGCAAATAGCCTTGATGAGCCGCGGATAAATAATTTATGTCTAACTGTATTGTTTTGTCGACTGTATAGTTTTGTAAATAATTACCGTAAACAACTCTATTAGCTATTATTTCTTGCGCTTTGGCTTTTCTAGGCACGTTGTCAAAAGGTCTTAATAGCTGGTTACCTTGTATTGTTTTACCAATAATTTCAGACTTAATTTCAAAGGTTGTTGGAAATGCACCAGCAGGAACATTATGAGGGCTAAAGTCTTTTTTCTTTATGGAATCTATGCAATATATAGACGTATTGTTCGACTCTTTATATAAAATTTCTATTTCTGCAACTTCGTCAGAACCGGAGGTTAGCCCCGTTAAGATTAACTTTCTTATATTATTAGTCATACCTATATTATAACCGTCTGAAGAAAGATATTTAAACTCATCACCTAAAAAAGCAACCTCTGAAAATGGCGAAAAAGCAGAATATTCATTATCAATATATTTCCATCTATATGCGAATCTAGGCATAACGTATTCGTACATTGGCTCTTCCTCTTCTACGACCGCTTCCCATAATAGCAAATCTTCAAAAACTCTTATATCTTCTGATATAGCTAATATTTTTACAACGCATTGGTCATTTGCAACAGAAATCACAAGAGCCCTAATACCATATTGATAACTATTATTAAATTCGTCTGTGCCAAGAGTATTTATAACTACAATGTCACCCGCGGACCAAACATCTTGAACAGAGTTGTTTAGATCTAATGTTATACCGTTGCCGTAGTTGGTAGGTAAGTTACTGCCATCATAATGATCAGGATCTTCTTGTATTTCAGCTAAATACTCGGAATGAGTTGGGAGGGATTCTATTATACCTGGTTGGTTAGATACGTAAGGAACATAAGTGAAGTTTTTTAATGTAGTGCTAGATCCGGCTTGATTATATTCTAATGTTACAGGGGTTATGCCAGTGCCTATTACGTCATTTCCAAATCTTGAAACTGTAGCATTAATGCCAGGTGCAGTAAGGGGAGATTTTTTAATTACAGTAATATCGCTTTCAGTAAAATCTAATAAACCAGCTGGTATATTGCTGCAGTCAAATTGAACATATCTTTGATCTTCAGAAGTGGCATCTGGATTCCAGTCAGGTATTTTCGTGTGCGTTTGGAAATCGCAAGAACCTGTTTTAAATTTTCTAATATTTATTTTTTTAGGCTCAGTTTGGTCGTCTGTAAAAAATAAAAATTCGTCAAGTATGTTTATTCCTGTAATTAAATAATCTTTTGAAAACTTTAATATATTATTTGTGTCAACGAGGACAGGGCTTATAATACCAGATGTTTGATCTAACTCCGCAATAGCGCTGACGCTGTCAGAGGCAATAAACCAATATACTCTTTCTGTTTTATCATCTCTTATGGAGCCTATACAAATAGGGTTTGACAGGTCTTCAATATATTTAGCCTGCCATAAATCGTTTGCTGTTTGATTTCTTAACTCAACATTACCTTTTACATTTTGTAAAGCACCTACGTTTGATCCCTCTGAGTTTGCAATATCTAAATTTAAAGCATCCCGGTATTCTCCATTTGGAACCAACCGCTCATCAAGATCTTTATTCATTTTCCCCTTAGTGAAGGAATGGATAAATTCTGGCATATATTAATGTTTTATTTGCTTAGACTTTCCGCGTAATATTTGCGTTATTTCTTCTAATTTTATATTTGATAATCTTAACTTAGCATTTCTTTTAGCAACGGATGCTTCTCTTTTGAATCTTGCCACTAAGTACTCTTGCGTGTTAGCCCGGGTAGCTAGTATGGCATGGGCTATATATTTATACATGGCCTCTTCCGCAAACTTATGCACAACCATATCTTCAGCCTTTGCAAGTCCGTCGCTTATGTATTTTAAAACAACGAGCTTATTCACAACATTTGAGCTAAATCTAATAAGTCCTTTATATTGATCAATAAAAAAGTTTCCATTAGTTTGAGCATGCTGCGGATCTAATCCGTATCTCCTGCCGAATGAATGATTTAAAAGTCTATCCCGATGCTTGCTTGAATCCTGATTGCTATCTTGAGAGTCTTTAAATTTTTTCCACATTTCAGAATCCTCGGCATAAATAATTTCACCTGTTTGATCAAACGCGTATTCGTAAGAATCATCTTGTAAAACAGCCTTTGGGTCACCTGTTTTTATTGCTGGATATAATATTCTTTCTATACCCGAATCATCTACCCAACATACTTTAACATAATTAACGTAATCAGGGGGTAGCACCATATACAAAGTTGGCGGCACTTCAATCTCTTGGGATTTTACAGAAGGAAACGTATCAAAGCTTAGCTCTTGAATGGCGCGTTGGGCATGAAAGGCTACATCAAGTCTTTTAATTTTACTTATAATTTTACCTTCGCCAACATAGGCTATAATAAAATTATTAATAATATCTTTTAAAGAAGTGAATTGATATGCGCCATAATCTTCATCTGCGCTATTCCATACTCCATCTGGGCCTTCGTAATACTGATCATCTGTTAAATTTTGTAAAGCCATTTATTATGATTTTTCTTGTTGTATAGTTTCTTTTTCCTCCTGATCTTCAACTTGATATATTCTAATATCTTTAATAAGCAGCCCAGCAAGCTCTAGTATTTTTGTTACTAATTCGGTTTCATCAGATTCATGCAACTCGAAATTAGTTGAATTAGTTGCATCATAAAGGGGCTCGTCAAAAACTATTTGGTAAGCCCACTGCGGCGCAGTCGGTGTTTTAATATATTGAAATTCAATATCAGATAAAGTTGTTATTTCTGCATCGCCGTACACTCTTATACCTTGGGAACTAGTTGTGAATATTGGCCGAGTATTTGATGGCTTTGTTAGTGGTGAAGAATTTATGTATAAAAGCTCATTTCCGTTTATTCTTTCGGCTTCTATTTGTTCCGTAGCAGTTGTTCCAAAATTGTTTGTAGTTGTGTTATTGTACACTACAGTTCCTAAACGGTATAGATCAACAGGCTTGTCGAAAAAATTACCCGTTCTAGATGGGGGGTTTGCGGATTTTTTAAATATGCTTATTTTTTCGTCTAATATATTAAGCATATCCGAGAATGCGGTAGAATTACCCGGCACTCTTCCGAATTGATTAATATCATAAAAATATTGTTCAAATATATCTAATTGCGCTTGATTGGCAAATAAATTAAACTCTTGAGCCGTAACATATCCGCGCTGCTCTTTATTAAGTATTGCTAATACTTTTTGGTAAACGGTATTTATATTTACTGCCATATTTTATTTATTAATAATAATTAGGCCACCATTAAGGCAGCCTAACTACTATAATGGTAACTTATATTTTTTTAGTTATATGTGTCAAAACTTCCATCCCATCGTCGGTTTTAAACCAAGCCGCTAATGCGGAATAAGGATTTTCATCAAATGGCACAGTCATAAGTTTTCTGTCATTATTGCCATAAGTAAAAGTTCTTTGATCTTTTGACAATTTTATAATATTTAATTGAACAGCCTTAATTCCTATGTTTCGTAATTCCACATTTTCATCATTAGCCAGCTCAATAAATAACCCTGGATTTGTTTTAGCGAATATAAGCAGGTCTCTTTTTAATTCAGCTGAACTTATTGTATCAACTTCATTACCTTTTTCAACACGCATAATTGCTTCTGCTTCGGTAACATCCATTTGTTTTGCAATTAATAAAGCCTCTATTTCTAACTCTATCATTTGAGTTTGAGATATAGAGTTTTTAATTGGATTATATTCTACATATATTTCATCCTTTGCGGGGTGATATACTGAAAGCAACTTTTGCAGACATTGATCTTCTTTGGGAACTCTTAGCGCTCCTCCTTTAAATATAATTCTGCCTAGTGTTACCATTCCTCTTTGCTCATCTGCTAAAGGGCTTGATTGATTCGTAGAATATCTTAGTTCTCTTTGATAACCTTTTTCTTTATCAAACCACAGCAAAGGTCTTCTTGACGAGTGCTTGCTTTGTAAGGTATAGGTCAATGGCTTTTTGCCATTTTTTAAAGTATACAATTTGTCTGTATAAACAGGTTCTTTAATAACCTTTTTTGGTGGGGTTTTTGTAACCACGGGCTGAGGTGCAACCTCAACAACTTCTTCTGCTTTAGCTTTTTTAGCCATAATATAATAAGATTAAATAATTAATAATAAAAAACCCCGGGGCCACGTCTCACTTTAATTATGTGACCCCGAAATTTTTATTTTAAAATTATGCTATTTTTTTGAATAACACAAAGTTGTTTGCTCCCTGAACACAAAGTGCACGCTCTGATAAGAAATGTACATTCATTGCATCCTCTTCGCTTGTGAAGTTTCCTCCAACAGATCCAGTAATCCAAGACTTCATTCTTCGGTCGTCAGCTTCAGAAGCTCTGTAGCGTACGTGTAAGAACGGTCTTTGAATATTTGTACCTAATTGTTGGTCGTAAACTGTTGATACACCAGCAGGAACTAATACTCCTTCAATATTTGCGAAACCTCCACGAGTTGTAGAATCATTCAAATATTTCCAGTCAGTTTTGTAGAAATCGTAAGATCCTCTACGGAAACCGTTAAACCCAAGATTTAAAGCCATGTCCTCGCTGTTTTCAAATACGCCGTAAGATGTACCGCCTCCATAAGGAGCGTTAACAGCAGCGAGCATATTGTCAAAGGATAAAGCCATTTGGCGATCTAAGAAAAGCATATTTTCTTCGATTGCACCTTGAGTGTCTAACTGTACTAAAATGTCGTCAAACTCGTTGATTCCATTATTAGCAGCGTAATCTACTGTTGCTGCAGCAGAGCCGCCAGTAGCAGCAGAAGCAGCACCAAAGCCTAAATTAGCTCCAAAATCAGCACCAGTATAAACATTACCTCTAGCCTCTACAGCAGCAAATAATCCTTCGCTACCTGACTGAGCCCCGGAAGGTCCATTGGTAGCAGCAAAAGATAAAGTCTCAGCTTTTTCCGCTTCAACCATAGACATTTCTAAATGATCTTGAAAACGCAATCTTGATTCGTGCTCAGACTTTAAGTACCATAAATATCCGCCAGTTCCAGCTTCTGTAGTAACTTCAATCCAGCCTATTTGTGCAACATTTGACCCAGCAACTGTGTACTTGTTACGTAAAATAATTGGTTTGTTGTCAAAAAACTCTGACTTAGCTTCAATTGAATTACCGCCAGTAGCGCTTCCTTTAGCATATTCTGAACCATATACAAATAAAGAGCACCCAGTAGTACCGTCAGCGCCAAGGGGATCAATCCCAGGGCTAAGCGCATTGTGAGAATAAGCTTCTACCGTGGCTGTTGTAGTCGATGGCTTTGCAGAAACATAAGCTTTAACCTCATTGTTTCCTTTGCCTAGTACAATAGTGTCCCCGATACCGATTAACTTAAGATCGTCCGCGCTATTAAATGTAATTGTTTGTGCATCTGTTTTCGTAATATTATCAAATGCGACATGTAAACGCCCTTGCTCTACCCATGTTACCACGTCTGAAGCCATCGGCATTTCTGCTCCTACCATAGTTAAGAATCCAGATATTGTACGATTACCAAATCTTTCAATTTCTTTTTCATAAACTTCAGGTAAGAACTGTTGATCAAATTTAAGATCATTAATGTTCAAATAATTATCCCAAGCTAATGTTTTAGTTGGGCGCGGCGTTAATTTAGCCGCGGTTGTTGAAAAACTCATAGTTTATTTTTTTAGTTGTTATTTTCTAATTTTAATTTTTAACTTAGAAGTATCTTCCCCGTTAACAGATCGTACGGTCCAGCCATTAGAAGTGCTAACTTTCTCATGGACACCTCTCGCGTCCATATTAACATTTTTAGTTTTAGCCATACTTTCTTTCATCGCATCGGCCTTGCCTTGCTCATAAAAGTGTTGTGCAACCTTGTCAGGGTTCATAGCTGTAAAAAGCGATTTATGATAACCTTTAGCATCTGACATTTCATTTTTATCGTTTAAGAACTTCTTAACAAAATTATTAATGTCGCTTTGGTTTTCTTTAATCTCGTTCGCATTTTTAACATTAAACCTATATTTTTTTTCTCCTACGCTAAAATCAAAACCTTTGAAATCATTGGAAAAAACATTTTTAGTTTGATTTAAAAATACATTTTTTTGCTTTTCAGCTAATTTAGATGCTTCCGCATTTTCTTTATTATAGCGATTAAAAAAATTAACCGCTTTTTGCTGATCCTCTGTTAATCTTGAACCGGCTTTAATTTCTTCGTAATATTTAGTTTTTAAACCATCTAAATGGTTTTTTGCTCTTGCAAGCTCTTCTTTATATGCTATTTTCTTTTTTCTTATATCTCTTTCTTCATCAACGTCTTCTTCATAAGAAAAATTATCTTGCATTAAAAAATCAATTTCTTCTTTGTCTAAATGAGGTTTTGTGTTTTCATAGTATTCTCTAAGCAATTGCTTTTCGCTTAAAGAAGAATAATCGGTGTTTAATTTTACGTAGTCCTCAAGAGTACCCCCGGTTTCATTCATAAAGTTAACAACTTTTTGAATATTTTCAGGCAAAGGCTCTCCTGTTTGTTGGGCCTCTTCAATAGCATCTTCGACTTCTTCTTTAACGTCTTCAACTATTTCTTCTATTTCCTCTTCCGTTATTTCTTCAAGAACGGGTTGTTCATCATTTTGAACGGCCTCTTCAGGTGTTTGCTCGGGCTCCCGTACTTCTTGAACCACCTCTTCGCCACCCTCCTTGTTTTCGGGTTCTTCGACAGGAACATTGCTGTCATCTGTGCTTTGGTTTGAAACGGCATCTTCTTCTTTTTTTTCTCTTAGATCAATTTTAATAACGTCGTCTTCTTTTTTAACTAATTGCTTTGGACGTTTTACTTTAATTTTTTCATTAGTTGCTTCAGCAACTTTTTGTTCTTGGTTTTCCATGATAAAATATTATATAATTACTTATTTATTATTACTTGGGTTCGAAAGAACCTAAGTCAAATCCTCCGCCAATTATGTCATTTCCGCTAGATTCAAAGTTTTTTGGTGGAGTATTATTTTTTCGCTGCTCAATTAATTCGCTTTGCTGAGTAGCCTGCAACTTTGTTCTATCGTCTTTCCTGTCTTCTTTAAAGCTTTCTTTTGCTTTATAATTTTCAACTTCAATACCTTTTAAGCGCATATTCATTTGGAATTCTAAATTCATTAATTCCATTTTAGCCATTTTCTCTTGCTGAAGCTTTTGCATTTCTAGCTGCATTTTTGTTTGTTCAATTTGCAACTTTTGATTTGTAAATGCTGTTTGCTTGTTAATTTCAAGATTTGCGGCAACTTGCTGGCTTTGTGCATTAGCTTGCGCTTGCGCTTGTATGTTTTCTTGTTGCATCATTTGATCTCTTTCAAGCTTTTTCTTTCTTCTAATTTTTAAAACTTGATTGGCTAATTTTATATTTTTAATGTCCCTGAGGTCGATAGCGTCGTCTAGGTCTATTAGTCCCGCTGATAACGCAGTCTGTATATTGTTTTCTAATAATGCTTTTTGCTCTTCATCTGGAGCTAACTCTATAAATATGCCAAAATCGTAAAGATGCAACTGCGACATTTCTTCTAACGTGGCAACATTATGAACACCAATTTTTTGTATAAAAGCTTCTTTGGTCGGTGAAAATTCTATTATATCAGATATTCTTAAAGAAAGCGCTTCTGCTGTTTCCGCCGTTATAAAAAGATTTGCATTTAATATATGCCTTGTTGCTGTGTTACTATTAGCTGCTGCTAACTTTTGGACACCCACTAAAGCTCTTGAATCCGCAGCGCTTCCGTCTCTAGCTTCGTTTAGACCCGTTACATCTCTTATCATTTGCAGATAATAGTTATAAGTATTAATAAGAGCGCCCATTTTATTTCCACCACTGCCGCTTGTTATTTCTTGTATTGGCACCTTGCCCGGATTCATGTCTCCGTCTTGAGTATAAGATCTACCAATAACAGAACCTGTTTGAAAAAACATATTTAATGCTTCTTGCGGATTGTAATTTGTGCCATTACCTAAATCAATTTCAGCCAAACCATCTGCGTCTAAATAAACACCATCAGGGACCATTTTAGACATTACCTGCTGTAGTTTTAAGTGTGTTAGCTGAATCATGTCGGCAAATCCGGTTATTCTACTTACTAAAGATTCTATTTTGCCTTTGTACATTCGTGGTGCAACTATACTGTAATTCATTTTAACTTTAGTATAATCGCTTTTAGGACGCATCATATTTTTTGCTATGCTCCATTTTAATAAATAATCGGTGCCTAATATTAAAACGCCCTCATACAAAACTTCAAGGGATCTAGATAATTTCCCAAACTGCTGCTCTAAAACTTCAACAGGCGGATCAAAGGAGTCGTCTCTTGCTAAAATTTTTGTGGCACCAGTTGCGGTTTCTTTTACTTTATAAACCTCATTCATGTAGGTCTTATAATTATAATACAAAACTTGAACCGTGTTCGTATCTGCCCCTTGATAATTACTTGTGGTTCTATCATAATACCCACTAGACCTATAAGCTGTTTTTGCTATTTGCCCAAGCTCTTCCTGGGTTAAATCGGGAAATTGCTTTTTTAATTCATTTATAGGAATGCTTTTTATTTCGCCAACATAATAAACATCTTCAAAATAAGGTGATTCTGTATAAGAATAAACAATATTAGCAGGGTCTACATACTCAACTTTAACACCTTCTGACGTATTAAACGTGTTTTTTACACACCCAATACCTAAAGTAGTTAAATCATAAGTAACTCTTTTTCTAGTTAAATCATACCTATTGCCTTTTAGCAAAGTATTAATAGCTTGCTCTTCCGCTATTTCAACAGCCTGCTTATATCCAAGCTGCATATGAAGCTCGAGCTCCTCCTTAGATTCGGGTAAGGCTTCTGAGTTGTTTTCAAATAAATTTATACCAAAAGAATCTAAAGCTATTTTATTTAACTCTTGAGTTTGCATATCTCTTATAATAGACTCCATGTACTTTGTACGCTTTTCAACGCCATAAGGGTCTTGTGAATAAGCTTTAATATCAAATGATCTTTCAGATATGCCATTAACAACTATATCTACAAACTTAGGTATTATTGGCACTGGTTTCCAGTCTAAATTAAGATAAGACAAATCGCCATTAATAGATAACTCGTCTTTATATTTTTGAACCCCCTGCTCGCCTCTGGCGTATAACCTTAAGTTATGAAAATTTCTTTGGTTTGTTCTATACCGGTTAGTGCCCATGTCCATTTTAAACCATTCATCTTGAATAGCTTTACCAACTTTTAAGCCGTATTCCGGTGACATTTTTTCTGCGTCACTAGCAACTTGGCTAGGAAAAAAATCTTTTATAACTGACTCAGCCATATTTATTTTATTAATTTAGAAATTGTTCCGCTATTAGTATATCTAGCGATGTTTAGGTTTAATTTTTGTTTTACTTTATTAGCAACAGGCCTATATAAATTCCTATTGCACGCCATGATGGCTAACCCAGAACTAATTGCTGCATCGAATTTAGTTCTTTTATTTATATCGAATCTAGACCAATCATTTAATGTGTTATTAAAATACATATTACCAAACTCTCCGCTCGATCTAATACCCACGTAAGCATCAATATAAGACTCTATTGCCGCGGCATGCGCTTGCTTAATATCTTCACTGGAATTTGGTATACCCCCAATTTCTTTTTCAGTGGTTGATAACTTATTCCAAAGACGGTCAGGCCGATTCATTGAATAACCGCGGTAACCTCTTCTTTTAAAATAATATAATAATCTTGGTTTATTGTTTTCTGCTAATATAGGCATGCCGTAAAAAACACAAGCCATAAGCACATCTTCAAAAAACATTTCAGCTGTTTGAGGTCTGGCGACATACTCTAAAAAAAACGTGTTAGGAGGCGCGTCCTCCATGCTGAATTTTGTTAAGCCATGCAGCGCGCCCTTGGAGCCTTGGCCATCTGTTGTGCCTGATATGTCGTAGCTATCACAACCGAACGCGCCCATGTGTTCATTACCTGGGTGTCTCGCCCCGTTTTTTATAATTTGCCTGTTTTGCAGTTCGCCATTAGGAACCCAGGATATTTTAAATCTACCGCTTTGGTTAGGAGTAAATAATACGCCTGTATCTTTTATGCCATTTGCCCAACTAAAACTTCCCGTTGTAACTACAGCGCTATTTTTTAAATCTTCGTTGTAATCTATTTGTTCGTATATTTTTGTTAAATTAAATATACTGTTTTTAGTTTCATCTCTAAAAGCGTGTTCTTCAGTTCTTGGGAATTGTCTGTAATACTCGTTTAATGCGTCTTGATCGCTCTTTAAGCCGTCGGCTTCATTTTGCCAGTGCTCAATAACCCCCACATCTATTAGGTCCCCGTATACGTCTTGCGCTGGTTCTTTTGGTGTTTCAAACACAGGTAAGCCATAAGAATCAATGAATCCTTCGTAGTTCCATTCCATAGGTATGAACAAACTATATAATCCCGAGCGAGTCTGTCCATTCCTGTTTCGCTTTGAAACGTCAGAGGCATAGTATAATTTTTTAAAGTTTTCTCCACCTTTATCTAATGAGTTGCTAGTAGAGCCCATCATACATTTTCCTATAATTCTGCTACCTAATCTTAATGTTGTTTTTGTAACTCTCCAGTTGTTTAATATATTGTCGGGCCTTTCCCATTTGCCGCTTTCATCGTGTACAAGCAGCTTAAGCTTTTCTCCGTCGTATGAGTTATCGCCAGTGTTTTTCCAGTCGATCGTAGTATCTAACCCCTCTAGTTGTTCTTTTTGTTGATTAGATTGTATTGATTTTCTGGTAAGCTTTGAAGCCGGTACCCTGTAGGCAAGTTCTGTTTTTGGCCTATCCATACCGTCTTGTATTGGTTTAAAGAAAAAGGGGTAATTAACTGATATTGGTACGACCTTGTCGGTAAACATTTTTTTAGCGTCTGCCCCTGATTTTGATAAAATACCGAATCTTGAATCGCTAGAAATGGTCGCTTGATTAATAGTTTCTCCTGATGCCATAAATGAAAATCCAGACCGTCTATTTTTGAGGTAGCACATTCCATAACATCTTCTGTCTGCCTTGCAAGCTTCCCAGAATATAAAGAATAATCTGTTTGCTTCCCTGTAGTCTGGTTTCCCAATATCAATTTTGGTCCATTGCAAGTACATATAGTGAGTACCAGTAATGTAAGTAGCCATACCCTTATTATAGAACCAATAGCCTTCTTCTCTTTTTCTGAACTCGTCGTCAATATATGATTCCCACTTTTCTTTAAATTCATTTGGATATGTTTTCCAGTCAAATATGTTTTTTATGTTTTTAAGCTCTTTGGGGTATTCTTTTACTTCCCACTTGTTGTTACCCTTAATAATATTTTTGGGTTGCTTAGGAAGCGCTATTTTTAATCCCTGTATTTCATATACCTGTCCTATTTGGCCAGTTGTGCTTATAACTACTAAATCGTGCTCTTTGTTATATCCATAAGACCACTTTTTAGATTTATTTAACCTACTTATTGTTGAGTTTTTTATAGGCTCAACTATTTTATATAAATTTTGCTGGTACATTATTTAGATCTTCTTTCAGCAAAGCCCTTAAAAGCTTTTGTTTTATCTTCTTTAGGCTTATTATCCAGCACGGCTTGCTCTTCCTCTATTCTTGTTAGTATTTCAAAGGCATCGAAGATAGCCAACTTTTTAGTGGCTGCCGCATTTTTTAATCGATCAGCAGATACGTCGTCTTCGGTATTTGTTATTATTTTTTCTTCTGCAACCTTTATAAGCTCGTCAACTGCTCTGCGTCCAGCTTGGATTATACTCCTCTTCGTTTCCTTGGTATTCATATTCTAATAAAATTAAATTATTTGGAACCCTATAGAGTCTTTCTTTTTCTATAAAAAACTCATACTCTGTTCCCGGTTTAAACCCCACTAAAGAATTTTTTTTAAAAGACCCGTCAGAGTATTTTACGATACCAACTCCTGGCTTTTCAAAATTAATAGAAAACATTTTGGTTTCTTTTATCGGTTTTATAAAAGAGTACCCTGCCACTGCATTCCATTTGCTTTTATTTTTATAAGCATATATTTGATCAGGCGCTACTAGGTATTTATTGTCGGCATAATAGCTTTTGCTATTTTTTTCTTTTCCTCTCACATCATAAAATCTTCTAAATACGTTGTGATTAACAATTACTTCGTCGCAGACTTTTATATTTGTTTTAAAAGCAAGAGGAACAGATTTTACAATTCCTAGCCTACTTACATACCTATGGTTTTGCAATTCCGTGTTAAGCACTAGCTCTGATTTGCCTATTTTTTTTACGGAGGTAGATCTTCCTGTTTTAGGCTCGATTATAAAATTAAAAATACTATTCATTAGTACTCTAAATCATATTCTATTGCGATAGCCATGTTTTTATTGAAATCCTTCCACGGCAAAACTTCATTATTTTTTTTAATATATATTGAATACTTGTCTTCTTCTTCAATTATATTTTCTATAACGTGACCCCCGTACACTTCTTGCCCTACGGCATAATGCATTGCGTCATTTTTATAGTCTCTGCCTATGCTTATCTTTCTAACTAGACTCATTTTTGGAAATTTCCCCCGTATTAATATCTACGGTAATGTTACCATATTTTTCTTTAAGCCCAGCTTGCAACTTTTCTAGCTCACTTTGCACATTAAATATGCTTTTTAAAACTTGCTGCTTTTCTACGCATAGTTCACCTAATTTTAGTTGGTGACTATTATAACTTTTAACTAAAGTCTGTAGCTTGGTTAGCTTTTCTTTTTTAATTTTTTTCATTTAATTTAATTTACATTTATATAATTACTCTTCTTCTTCGTTATTTACAGGCAAATCTGGAACCAGGTTGTCTGTGTTTCTTGGCCAACCGTAAAACTGCGATGCGGATTTGTCACCTGGAAATACTTGGTATTGACCAAAATCTATAACATCTGTTGTCATAATGTCATATGCCCAGCCAGGATAATATACCGCTGGAGTTATCAGGTTTCCGTCAGAATCACAGGTTGGTTTTATTTCTATTATTTTACCAATATTAACAACTGACTGAGTTCCGTTAGTGTACTGCATAGTAGTAACACCTTCTTCAGTTACTTCTTTCCAAACACCTTCTCTTTCTAGCCATACTTTACCTTCAAGCTCGTTGTCAAAAACCGTTTTATATATATACATAATTTAAGATGTTAAGCAAATTAGTTCCGCATCTGTTAAAGCCTCTTTAAATACTGCAACAGATTTTACTTTGCCGAAAAATTGTGTGTCGTTAGAATTAGCCCTATCAAAAGACAATGCAGTTAAAGTGCTACTAAAAGAACCGCTAGTCACTGAACCTACTTTAACACCATCAACAAATAAAGCAAAATCATTTTCTTTATATCTATAAGCAATTTTTGAGAATTGTGTAATATCTGTAGCAGAAAAGAAAATTTGTCCAATATTTACATTAGATGAGCGATAAAATGCGTTTATGGCATTAGAGGCGTTTCTGTATTGAATTGTAACTCTATCGGTATTGTTGCCAGAAGTCAAAGAAATTGACCTAGATGTAGTATCATTTGCCAACGCTGCTATCTCTACATATAAAACCCCCTCTGTTGAGCTTATAAGGCTTGAATCTCCGCTGCTGTTTGCCTCTTCTTTGTTACGGGTCATAGTGCTTCCGCTTGTGGGGATATGTGAGGTTGGAAAAGATTGCTCTTCTGATTGCATACCCCAAAGTAAAATTGATTGTGTTCCGTTTCTTGGAATTGACGTTTGATTAGAATCGCTGCAAATATTAAACAAACACGCGCCGACTAGGTCTGTAGTTGTATTCATTGTTACTGAACACCTATACCAACCATTACCGTAATCTTCCATACTAGATTGTGTGGTTCCGGATTTTGTGCCATTAGCTAAATTGAAAAATGCCGCGCGACCATTATCAAAGCCCGTCATGTTGATCCTTAAAACATTCGCGCCGTCTTTTTTTGCGAAAACTGAAATTGTGGAATCCGTTGCGGAAGTCAAATTTGTTGAAAAAAAGTTTATTGCAACGCTACCACTTGAACCGTCGTTGTTGTCAATTAATTTTTGCGCGGCGTTAGTTCCATCGGGCGCGGTGCCTTGATTTGCACTCAAAACAGCACCAGTTAAACTTGGATTACTACTGCCTTGAAAAATATCACCTTGAGAAAAATCGTTTGAATATGTAGCTTTATTTATTGTGGCTGGTTCGAGTAGCCAATAACCACACGAACCTCCTAAGTAGTTTATTCTAGGTATATTAGAGTCAACAAATTCTATAATTCCGCTTGAATTGTAGCGCGTTGCAGCAGTTGCTCTTGTAAAATCAAAATCGCCGTCCGTTACTTTTTTAAGACTAACGTTATCGATAACAGCACTCGCGCTAAATGTTTTTACACTAATAAAAAATTCATCACCACCGGTAGAATCAGTTCTAGCAAAAACAGTGTGAGTACCAACAGAAGATGGCAAGTCTACTCTTAAACAAGTTCCTCCTCTTGTTGTAAACAAAACATTATTGCCAGAGCTTGAAATAACATCATAAGTTATTTTATAATTTTTGTTAGTCTCTAATCCTGATTCAATTTGTCTAACGGCCGCGCTAGCGTTTGGTAAATTTGCTGTTCCACCACTTATTGTAGCGTTACTGAATTTTGTCCAATTTGTGTCAGTTGCAAAATCGCCGTTTGTAATTAACTCATTACTAAAAGTTTGAACGGGTTTAACGCTGTGAAGTGTGCCGTCACTGTAAGCCGTAGGGGTTAGTAAGATACTTGCTTTTTCTAATAAATTACTCATGAAGTACAGTTTTGAAGATTAGTAATTGTAGCTGAAGTACAGTTTACGTTTTCAAAAAATGTAGCTCTAACTCTTAGTTTATCTATAATTACGCCAGATATGTCTTTACCTGTCATCGCTGCAACATATGATATACCCTGCGACGGAGATGAACCTATTATTCCTATTCCTGGCATTTTATTATTTTTTTATAATTTGTTTTGTTTTTTCCCAACTGCGCCCTACAAAATAAGCGCCATATACCGTTACTAGTAATGTTTGAAATATTGGTATATATTCTTCGGCTATTTTAAACTGACCTATGTTGCCATCAAAAAAAGCACAAGCGGTGAATATAACTGTTAAGTATATAAGCACCATTGGTCTTATATTTTTAGAAAGCTTTGAGTCAGATGTCATATCTGCTTTCCATCTCTCAGTAACTTGCTCTTGAGCTTCTTTGTCTGCTTTTTCTAGTATCTCTGTTATTAATCTTTGAGCTTCTAGTTTTTCTTCTTTTGTGGTTGTTAAATTATCTAAAACCGCACCGACTTCTTTAATAACATTGCCGGTCAACCACTGCCATATTTTTTTCATTTATAAGGAAACATTTTATTTAATTTATTTTTTCTTTTATTGCAACCACAGTCTTTCCCCATTGCATTAGCGGTGGCTTCTACAATTTTTTTAATTCCAGTCGCTTTTGTGATTTTTTCTATAGAATCACCTAGTCCTTTTGATTTCATTTTATTAACATTTCCATCTGCGTCTTGCTGCGCAGATTCTTTTTTCTGGTGTTTTACTGCAATTGATACCGTGCATTTTCATTTGACCTTTTGATCTAGCACAATACGAAGTTCTTCTTTTACCTCCGCCTGGTTGTGGCGCTTTTAAATTACCGCCTGTTTCTTTATTATAAGCTTTTCTGCCTGCGGCCGTCATTCCCGCCCCTTCTTTAGCTTTTAAAAAATGTCTTCCTTTTCCAGTTGTAGTTTTGCGAAGTTTTTTGGCTATAGAGCTTTTAGGTTCTTGCATATATGCCATAGCGTTACTTTTTTAACATTTTACTTCCGTACCCACTCATTTTAAAAGCACCTTTCATTTTTAGCATACTAGGCTTTTGATATTTCATATTACCAGCAGCTTTAGCATTTTGTCTTTTTTTATCATTTTCGGCTTTTTTAGCTGCCTCAACTGCTGCTGCATCATTTTGCTTTTTATTAGCCTTGGCAGTATCTTCGGCAGTGGTACGTTTATTAAAAAGATCTTGTTGCTCTTTGGGGGACAGGTCTGTCATGCCCATTTTTCTACCCGACTGAGGATCCACAAAACTACCCTTCACCATGCCTGTTCTACCCGTTGTAATACCCTGCTCATTTGCTTTTCTTTGAGTTTCGTTTAGTTTTTGCTGTGCTTTAAAACTTCTTGCAGACTCTTGGGTTTTAATAGCTCTGCCAAATTGTCTTTTATTTTTTATTTTACTAAATTCCGTGCTGTATTCATTAATACCCAAAGCTTCCGCTCTTTCTTTATTTGACATTGAGTCATAAGCTTTTCTTGCAAGTTTACCAGCTTTTCTGTCGCCCTGCAGCATACCTCTAGTTTTTAGCCTTTGCCCATAACTAGAAATAGCGTCAGCCTTGTCATACATATATAGGTTAGCTTTTTCTCCGGGTTTTATTTGGTCGGGTGTGCCGTCGGTGCCCTCTTTATCACACCTACAAGATTTACCGTCTGCAGACTTTATTTTTTTCTCGCCAGCGCCGCAGTCTATTTCGGTGCAAGGATCAAAATCAGGTCCGGCATCTCCGCAAGAATACCCTTTGCAGTCTCCTCCTACGGTTGAATTTTTTCCCGTTGGGCCGCCAGGGCAACATCTTCTAAATTTAGTTACTCCTGCACTAGGCGTTCCTTTGCTACTAGTGCCTGCTTCTCCGCTTGTCCCCTCGATAACTGTATCTGGAGACTGCATTACCGCATCTGGAATTTCTTCGTTAAAAACTGTAGTGTCATCGGTTACTTGCTTCATCGGAGAACACTTACCACTTCTTGCGGCAGCCACTCTTTGTGTTATAGGTTTGTTGTACATATTAGTTATCTGTTGTAGGTGTAGTTTCTTCGTTTATTAAAGCGTCGTCTTCAGAATCATCTATTGTTGTGTCTTCTGTATTATCTGCAGGCGGATCTTCTTTAGGTGGTGTATAAGGCTGAGCCGCGGTAGTTCCGGACTTTTCATCCATACCAGCGCCCATTGCTTGACCGTAATCCATAAATTTTTTACCGACTTGTCCGGCGCCCTCTATTAATATAGCGTTAGCCTTATACGGCGAGCTTTTTGCTTTTTGCGTTATTGGTATACATTTTCCCATATCTGTTGTTTAAGTTTTTCCGTAGGCTTCCGCCTCCCATTCAAAATTACCACCTTCCTGGTCGCTTTCCCCAGTTTTCATGTTCACTAAAGAGCCCCCCATTCTTTTATATACGCGAGACGGCGATTTTGTATCTTTTTTCCAAGTTACAATTTCATTTGTATAATCTAAGCGGCCTTGAGACATTTGATCGTGATGTACGTTTTCGTGTTTAACGGCCTCTTTCTTTTTTTGCATTGAAGCATCTTTATCCACAAAAGTAGAGCCATCTCTATTGGCTTCAGCTAAAATACCTTTATCTAATTTTTTTTCAAAAACCGGTGTATCGTACGTAGAGAGCTCTTCATTAATACCAAAAATCTCTCCTTTTGATTTTAGATTAAAAGACATATTTTATTTTTTCATACAGTGCTTCTTTGCAGGAGCTGGTTTTTTGTAATAAGCTTTTGCCATTGATTTTTTGCAATCTGGGCACGAGCTTTTTTTCTTGCCACAAGTAGGGCAGTCTTTTTTAGGCTGCATGGCTATATGCCCGCTGGCTGAAATTATAGGCCCACCCGTGCCGTCTGCTTTTAAGGTTACCTCCTGATTGGGCGGGAACTTAACTCCACCTCTGGCTGATTGCACTCTTACTGTTATTGGCTGTGGTGTTTTCATGTCCATTATTTTTTACCCTTTAAAGCCTTACCAACTTTTGTCTTTTTTGTTTCTTCTTTTCTATCAAGACGCTTTTTCATATTAGCCGCTCTTCTTTCTTGCTTTTGCGCTCTTAAATCTTGTCTTACGGTTTTTCTTTCTATTTTGGCAGCTTGGGCATTTTTTTTACGCTGTCTGTTTTTATACTTAGCTTCTTCTAAGCGCATTTGCTCTTCGCTTTTAAATTTACCGGAGTCAGCTTGCATTGTAACTTTTTTCTTTGGCTTTACTTGCTGCTTTTTTATTTCGCTTTTTACCGCCATCATTTTTTTCTCTTTAGTAGCAAGCGGCTCCATAAGTAGTTTCGCATCGCCCTGCCGCGTTTGTTTAGCTGCGGATTCTGGCACCGCTAAAATTTTTGCCTTTAAAGCTTCAGGTAAGTTTTTTTGATTTCCTATCAACGCTTTTAAAGCCATTGATTTTGGGGCTTGTTTATATGCCATTTCTTTTATTTTAAGTTAGTTATTATCTGTCTTTGTCTTTAATCATATCATCTATAGCCTTATTATAGACTTTGTCTGTATACGATTTGTTATTATAAAATTTACTTCGTTCGCTTGTAGGCAGGTCTTCTTCTGCAAGCATTATTCTATATATTCTTTTTATGAGGTTTTGACATTTAAAAGATGTCTTATAAACTGCATACTTAGAAGTTGTTCTGTTCCGTTCTTTAAAAACATTTATCCAGCCCTCTCTTCTTAGTCTTTCCCATCTGTTTTTATCCCATGAATATGTATACTGCCCTTGTATAAAATCATTACGTGTAAAAAGTTTTTTGCAATCTAAATATATAAGGAGCTCTAGGTCTGCGTCTTTTAAGCCGTATGTCTTACATGCCCACTTTCTAATAAGCCTGTAATATTTTAAAAGATTTATTTCTTTTAAATACCCACCATCTAACTTCATTCAACAATAACAATGTCGCTGATTTTTATAACGTAATACAGCTTGTCTTCATGCTCTATGCCGTGCCCCGCATGCTTATCGTATCTTACTACATCATCTATTTTTACGACGGGCACTTGGTCACCCACACTTATAACTTTGCCTTTTAAATATCTTACTTCTTTATTTTGGCTTTCAGTAAGCTCTACCCCCGCCACTTTTTGGAAAGGCTCTTTTATTTTATCGACTATAACGTAATGATTAATTGCTTGCATTTTCCAATCTTTTATTACTTATTATACAGTCTGCCGAAATAATTGTAGTGGCAACACTTACGGCATTTTTAAGCGCCGATTTTGTAACCAAAACCGGATCTACAATTCCGGATTTAATCATATCAACTTCTTTGCCTGTTAAAACATCTACACCTAAATTTTCTTTATCGTGACAGCCGCAGTAATCTATACCCGCGTTGTCAAGTATTGTGAAATAAGGAGCGCCTATAGAATTTAAAAGTATTTCTTCGCCCATGCTTTCGGGCTCTATAGATTTTGCTGCATTTAAAAGTGCAACACCTCCTCCGGCAACAATACCTTCTTTTAGTGCGGCTTTTGTTGCGTAAATAGCGTCTTCTACTCTATCCTTCTTTTCTTTTAGCTCTATTTTAGAATTAGCACCGACTTTTATAATGCCTACTGTTCCAGACAGCATAGCCAGTCTTTGCTCTAGCTTCTTTTTAATAAAACCGTTTTTTTCAGTTTTAATTTTCTTTTTTACGCCCGCTATTCTTTTCTTAAGCTCATCTCCTAAGTCTTCTGTTTGCAAAACCGTATTTTTGCTATCTGTTACTGCCTTAATAGCTTCGCCTAAAACGTCTGGGCTTATTAAATCTAAATCATCGCCCAACTCTTCGTTTATTAGCTTAGCGCCAGTTAAGAAGGCTAAGTCTTGCATTGCATCAATTTTAGTGGGCCCAAAGCCAGGGGGATCAACTATATTAACTTTTATATTGCCTTTTACTTTATTTGCTACTAATGTTGCATATGGCTGTTGTTCTACTTCCGCAACTATAAGCAATGGCCTTTTTGATTTAACTATAAATTCTAATATATTTTGTATCTTTCTTATATTAGGTACTTTAGAACCAATTATTAAAACATAGGGATTCTCAAGAGTACTAATTAATTTGTCTTTATCGGTAGCTAAATGCGGTGATTTTAATTCAGAATCAAATTGAACGCCATCAACAAACTCAACATATGTTTCATTTGTTTCTGACTCTTCCATTAAAACGACGCCATCGCTTCCAACTTTTTCGTAAGCTTGGCCAATTTTGTCTCCAAGGCTTTTGTCATTGTTACATGAAATTGAAGCAACTTCCCGTAACATTTTACCTTTAACAGGTATACTGGTTTTATCAAGATAAACCATAACTTTTTCAGTACATTTTTTAATGCCGTCTTTAATGTCTCTAATCGTTTCTTCATTATCTGTTGTTGTTATATTTTGTAACAGTGAATACGCTAAAACAGTAGCGGTGGTTGTTCCGTCTCCTGCTTCTTTTACAGTATTACTAGCGGCTTCCTTTATTAAGGTTGCCCCTATGTTTTCGACCGGGTCTATTAAGACTACGCTTTCTGCAACGGTTACACCATCTTTTGTGATTACCGGTCGTCCCATGGCGTCTTCATATATTACGCATTTCCCAGAAGCACCCAATGTGCTCATGACTGCGCTTGTTAATTTCTCAACGCCGGACATTATTTTACTATTAGCATCACTGCCAAATGCCAAATCTTTTACAATTTGACTTGGGTTATTAAATTCCATTAAATTAAATTTTAATTATTACTTAAATGTTTTTATTACCTTTGGTCCATTTAAAAATTCAAGCTTCTTTTCGTAATGCTCAATAGTTTTATCTATTGATGTTTCAGCTGCTTCTAAAGTTTCTCTTCTTGTAACATCTTTCCATTGCTCATCATCTCTGATGTCCTGGTATTCTGTTTGGTAATATCCGTTTGGTAACTGAACAATTCGCCAGTTTGCCTTATCGGCAATATGGTTCCATAGTTTTAAACGGTTTTGATCTGGTTGTGGTTGACTAGTCCACGTATTAGTCGAATAATAAACTGTCATTGGTTTAGGTTTTAAAGGTTATTAATATATATATAGTTACGCGTTAGCGTAAAAATTTTAATTTTATGATACGTCTATAAGCCTGTAGGCTATATACACTTTTAATTGCATGACCGGAGTCCCTGTAGATGTAGGATTAGCAGAAGACCTCAATACAATAATGTCGCCTTGGCCCCCGAGTGATGGCGCCGTGTTTGCAATTCCCCCATAATCAGGCTGAGCAACGTAATAGTTATCACCGGTTGAGTTAGCTGTAGCGGCTGGCAGGGCTAACCTTGTTTCTGTAACACCTGGCGTGGGCGCAAATCTATGCGTTAGCACTAAATTACCACTAAATTCCAACCTGTTTGCTAAAAGGCCGCTAGCCTCATTGCCACTGGATTTAAATAACACGCCTATAACGTCAACTATGTGATTTACCGGCGCTGCAACAATTGTTTTACCAGTTCCTATGTTTGCTAATTCGCTTGCGGTTACCGTGATTACATCTTCTTTAAAATTTATAAAGTTTTTTATCCCAGATAGAGAAAAGTTTTTTGTATTACTTGTGTCGGCGTCTGTGCCTATTATTTTATCTGATCCTTTTATATCCGCGTCTAGAGGATATGATTTTATTCTTGCCATGTTTTTAATTTTGTTCGTTTAATATATACCATTCTGTTCCATCACTCCAGAATTTTATGCTTTTGTATGCCCCTGATATAGTCTTGCTCGTTGATCCGTTTATTGTGCCTGAGCTAGCTACTTTAAAATTAATAATTTTACTAGAATTAAAAGTGCTATTAGTTACAAATTCTGCTAGTCTATTTGTTAACGTGGGCATACCAGAGCCTGCTGCTGGTAATTGTATAATCATGGTTCCGTCAGCACCGGCCCAAGTTAATTTTGTAAATCTAGATATTGAGGGGCCATAATATTTTGCGCCCCCAGGGGAGCAGTTTTCTGTTGAGCTTGGTTGATATTTACTTCCGTTTTGAAATGTTTCTGCCGGTGTTTTATACACTAGACCATTTCCTTGTATAACTAAAAGGTCGATATCTGGTAAGCTAGCGGTTGGTGGAAAATCAGATGGATCAGAATATTGAGCTAATCTTATTTGACTAGTATTCATTACCTCAAAAGCATTTTTTCTATTTGCATTTGAAAAACCTGAACCTACTATAAATTTAGTATTTGTATTAGAAACATTGTATCTACCCACTACAACTTGATTAGCCCCTGCTACATTTAAGTTAGATCCCAGTGCCATGCCTGCAGATCCGACCCCTGTTATATCGTTATCAAAGCCCCCAAGTATTGCGCCTCCTGTTGCACCGGTTGCAATTGTGTTATTATGACCTGCACCTATAAAACTAGCAATGCCTGACGCTGAATTGCCATAGCCACCTATTAAAGCGCTATGCTCGCCAATAGCCGAATTAGTGGCAAATGTAGTTGTATCGACCGTTGATATATTGGTTGCATAGTTTTTAGCGATACCGCCGTCTGAACCTATCTTTATAGAATACTTTGTGCTAGTCTGGTTACTTCCCTGAGCGCTATCTCCTATGGCTATATTATGCCCTCCGCTGATGAAGCCATTATTGCTCCCGCTAAAAGCATTTCTACCTATTCCTATATCACTAGAACTTGTGCCTTTCATGCTTAGCCCTGCGCTATAGCCTATAAATACAGAATTTGAAACGCTAGATGTTGTAAAAGCATTTCCAGAAAGAGTGCCCAACATTACATTTCTAGTAAAAGAACCACTTAAAGAAGCAGATTTAACTGAGTTAACGCCTATTATAACATTATCGATTATGCTCGTGGCAGATGTGCCCTCAAAATTTGTATTTCCTATAGATATATTGTTGTCCAGTACATTAGACGCGTACAAAGACTTAAAGCCTAGTCCTATATTATTATTCCCTGAGCCAAGCTCTAAAGCTTTTTTGCCTATAGCAATATTGTTTCTACTAGTAGTTTCGTTTCCTAAAGTATCAACTCCAATAGCTACGTTATTTGTGCCTGTTGTTAATGAAGTTAAAGCGTTTTTCCCTATAGCTACGTTTTCCCTGGCGACTGTGCTGGAATCACCATTAGCCAAAGCGCCCTCGCCAATACCAATAGAATCTCCCAGGTTGGTTTGATTAATGACGCCGTTTACGGTTAAAGTTTTAGTTGTACTATATGCACCTCCGCCCGGATCAACTTCTTCTTTTACTATAGAATTACCTAAAACTCCAGCCGCACCATCTGTCCATATTGGCAAAAAACCTGTTGTTCCTGTTCCGGTTGCTCCACTGTCTACAAAAGTAAGTACAAAATCTTTTATATCGCCAATTTTATAGTTTTTTGTAGCACCGCTGTCGTCTATATCGGTGCCAATTAGCTTATCTTCCAGATTTATAGTATTATCTATGTTGTACGTGCGTATTCTAGCCATTTTTTAGGTTGTTTTATAGTTTTTTGAGCCTTCTCGCTTAGTGCCTAGCCCGTCGTTGCCTCTATTTGCCTTTACAGACTTAAATTTTCTTGTTTTGTGGTCAAAATCTCTACCTTCGACCTTTACGCCTGCTTTTATAGCTGCTCTTCGCATTCTTTGGTTCTCTGCGCGCTTAGCTTTTCGGCTAGGGGAGTTAGCATATGCAAGATCTCGGGCTGCTTTTGCCCTTTTTGCTGCCGGTGAAAGTTGTTGTCTCATACTCTGTATGATTACGTTGTTTTATATTTATTTAAAAAAACGCGACACTAGCCCGTTACTATTATATAAATAAGAACCTAATGTCATATAAAATGTTATCAGATATATGGAAGTTACGGGTTGTGCTATACATATAATATATTTAATAAAAAAATAAAAGTCACTTTCTTTTGACCAGCCCCCCTGTTGTTTGTTTCGTTTTGCGGATCGTTCCGGGTTTCCAGGGCCGGGATCGGGATCCTGTGCGACTATGCTGCGACTAATTTTCTGCTAGGATTTGGGCTTTTGCTGGGATCCTGCGAGCGGCAGCGTAGCAGCGCGGAGCGCAAGCGTATAGCATTTACAACCTAGATACGAAGTGTATTAGATAATATAAGTGAATATAAAAATAAATAACATGACTTCTAAAATATTTCCACATACTAAAACATATTTCAAAATATACTACTCACCTCAACACAAGCTCTATGACTTTACTGTCCTTGATATTACAAATGACCAAGTCATTTACCACTATCACTTCTCAAACCTTAAACAAATTAATAAACTAATACAACAATACAAATGAAATACAATATCCAACTACTAAGCAAGTCAATGTACAATGAGAGCTATGAAGATCTCACACCATTGCAACAAGAACGGGTCCATGAATTTTATGAGCTGGTCGAATGTTAGTCCGTATCGACACGAAGAACTGGCGCGGCAACTACAACAGTCGCGTGGTTCGGTTCAACAGCCAGCAGCACCTGGACAATTACATGACTAAAGCTTTGGCTAACCAGGTTGGCAACAATGTGATCAACAGCAAGATCATCGGGCACGAGATCCTGGAGCAGGACTAAGGACGGACCTTAGCTTGGCTCAGAACAAGGGACTCGGTGGGATCCTAGGGGAATGCATGGACATAACCCC